>TARA_R100001244_G_scaffold9574_7_pt1 | contig 18237 bp, 17 predicted proteins | sample TARA_R100001244 | Tara Oceans TARA_R100001244 (sample SAMEA2621564) | marine metagenome | biome: marine biome (ENVO:00000447); feature: mesopelagic zone (ENVO:00000213); material: "saline water (ENVO:00002010), including plankton (ENVO:xxxxxxxx)" | depth 790 m
CGACAACGAGTGGGGCTTTGCCAACCGTATGCTCGATGTCGCCGAACATTTCCTTTCCCTGACTAATCCTGTTTCCGCGAAGGACTGATTGCCATGACCGTTCTGAAGATGACCGACCTCGACCTCGCCGGTAAGCGCGTGCTGATCCGCGAAGACCTCAACGTGCCGGTAAAAGACGGCGTGGTGAAGAGCGACGCGCGCATCCTCGCCTCCCTGCCGACCATCAAACTGGCCCTGGAGAAGGGCGCGGCGGTGATGGTCTGCTCGCACCTGGGGCGCCCGACTGAAGGCGAGTTCAGCGAAGAGAACAGCCTCAAGCCAGTCGCCGACTACCTGAGCAAGGCCCTGGGTCGCGATGTACCGCTGGTGGCAGATTATCTGAACGGTGTCGAGCTCAAGGCCGGCGAGATCGTGCTGTTCGAGAACGTGCGCTTCAACAAGGGCGAGAAGAAGAACAGCGACGAGCTGGCTCAGCAGTACGCTGCGCTGTGCGACGTATTCGTCATGGACGCCTTCGGCACCGCCCACCGCGCCGAGGGCTCGACCCATGGCGTGGCCAAGTTCGCCAAGGTTGCCGCTGCCGGCCCTCTGCTGGCCGCCGAACTGGATGCCTTGGGCAAGGCGCTGGGTAACCCGGCCAAGCCGATGGCGGCGATTGTTGCCGGCTCCAAGGTGTCGACCAAGCTCGACGTGCTCAACAGCCTAAGCCAGATCTGCGATCAACTGATCGTCGGCGGTGGTATTGCCAACACCTTCCTGGCTGCCGCCGGCTACCCGGTTGGCAAGTCGCTGTACGAAGCCGACCTGGTTGATACCGCCAAAGCCATCGCGGCCAAGGTCAGCGTGCCGTTGCCGGTCGACGTAGTGGTGGCCAAGGCCTTCGCCGAAGACGCCGAAGCCACCGTCAAGCTGGTCGCCGATGTGGCTGAAGACGACATGATTCTGGATATCGGCCCGCAGACTGCCACGCAGTTCGCCGAGCTGCTGAAATCCTCCAAGACCATTCTGTGGAACGGCCCGGTTGGCGTGTTCGAATTCGACCAGTTTGGCAACGGCACCCAGGTGCTGGCTCAGGCCATCGCCGAAAGCCCGGCGTTCTCCATCGCGGGCGGTGGCGACACCCTGGCGGCCATCGACAAATACGGCGTTGGCGCGCAGATCAGCTATATCTCCACCGGCGGCGGCGCGTTCCTCGAGTTCGTCGAGGGCAAGGTGCTGCCGGCCGTGGAAGTATTGGAACAGCGCGCCAAGGCGTGAACAGCCTGATCAGGGAGCGAGCCTCGATGTTGAAACGGACTACGCTGATGGCGCTGTTGAGTCTGCTTGGCGCTTGCGCCAGCCAGCCGCCAGCGTCGGATAACTGGACGCGCTGGGTCTGCGACAGCCAGACCGAAGTGCTCTGGCGTTTCGCCGACAGCAGCCGTGAGTCCATCGATGTGCGCCTGGGCGGCGGCGATATCGTCTATCGCCTGAGCCAGGAGCCCGCTGGCTCGGGTGCGCTGTACAGCGACGGTATGCTGTCCTTTCACAGCAAGGGCGAAGAAGGGCTGGTCTACTGGACGGCTAACGATGACCTGATCGGCCGTGGTTGCAAGGTACCCTGACAACGACTTGAATGCAGGCCAGGTTCACCCCCGGTCTGAATGACTTGAATAGCGCCTGCCCCTGCGGCAGGCTTGCACGATTAACGAGCCCCACCGGGAGAAAGAACACCATGGCACTTATCAGCATGCGCCAGATGCTCGACCACGCCGCCGAATTCGGCTACGGCGTGCCGGCCTTCAACGTCAACAACCTCGAGCAAATGCGCGCGATCATGGAAGCGGCCGACAAGACCGACTCTCCGGTGATCGTCCAGGCTTCCGCCGGTGCGCGCAAATACGCTGGCGCGCCGTTCCTGCGCCACCTGATCCTGGCCGCCATCGAAGAATTCCCGCATATCCCGGTGTGCATGCACCAGGACCACGGCACCAGCCCTGACGTCTGCCAGCGCTCGATTCAACTGGGCTTCAGCTCGGTGATGATGGACGGCTCGCTGAAAGAAGACGGCAAGACCCCGGCCGACTACGACTACAACGTCGCTGTCACCCAGCAGACCGTGGCGTTTGCCCACGCCTGCGGTGTGTCGGTTGAAGGTGAGCTGGGTTGCCTGGGCAGCCTGGAAACCGGCATGGCCGGCGAAGAAGACGGCGTTGGTGCCGAAGGCGTGCTCGATCACAGCCAGATGCTCACCGACCCGGAAGAAGCCGCTGACTTCGTCAAACGCACCCAGGTCGATGCCCTGGCCATCGCCATCGGCACCAGTCACGGCGCGTACAAGTTCACCAAGCCGCCAACCGGTGACATCCTCGCCATCGACCGTATCAAGGAAATCCACAAGCGCATCCCCAATACTCACCTGGTGATGCACGGATCGAGCTCGGTACCGCAAGAGTGGCTGGCGATCATCAACCAGTACGGCGGCGACATCAAAGAAACCTACGGCGTGCCGGTCGAGGAAATCGTCGAAGGCATCAAGTACGGCGTGCGCAAGGTCAATATCGACACCGACCTGCGTCTGGCCTCCACCGGTGCCATGCGTCGTCTGATGGCCACCAACCCGAGCGAGTTCGACCCGCGCAAATTCTTCGGTGCCACCGTCACCGCCATGCGCGATATCTGCATCGCCCGTTACGAAGCCTTCGGCACCGCCGGCAACGCCTCGAAGATCAAGCCGATCTCCCTGGAAGGCATGTTCCAGCGTTATGCCAAGGGTGAGCTGGCCGCCAAGGTCAACTAAGTCGTAGGCGAGAATATTCAGCCCACCGCCCGGTGGGCTGAAGCCCAACTTACCCATGTGCTGTGCCCATTGCGGGTCGCATAAGGCGCTGTACCGCAGCAACAGTTAGCCGGTACAGAGCCTTTGTTTGGCTTCTGCGCCCGTCTGCACCGCCTCGTCGTGGGCGCCGTCAGTTGCCGTCCAGGTAAAACAATGTAAAACACCCGCCCTCTGCTGGTGGCTGGTGTGGGTCATACTTTGCGGCACAGTCGTTCCAGGATGCCGCTCGCCATGCCCAGCAAGTCCCGCCCCCTGTTGCTGTTTGTCCTCGCGGTGTTGGTCGCGACGGTCGTTGGCAGCATCATTCAGACCCAGTTCAACCTCGCGGCCTTGCAGGCCATCGGTGCGCCGATGCCGCTCGATGTGCGCTTGCGCACCACCGGCCAGGATTTGCTCGGCTTCAGCCCGACCCTCGGGTTGTTGGTGACCTTGGGGTTTGCGCTCGCGATTCCCGCTGCGGTGTGGCTCAGTCGCCCTTTGCCGGCGGCGCGCTTGGCAATTTTCGTCGTCGCCGGGGCGCTCGCCGTGCTGCTGGCAATGATGCTGGCCAATGCGTTGGCGCCCATGCCGACGCTGATCGGTGCCAACCGCAGCGTCGCCGGCACCCTGGGCTTGATGGCCAGCGGCAGCCTCGGCGCGCTGTGTTTCGCCGTGCTGAGTCGTCGCCCGTAACGCTAACGTCCGATGTTGGCCTACCTGCCATCTGCCCAGAAGGTCCCTGTCTTATGTTGAAAACCACCATCAGTCTGCTGACCGCGGGCCTGCTGTTAAGCCCGTTGGCGCAGGCCATGGATTACCGCATCGAAACTGTCACCGAAGGTCTGGAACACCCCTGGTCGCTGGCCTTTCTGCCGGATGGACGGATGCTGGTCACCGAGCGGGTTGGCCGCCTGCGCATCATCGAGGCGGACGGCAGCCTCAACCCGCAGCCGGTCGGCGGCGTGCCGCAGGCCTTTATTGCGGCGCAGGCCGGTCTGATGGAGGTGGCGCTCGATCCGGCGTTCGCCAGCAACCAGCAGCTGTACCTGAGCTATGCCTACGGCACGGCGGACGCCAACAACACACGGCTGGCGCGTGCGCGGCTGGTCGATGGGCAGTTGCACGATGTGCAGATCCTGTTCAGCGCGCAGCCGGCCAAAGCCGGGGCCGCACACTACGGCGGGCGCATGGCTTTTCTGGCGGACGACACCCTGGTGCTGACCTTGGGCGATGGCTTCGACCTGCGCGAGCAGGCCCAGAACCCGAGCAACCATATCGGCAAACTGGTGCGCCTCAATCGCGATGGCTCGGTGCCGGCGGACAACCCGCTGGTCGGCCAGGCCGGCGCCGCGGCGGAAATCTACAGCCTCGGTCACCGCAATGTGCAGGGCATCGTCTACGACGCGCAGTTGCAGCGTCTCTACAGCCACGAACACGGCCCCCGCGGCGGCGACGAGTTGAACCTGATCGAGGCCGGCAACAACTACGGCTGGCCGCTGATCTCCTACGGGGTCGACTACACCGGCGCGCGCATCACGCCCTACAGCGAGCTGCCGGGCTACCAGCAGCCGCTGCTGCACTGGACGCCCTCGGTGGCGCCTGCCAGCCTCGCGCTGTATACCGGTGAGCTATTCCCCGACTGGCACGGCGACCTGTTCGCCGCCACCCTGGCCGAACGCAGCGTGCGGCGTATCCGTGTGCAGGACGGCAAGCTGGCTGGCCAGGAGGTGTTGTTCGAGGAACTGGAGGAGCGTATCCGCGACGTGCGCAGCGGCCCCGACGGGGCGCTTTACCTGCTCACCGACAACGCCGAAGGTCGCCTGCTGCGAGTCTTGCCGACGGAGTGATAGGGCCGCAGGCAGTGGCTGCGGCATACTGCGCAGCCCGCCCCCGAGTGCACCGCGCCGCCATCATGATTCCGCTGACCTTTCTCCAAGGCTACCCCGCCGCATTGCAGGAGCAGATCCGTCAACTGATTGCCCAGGACCGCCTGGGCGACTACCTGGCGCAGCGTTATGCCGGCAAACACAGCGTGCAGAACGACAAGGCCTTGTACGCCTACACCGTGGCGCTCAAGCAGGAACACCTGAAGAACGCGCCGGCCATCGATAAAGTGCTGTTCGACAACCGCCTCGACCTGACCCACCGCGCGCTGGGCCTGCATACGGCGATTTCGCGGGTGCAAGGCGGCAAGCTCAAGGCGAAGAAGGAAATCCGCGTCGCCGCGTTGTTCAAGGACGCCGCGCCGGAGTTTCTGCAAATGATCGTCGTGCATGAGCTGGCGCACCTGAAGGAAGCCGAGCACAACAAGGCCTTCTACAAACTTTGCGAATACATGCTGCCCGGCTACCACCAGCTGGAATTCGACTTGCGCGTGTACCTGACCTGGCGCGAGCTGCAAGCGCGCAAGCGGGTTAGCGGCGGCTAAGCGCTACTGCGGCGGGTCGCGCAGCAGCAGGTTGAGTTGATCGACCACCTCGGCCCAGTCGGCGTCTTCGAGTATTTCTTCGCGTAGAAAAGCCGCCTGGCCGCGGCTCCAGAACGGCGCGTCGGCGAGCTTGCAGGCTTGCGGCAGCGGCGTGTGCTCGCGGATAAAACGCTCGATGCTGGTCGAGTCGGCAGGCAGGCCGAGCTGTTTGAACAGCGCCGTCAGGTCGTGCACGGGGTTTTCCATGGTTCTGTACCCACAGGGTTGATGGCACAAGGGAGGGCGGATCGCCGCCCGGATCATCCTAGATAGACTAGCGCAGACGCTGGAAACGCTGGGCGCTGCTAATCTGCACTCACTCGACAATCAGGTCCTGACAGCATGCATTCGGTCGTTCTGCGCGGTGTGCTCGCGGTGTGGCTGACCTTGCTGGTCGGCAGTGCCGCGTCGGCACGTGAGCTGCTCGCGGTTGGCACCAGCTTTCCGCGGGTGTTCGAGCGCACACCTGCGGGGCAATACAGCGGCTTGGCCACCCGTGTGCTGAGCGTGACGCTCACGCAGCTCGGCCACAGCGTGCGCTTCGAGTTGTACCCGTGGGCGCGGGCGCAACGGATGGTCGAGCTGGGCCAGGCCGACATTCTTATCGGGCCCTATAAAAGCCCGGCGCGCGAGGCGCGGTTCGCCTTTGCCGCGCAGGCGTTCTACCGCGACCGCATCGTCTTCTACCGGCGCAGCGACAGCCTGCTGCACTGGTCGGGCGATTACCGCCAGCTGCGCGGACGGCGCGTTGGCGTGGTGCGGGCCTGGGCCTATGGCACGCGCTTCGATGACGCCCGCGCAGGGCTGGATCTGGTCACCGTGGAAGGCGTCGAGAATGGCTTGAAGATGCTCAGCATGGGTCGTCTGGCGTTGCTCGCGAGCAATCAGCGCAACACCCAGCCGGTGCTCCAGGCATTGGGCTTGAACGACGAAATCGTTCAACTGGAGACCTTGATCGACACCCAGGACGGCTACTTCGCCTTTCCCCGGCAGAGCAGCCACCGGTCATTGCGCGAGGATTTCGATCGGGTGTTTCAGCAGATGATCGAACAGGGCCAGCTGGCGCAACTCGCCGCCCAGTGGCAGGTGGAAATACCCTGAGCGCGAGCTGTTAGCAGACCCGCAACACCGCGAAGGTCTGCGTGCTGCCGCCGACCTGCACCGCGACCTCGTCGCCCTCCGCGCAGCCGATCAAGCGCTGGCCAAGGGGCGCGCGCGGGCTGATCACCAGCACCTCCTGGGCGTCCCACTGGACCTTCAAGCCGGCGCCGTCCGGGCCGAGGAACAGGCATTGTTCGGCCCCCTGGGCATCGCTCAACCAGACCAGCGCCGTCAACTGAATCCCCCGCTGGGCATCGAACGGGCGTAGCGTCAGCTGCTGCCAGGCGCTTAGGCTCTGACGGATTTCTTCCACGCGACGGGCCTGCCCAGCGGCCAGGTAGGAGGCTTCCAGGCCGAGGGTGTCGTATTTGTTTTCGGCGATATTTTCTTCGTGGGTGGCCGTCTCGTAGGCCGTCAACGCCGCGCGCTCGGCCTGTGCCAGGTTGGCCTGCAGCCTGTCGATGATCAGTTGGTGCAACGGTGCTTTGTTCAAGGGGCTGTTCGCCTGGCGCGGGTTAGAGGACGGATTATCGGCGATTGGCGCGCGCATGTGCAGCAACCGCTAATGGCGTCGGCCGCGGCATGTTGGGCGGCCAGTCAGCCGTGGCAACCAGGGGCCGGCTTAGCGTGTTGGCGGTTGACCATTCGCCGCCGCGCGAGGCTGCGCATTAGGACGGCGGTGTCGGTGTTTTGGCGTTTCAATGCGTCTAAATCTTGACCGTTTATCCACGGTAAAAGCCGCGCCGTAGAGGCTTGGCTTGGCTACACTGCGGAGCATGTTGGGTGGGAGAACATGATGGACGCAAGCCAGTCGGATTACGCGGTGTATCGGCAGTTGGTCAGCCAGTTGATGTGTGACGAGGAGCAGTTGCCGAGCCTGCCCACCCTGACCCTGGAAATTCGTCGGGCGCTGGCCATGCCGGAAGTGAGCATGGCGCGCCTGAGTAAGCTGGTCGGCAAGGACCCGGCGCTCAGCGCCTTGCTGATGAAGTATGCCTCCAGCGCCTTGCTGCGCACCCGCGTGGCGCCCAAGACCTTGCAGGAAGTGTTGCAGGTGCTGGGCATGCGCCAGGTCGACCGGGTGGTGATGGTGCACAGCGTCAAGAGCCTGTTCACCCTGCACAGTGCCGGGCACAAGCAGCTGTTTATGGAGGCCTGGCAGCGCCTGACGCTGAAGGCGAGCATCTGCGCCTTTCTTGCCCGCACGGTCGGGCATGTGCCGGCGGACCATGCGGTGCTGGCCAGCCTGCTCAGCGAAGTCGGCTCGCTGGCGGTGCTGTCGGCGTTCAAGGACGCCAGCCTGATCCCGACGCCTGCGCGTTACCACGAGCTGTGCCGCGCTTACAGCAAATCGTTGGGGGTGATCCTGCTGAAGAAATGGCGGGTAGACGAGGAGTACGTGCACATCATCCGCGAAGTCGGCAACTGGACGCTGCCCGGCGCGCGGCAGATCGAGTTGCTCGACCTGGTCAACCTGAGTCTGTACCACGCCATCAGGGACACCAACGCCGCCGCCGAGCTGCCGCCGCTGTCCAGCCTGAGCGCCTATGCCAAGTTGGCCGCCCCGCATAACGAGCTGGCGGCGGATGGCTGCCTGCGTCTGGTCGGTGAGCACTGGGACGACATCTATGCGCTGGCCGCCGCCCTGCGTTAACAGACCGTTGAAAAACTACCTGGGTTGCCGATACGGCGTTAAAAACGGCCTGTCGATCCTCAGGCTTGGCTGCGACCCTTGAGCAAATGCGCGGCCAGGGTGCGCAGCGGGCCGAGCTGACGGCAGATCAGCGCCAGTTGCGTCTGCACCAGGCGGTGTTGGTCGTCGAGCTCCTCCGGCACTTGCTCCAGGCGGCTGGCGAGCTGTTCTTCGACGTCGCTGTGAATCGCCACGGGGCGCTCCTCGGTCAGGCTCAGGGCGATGTCGTCAAGGCTCGCGGCCAGGCTGGCGGCGCTGTCCAGCAAGTGGCGCGGCTCCTCGCTCAGGAGCATTTCACCGCGGTGCGCGCCGAGCCCCGAGAGGTAACTCAGCAGCGTGTGCGAGAGCACCAGGAAGCGAAAGCCGATGTCCGCCTCCTTACGAAAATGCCCCGGCTCCATGAGCATATTGCCGAGCGTGGTGGACAGCGCCGCGTCGGCGTTGTGCGCGTTGCGCCGGGCCAGGCGGTAGGCCAGGTCGTCGCGCTTGCCGCTGGCGTATTGCTGGATGATCTGGCGCAGGTAGGTGCTGTTGCAGCTCAGGGTGTTAGCGACCACCCGGTTGAGCCGGCGGCCTTGCCAGTCCGGCAGGATCAGGAACACCGCGAGGCCGGCGATCAGGCTGCCGAGCAGGGTGTCGATCAGGCGCGGCACGATCAGCCCGTAACCATCGCCGACCTGGTTGAAGCAGAACAGCACCAGCAGGGTGATCGCCGCCGTGGCCAGGGTGTAGCGGCTGCTGCGCGTGGCGAAAAAGAACACCCCGGCCGCCACGGCGAGGAAGGCCTGGATCAGCGGGTTGGGAAACAGGTCGATCAGCGCCCAGCCGAGCACCAGGCCGAGCACCGTGCCGCTGATCCGTTGCACCAGCTTCATGCGCGTGGCGCCGTAGTTGGGCTGGCAGACGAACACCGTGGTCAGCAGAATCCAGTAGCCCTGATCCGGGTGAATCCAGTGCAGCACGCCGTAGCCTGCCGCCAGGGCGATGGACAGGCGCAGGGCGTGGCGAAACAGCAGCGAGGTCGGCGTCAGTTGCAGGCGCAGGCGTTCCCAGACGTCTTTGAGCGACTGCGGCTCGCGGTCGAGCAGGCTGCTGTCCTGTTGCTCGGCCATGGCATCGGGGTTGCTGGCATTGCCAAGCAACTGGTCGAGGGTGGCGAGGTTGCCGGTCAGCGCTTGCAGCGAGCGCAACAGGTGGCGCCAGGCCGGGTTGCTTTGCCGGCGCAGGTGCTCCAGCGAGGCGCGCAGGTCGTCCAGCGCCTGGCTGCACAGCTCGCGGTACTCGAACGGTTGGCGCAATTCGATGGCCTGGGCCAGGCGCTGACAGGCTTCGCCATGCAGGCGCAGCAGGCGTTGGCAGCGGAACAGCACGTCGCTGTGGAAGAACGCTTCGGCCAGCTCGTTATACGGGTAGTGCGAGGAGCTGGCGCGCTCGTGGATGTCCTGGGCGAGAAAATACAGCTTCAGGTAACGGCTGACCTTCGGCCCCGGCCGGCCATTGCCGACGCGGTGCAGGATGATTTCCTTGGTCGCGTTCAGCGCCGCCACCACCCGGCCGTTCTGCTTGGCCAGGGCCAACCGGCGTTGTTCCACGTCGAGTTGGCGCAGTGGCTCGAACAGCGCGGCCTTGAGCTTGAGGTACTGGCCCAACTCGCGGAACAGCCGGGCCAGGCTGTGCTGCACCGGCTGGTGGGCGAACAGCGCGTTCCAGATCACCGAAAGCACCCCATACCAGGCGGCGCCGGCTACCAGCAGCAAGGGCTCCAACCACAGGGCGGCGCTGCCGCCGCGCTGCTCGACGCCGATCATGCTGTAGATCGCCAGGATCAGCGTCGCCCAGCCGAGGGTGGCGAAGCGCTCGCCGAGGGCGCCGAGCATGGTCAGGGCGAAGCTCGACAGGGCCAGGGCGCTGACGAACAACCAGGGGTAGGGAAAGAGGAATTCGACCGTGTAGGCCGCGGCGGTGAAACAGCCGAGGGTCACCAGCAGCGCGCCGAGGCGGCCCTGCCAGCTGTCGTCGGTCTCCGCCAGGGCGCTGGCGATCACCCCGAGAAACAGCGGGATCAGCGCCTGTATCCAGCCCTGCGACCAGCACAGCAGCAGGCTACCGCTGAGGGCGATGAACACCCGCAGGCTGTAGCTGAACTTGTCCAGCGCCCATAGGCGGCGCAGGGAATGGCTGAGGGAGCGGGACGGCATCGGGGCAACCTTGTTCGGCAACGATAGTGAGCAGACTAACGGACTATTCGGACGCCGGACATTCCCCAATCGGCACGTTTCGCCGCGTCCACGACGCTGCCCGGCTGCGGCAAAGCCGATGGACTATTCTGTAGTCAGGCAGCCGCGCTTTGCCGCTTGCGCTTGCCCCCATGGCGGCTGCCGTGGAGAGGGCCGTGAAGGTTTCGCTGATACGCCGCTTGCTCCTCGCGCTGGCCTTGTTGCTATTGCCGGCGGGGCTGACAGCGGCACCGGCGACGGTGGTTGAGTTACGCGTCGACGGGGCGATCGGCCCGGCCAGCGCCGATTACATCGTGCGCGGCCTGGCCCGTGCGGTGGAAGACGGCGCGCAATTGGTGGTGCTGAGCATCGACACCCCCGGCGGTCTGGATACCTCGATGCGCGCCATCATCAAGGCGATTCTCGCCAGTCCGATTCCGGTGGCCAGTTTTGTCGCCCCCAGCGGCGCGCGGGCCGCCAGCGCCGGCACCTACATCCTCTACGCCAGCCATATCGCGGCGATGGCGCCCGGCACCAACCTCGGCGCGGCCACCCCGGTGGCGATTGGCGGTATGCCCGGAACGCCGCAACCGTCGCCGGAAAAGCCCGATAAAGCCGACAAGGCCGAAGGCGAGGCCGACCCCGCCCCGACCGACACCTTGAGCAAGAAGCAAATCAACGATGCCGCCGCCTACATCCGTGGCCTGGCGCAACTGCGCGGGCGCAACGTCGAGTGGGCCGAGCAGGCGGTGCGCGAAGCGGTCAGCCTGGCCGCTGAAGATGCGTTGAAGCTCAAGGTGGTCGATTACCTGGCGGCCGACCTGGCCGACCTGCTCAAGCAACTGCACGGCAAAACCTTCACCGCCGCCGGCGTTGAGGTCACCCTGGACACCAAGGGGGCCGTACTGATCCGCCACTCGCCGGATTGGCGCACGCAGTTGCTGGCGGTGATCACCAACCCCAGCGTGGCATTGCTGTTGATGATGATCGGCGTGTACGGGCTGTTCTTCGAGTTTTCCAACCCGGGCACCGGCATCGGCGGGGTGCTCGGCGGCATCTGCCTGATCCTCGCGCTGTACGCCCTGCAATTGCTACCGGTGAATTATGCCGGCATGGCCTTGATCATCCTCGGTATCGCCTTTATCGCGGCCGAGGCGTTCATGCCCAGTTTCGGCGTGATCGGTATCGGCGGAGTAGTGGCGTTCATCTTCGGCGCGCTGATTCTGATCGACACCGAGGTGCCCGGCTTCGGCATTCCGCTGCCAGTGATCGTGACCTTGGCGCTGGCCAGCGGCGTGTTGATTTTCGCCATCGTCAGCATGGCCCTGCGCGCCAGGCAGCAGGCCCTGGTCGGTGGCGACACGGAGCTGGTCGGCAGCCTGGTTCGGGTCGCCGCGGTGCAGCCGAGCAACCCGTTGGGCGGCTGGGTGCAACTGCAAGGGGAGAACTGGCAAGTGCTCAGCCAGGCGCCATTGCAACCCGGCCAACAGGTGCGGGTGCTGGCGCGCAAGGGCTTGCTGCTGGACGTCGCGGCGGTTGAGCCGGCACCGCCGCGAGGAGATTAGCCATGGCTTTTCAACTGAGTTTTGCCGCCCTGACGCTGCTGTTGATCGCCTTGCTGTTCTCGGCGTTTCGCATCTTCCGCGAGTACGAGCGTGGCGTGGTGTTCCAGCTCGGGCGTTTCTGGCGGGTCAAGGGCCCGGGGTTGGTGATCATCATTCCGGGCATTCAACAGGTGGTGCGCGTCGATCTGCGCACCGTGGTGCTGGATGTGCCGCCGCAGGACGTGATCACCCGCGACAACGTCTCGGTCAAGGTCAACGCGGTGATCTATTTCCGTGTACTCGACGCGCAGCGCGCGATCATTCAGGTCGAAAACTTCCTCACCGCCACCAGCCAGCTGGCGCAGACCACCCTGCGTGCGGTGCTCGGCAAACATGAGCTGGACGAGTTGCTCGCCGAGCGCGAGCGGCTCAACGCCGACATCCAGCAGGTGCTCGATGCGCAGACCGATGCCTGGGGCATCAAGGTGGCGAACGTCGAGATCAAGCACGTCGACCTCAACGAGTCGATGATTCGCGCCATCGCCAAGCAGGCCGAGGCCGAGCGTGAGCGGCGGGCCAAGGTGATCCACGCCGAGGGCGAATTGCAGGCCTCGGAAAAACTCATGCAGGCCGCCGAGATGCTTGGCCGTCAGCCCGGCGCCATGCAACTGCGCTATATGCAGACCCTGAGCAATATCGCCGGCGACAAGAGCTCGACCATCGTCTTCCCGCTGCCCATCGAGATGTTGCAGGGCCTCGCCGAGCCGAAGCGCTAGCGCCGCCGCTGCCGGTAACGCTGTCCTTGTAATCCCCGTGCATTCAGTTCTAAGTTGGCGCCACGTTGCCGCGGCCGAGCCAGGCTGTGGCGTTGCACCAGCGGCGGCAGGCTCTTGGCCTGCCTGCCGATCCGGCGTCCAGGAGATGACGATGCGTGAACTGTACGAACTGCGCGGGGCCGACCCCGAGCTGCTGTTTTCCCCGTATTGCTGGCGTGTGCGCCTGGCCCTGCACCACAAGGACCTAGCGTTCGTCAGCCGGCCGCTGCGCTTCAGCGACAAGCAGCCCCTGTTGGCGTGTTCGGGGCAGCAACTGGTGCCGGTGCTGTGCGACGGCGAGGCGGTGGTGCACGACAGCCTGGCGATCTTCCAGTACCTGGACCTCAGCTACCCGGAGCGCCCTCTGCTGGGCAGCGGGGTGGCGCTTGAGCGCGCCCGTCTGGTCGAGCGCCTGGTGTTTCAGGCGGTGCGCATGCCGCTGTTGAAAATCCTCCTGCCACGGGTGTTCGCGCTGATCGATCCGGCGGACCGCGAGTATTTTCGCAGCAGTCGCGAAAAAGCCCTGGGCACGACCTTGGAAGCCTTTGCCGACCCGGCGGCCGGCACCGAACAGTTCCGTGTGGCGATTGCGCCCCTGCAAACCTGGCTGAGCGAGCAGCCATACCTGGATGGCGCTGAGCCCGGCGGCAGCGATTACCTGGTGGCCGGCCTGTTTCTCTGGGCCTGGTGCCTGGGTGAACAGCCCTGGGCGGCGGGCACGGCGGTGGACGGCTGGTTCCAGCGCATTCTCGCGACTTATCAGGCGCAGCACGGGCCGGTGAAGCGCGCCTAGGGTTGCCGCGCATGCACGGATTTCAGGGAATTCCCCTGAAATTCGCGGGTAATTCAGGTGGGCTGTGGCGTCGGGTTTCCTAAACTTTCCTATGCCCACTCACCGGTCTGCCCGGAGGTTGTTATGCGCATCGGCGTGCCCAAGGAAATCAAGAACCATGAATACCGTGTCGGCCTGACGCCGCAATCGGTGGCCGAACTAAGCGCCCTCGGCCACGAACTGTGGGTCGAGACCCAGGCCGGTGCTGCCATCGGTTTCAGCGATGCCGATTACCAGGCCGCCGGCGCGCAGATTGCCGCCAGTGGCGAGGCGCTGTTCGCCACGGCGCAACTGATCGTCAAGGTCAAGGAACCGCTGGCGGTGGAGCGCGCGCGGCTGCGTCCGCAGCACACCCTGTTCACCTATTTGCACCTGGCGCCGGATCGCCCGCAGACCGACGAACTGATGGCCAGCGGCGCCACCTGCATCGCCTATGAAACCGTCACCGACGACCATGGCCGGCTACCGCTGCTGGCGCCGATGTCCGAGGTGGCCGGGCGCATGTCGATCCAGGCCGGCGCTAATTGCCTGGAAAAAGCCAAGGGCGGTCGCGGCGTGCTGCTCGGCGGGGTGCCGGGCGTGGCGCCGGGCAAGGTGGTGATTCTCGGCGGTGGCGTGGTCGGTAGTCATGCCCTGGCCATGGCGGTGGGCCTGGGCGCGGATGTCACGGTGCTGGACAAGAGCGTCGATGCGCTGCGCCGGCTGGATGCGCAATACGGCAACCGCATCACCACGCTGTATTCGACCCGCGCGGCCTTGCGCGAGCAGATACTGGCGGCGGATCTGGTGATTGGCGGCGTGCTGATTCCCGGCGCCGCAGCGCCCAAGCTGATCAGCGCCGAGATGGTCCGGCAGATGCAGCCGGGCGCGGTGCTGGTGGACGTCGCCATCGACCAGGGCGGCTGCGCGGAAACCTCGAAGGCCACCACCCACGCCGAGCCGACCTATGTGGTCGACGACGTGGTGCACTATTGCGTGGCCAATATGCCCGGCGCGGTGGCGCGCACCTCGACCCTGGCGCTGAACAACGCCACCCTGCCGTTCGTGATCGCCCTGGCGGAAAAGGGCACCCGGCGGGCCCTGGAAGAAGACCCGCACCTGTGCAACGGCTTGAACGTGGCCAAAGGCGTGATCACCTGCGGCAGTGTGGCGGAGGCCCACGGTTTGCCGTTCCAGTCAGCCACCAGCGTGCTGGAGCATTTGCAGGGCACCCACAACGTGCGTTGAGAACGGCGGCGCATCGCGCTTGCTGCTCGTCGCCGGCCGCGTCATGGCGTTGTTCAGAAACGTAGGGCGTACATGGCGAAGCCTTGTCCGCCATGCTGTCTGTCTTGGTGGACAAGCCTGCGGCATGTCCACCCTACGCTGTAGGAATGGCGGTGCCTCGCAACCTGCTGCTCGGCGCCGGCCGCGTCATGGCGTTGTTCAGAAACGTCGGGCATACATGGCGAAGCCTTGCCCGCCAGGGTGTTTGTTTTGGTGGACAAGCCTGCGGCATGTCCACCCTACGCCGTAGGAATGGCGGTGCCTCGCGACTTTCTGCTCGGCGCCGGCCGCGTCATGGCGTTGTTCAGAAACGTAGGGCGTACATGGCGAAGCCTTGTCCGCCAGGGTGTTTGTTTTGGATGTCCACCCGGTTTTTAGCGCGGCGGGCGGCGGAGGTTAAAACATGGCGTATGCGTTGTTAGGACGTCGCGACTTATTGCTCGGTGCCGGTAGCGCCATGCTGTTGTTCAGCGCGCCGGGCGCCTTCGCCGAGCGGTTGCTGACGCCGGCGCAAACGCTCGGGCCGTTTTACCCCGACGCGTTGCCGTTGGATCGCGACAACGACCTGCTGATTGTCGACGACCACCTGACCCCGGCCAGCGGCACCGTGGTGCATTTGCATGGGCAGATCGTCGATCCGCGCGGCACGCCGCTCAAGGGCGCCCTGGTGGAAATCTGGCAGGTCGACGCCAACGGCATCTACCTGCACAGCCGTGGCGGCGCGCGCAGTCGGCGCGACCCGAACTTCCAGGGTTATGGCCGTTTTCTCACCGCCAGTTCGGGCGAATACCGCTTTCGCACCATTCGCCCGGTGAGCTATCCGGGGCGCACGCCGCATATCCATGTTGCCGTGACCTTGCCTGGCCAGCCGCGTTTCGCCACTCAGTGCTACATCCGTGGCGAGCCGCGCAACCTGCGCGACGGCATCCTCAATGCGCTGGCCGATCCACGCGCGCGCGAGCTGCTGATCGTGCCTTTTGCGCCGCTCGCCAACTCGGCGCTCGGCGAGCAGGTGGCGCGTTTCGATATCGTCCTCGGGCTCACTCCCGCGTCCTGAGCATGGGTAGCGGCCTTGGCCGCGATGAGCGCCGCTGGCCGTTGCGCCGCAGCCCAGTCATACGGTTTGGCCATGCCCTGGTGGGCGTCTCAGAGCGGCCAGAACAGCAGCAGCAAAGGCACGCTGACCAGCACCACGAGAATCTCCAGGGGCAGGCCGAGCTGCCAGTAATCGCCAAAGCGAAAGCCGCCGGGGCTGAGAATCAGGGTGTTGTTCTGGTGGCCGATGGGCGTCAGGAACGAGCAGGAGGCGCCAATCGCCACGGCCATCAACAAGGCGTCCGGGCTGACCCCGAGCTGGCTGGCCGCGCTCAGCGCGATGGGGCACATCACCGCGGCAGTGGCGGCATTGTTCATGAAGTCCGAGAGGGTCATGGTCACCACCAGCAACAGGGTGAGCACGATCACCGGGTGGCCCTGGGCGATATTCTCCATCAGCACCCGCGCCAGCAAATCCGCCGCGCCGCTGGTGGACATGGCACCTGCCACCGGAATCAGAGCACCGAGCAGAACGATCACCGGCCAGTCGATGGCTTCGTAAATCGCGCGCAGCGGCACCACGCGCAGCACCATGAACGCCAACACGCCGAGGGCGAACGCCACCGCCGCCGAGAGCACGCCAAAGGCGGCGGTGATCACCGCCAGCAGCATCACGCTTAGCGCAATGGTCGCCTGGCGCGGGTTGGGGATGCTGATGTCGCGGCTGGCCAGCGGCACGCAGGCATAGTCGGCGGCGAACTCGGCGATATCGTCCGGCGCGCCCTGCATCAGCAACACGTCCCCAGTCTGGATCGGCGTCGAACGCAGGCGTTTGATCGAACGATGACCTTGCCGCGAGATCGCCAGCATGTTGATCGCATAGCGGCTGCGCAGGCGCGTATCGCTGGCGCTGCGGCCGATCAGGTTGGACTCGGGCAGTGCCAGCAGCTCTTGCAGCACACTGGATTCGGCGTCCGGGTCTTTCTTGGCGCTGCTCTTTTCCTCGGCGGCATTGTCCGTGGCCGCTGCTGGCGCGCTGTCGGCAGTGGTTGCGGTGGTTGGTTCGGCGGCCTCCAGTTCGACCGGTGGCGGTACGTCGGCTTCCAGTTTCAGACCCAGGCTGACGAGCGCGGCGCCAAGCGATTCCGGGTCCGCTTCGATGACCAGCACATCGTCGACCTGGAGCACCCGACGCGGGTTGGGCGCAGAGACGCGGAACTTGTTGCGCACCATGCCGACGATTTGCGCATCGGCCTCATCCAGCAGCAGCTCGACTTCACGCAGGGTTTTACCCACCGCCTTGGCGCCGTCTTTGACCCGCGCCTCGGTCAGGTACGTGCCGGTGTCGAAACTGGCGGCGTTGGCCACTTCGCGCTTGGGCACCAGGCGCCAGCCGAGCAGCGCGATAAACAGCACGCCACTCAGCGCCACGGCGACCCCCACCGGGCTGAAGTCGAACATGGCGAACGGCCCGGCGCCGCTTTGCGCGCGGAAGCTGGAAACGATCAGATTGGGCGGCGTGCCGATCAACGTGGTCATGCCGCCGAGGATGGTGCCGAAGGCCAGCGGCATCAGCACGCGGCCGGGCGGCAGGCCTTGTTTGGCGGCGATCTGCAAGGCAATCGGCATCAGCAGGGCGAGGGCGCCGACGTTGTTCATAAAGGCCGAGAGCAACGCGCCGAGACCCGTCAGTGCGGCAATCGCCACCATCGGCCCGGCGTTGGCCGGCAATACCCGTTTGGCCAGGGCATCCACCGCGCCGGTGATCTGCAAGCCGTAACTCAACACCAAGACGCAGGCGACGGTGATCACCGCCGGGTGGCCGAAACCGGCGAAGGCATCCTTGTCCGGTACCAGGCCGACGATCACGCATGCCAACAGCGCGCCCAGGGCGACGATGTCATGCCGCCAGCGCCCCCAGATAAACAGCACCACGGTGGCGGCCAGAATGGCGAAGATCAAACCTTGGTCTTGGGTCATGGGGGCAGACGATCCTTGTACGAAACAGCGGGAGGAGGGCGGCGCAGGCGAGCACCCCAATACGTTGTAGCAGAGCGCCGGCGGCGCCGTCAGTTCCACTGCCGGTAACGGCAGTACGCCGCCCAGGTCGTTGAAAAACCAAGGGTCTGTTGCCGAGACAAGGCAAGAACAGGCGAGAAACGCAGCGTAGCGGCGTACCAACCCATGGTGTTGTAGCGGCGCAACGCAGGCGAGCCAGTGATCAACGCTGTCTTGGCAACGCCCGGCCTGCGCCAGCCACGCGGATTACACGTACTGCGCGGCGGCGTAGCCCGAGGCCCAGGCCCATTGGAAGTTGAAACCGCCGAGGTGGCCGCTGACATCCAGCACCTCGCCGATGAAATACAGCCCCGGCGCTTTCAGCGATTCCAGGGTTTTCGACGACACTTCGCGGGTATCGATGCCGCCCAGAGTCACTTCGGCGGTGCGGTAACCCTCGGTGCCGGCGGGCA
>TARA_R100001244_G_scaffold24895_5_pt1 | contig 18220 bp, 12 predicted proteins | sample TARA_R100001244 | Tara Oceans TARA_R100001244 (sample SAMEA2621564) | marine metagenome | biome: marine biome (ENVO:00000447); feature: mesopelagic zone (ENVO:00000213); material: "saline water (ENVO:00002010), including plankton (ENVO:xxxxxxxx)" | depth 790 m
ACTGGCCGCGTCACCTTTGGTACGGCCCTGCCACATCAGGCGGAACCCCGTGACGATATGGGTCAGCGGCATGAGCTTCAGACGCAGCATGAGGAACAGACCGGTGCCGAGGATCATCACCAGCATGGGCGGCCCCCAGACCAGGCCGTTGATCTGGTTGACCAGCGCGTTGATGAATTCCATTTGCAGCTCCTTATTTCTTCTTGCTCAGTGCAGGCATGGTTGCCATGCCGGTAGTAGAACCGCGCCGTGGATAAACCGCGCGATCACGTCGCCAAACTCATCCGCCATTGACGCTAAGACCAGCAACACAGAGGCCGCCGTTGGGCGACGGATGCTAACACGGCGTATTTGCTTTTAGCGGAGTGCCGGCGCATGCACATAACAACGTGTCGCCGGCTTAGAAATCGCGCTTGTAAAACAGGTCGAGGGAACTGGCCAAACCGCTGGCAGCCTCAAGATAGAGGCGTTTGCTCAGCTCATAGCGCAACGCTACGCTGTTCACCGGCTCGAACACGCCCACCCCGTAGCGCAAGCTCAAGCGCTCCGACAGGTTACCGCTGGCCACCACGCTGGTGCTATTACCGCTGCCTTCGGTGTCTAGCTGGAAATCCTCGATGCCCAGGCGCTGCGCCACATCGCCGGTCACCGAGGCGCTACCGGCCACGCCCATCGCCAGCGCGGCTTGCGCCAGCATGTTGTTGTCGCCGCCGCTGCTCGACAGCGGTCGGCCAAGCACCAGGTAAGACAACGCCTGCTCCTGGCTCATGGCCGACTCGGAGAACACCTCGCTTTTCGGCTGTTCGGCATTGCCGGTCAGGCGCAGGCCGGCCACCACTTCGTCGACCCGGCGAATCGCCTCGACATCGAGAAACGGCTGATCGATCGGCCCGGCGAACAACAAGCGCGCCCGGCGGATGGTCAGGCGCTGGCCATAGGCGCGAAAACGCCCGTTATTCAGGTTCAACTCGCCACGCGTATCGAGGTCGTCGCCAATGTGCACACGCCCGGCCAGATCGGCACTCAGGCCAAAACCACTGAAGCTCAGGCGCTCCTGGCCAACCTCGACATCGATATCCATAGCGATCGCCACAGCCTGTTGCTCAGCCGTCTGGCGCCCGACAATCACCGCATCGTCGGAGAGTTTTACTGTCGACGGCGGTAGTTCGCGCACGACGATCTGGCCGCGCGGAATCAGCACCTTGCCCGCCACCGACAGGCGTTCGGCGTCGAGGCGCAGCGTCAGGTCCGGCTCGACCTCCAGGTCGACATACGGCTCGACGCTGATCGGCAAACGGCTGCCACGCACCCGCACTTCGCCGGTCAGCCCGGCGCCCCAGGCCAGCTCGCCATTCAGGCTGCCCTGGCCGTTGTCGCCGCTGCGCCAGCCACCGCTGAGTTGCAGGCGCTCGCCAGCGATCAGTGCTTGCAGTTGTAGATCCTCGAAGTTGCTCGGCAACTCGCCACCGGCAATCTCGCCGCCGCTGAGTTGCAGGCTACCGTTGACCTGCGGCGCCAACAGGCTGCCGGCCAAGCTGCCGCTGCCGTTGAGCTGCCCGGCAAGGCGTTCGACCATCGGCACGAAAGGCCGCGCCAGCGCCAGGTCCAGGCCGCTCAGGCGGAACGTGCCGGACAGCGGCTTGCTCGCCGGACGCGGATCAAGCTGGGCCTGCAACGACAACTCGCCGATTTTTGGCCCGCGCAGTTCGACCTGCGTGTCAATCCGCTGCGGCTGCAATTGGCTGCTCAGGCGCAGGCTGTCGTAAGCGAAATCCAGCCATTGCTCTTGCTCGCGCACGCGCCAGGTGCCGCTGCCGGCATCCAGCACGATCTGTCCGTTCGGCCCACTGGACGGCAAATCTAGCTTGACCTCGGCATTCAGCTGGCCCTGCCAGGCAAAGTCTTTCGGCAACCACTGCGCCAGGCTGTCGAGGGGAAAATCCGCCAGGCGATAGCGCAAGCGCGGCTCGGGCAACAGCCGCTGCTCGTCGCCGCATAGGCTGGCCGCTGCCGCTCGCCAACAATGTGCCCCCAGGGTCAGTTGGCCGTTGGCCAGGCGCACCAGCGTCGCCGGTTGCTGCAAGCGCCAGTCCTGGCCGCCGCTTTGCACCTCGCCACGGCTCAGGCGGCCGCGCCACGCGCCGTTGCTCAGGCTGCCGTCGAGCGCTAGCGCGCTGTTCAGCAACGGACCATCGAGCGTTACGCTCAGTTGCTGCTGACGTTGATCGCCCTGCCCGCTAGCCGTCAGCCGGCCCAGATTGCGCTCGCCGACGCTGATGCCCGTGGCATCCAGGTCGACTCGCGCGCGCTGCTGGCTGTTGAGCGACGCATCGAGTTGCAGGCGCTGCAGCTGCTGTTCGGCCAACGCCAGGCGTTGGCCTTGCAGCTTGAGCTGACCTTGTGGCGCTTGCAGGCTGCCGGCCAGGTCAAGTTGGCCGTCGAGTTGGCCCTGCATGTTTGGCCACAACTGACCGAGGCGCGATAAGCCTATGCGCAACTGTCCACTCAGCCGCTGGTTCAACTCGGCACTGCCATCGATGCGGTTATCGCCCAGACGCAGGTCAAGATGACCGAGCGTCCAACGCTGCCCGGCCCCTGTCGCGCGGGCTTGGAACAAGGCCGGCTGACCGCGCAAACGGCCAGTGAGGTCGAGGTCCGCGCTCATACTCAGCTGCTCATTCTTCAGCTCACCCTGACTGCGCAACGGACCGCCCAAGGTGCCCGGCAGTTCTGCCAGCCAGTACGCCGGGTCGAAATCCTGCAATTGCAGGTTGGTATCCCAGCGCAGGCCGTCGGCGAAGCCCAGGCTCAGCTGACCATCCGCCCGGCCCCGGCCGGCGCGCAGTTGCAGTTCGGGCAAAAACACCTGTTGCATGTCGCCGCTCAGCGGGCTGGCCAGGCTGAACGCTCCGGCAGGCCCCTCCAGCTCAGCGGCAAAATGGCCCAGGTAGTGCCCCGCCTGATACGCCAGCTCGCCGCTCAGCGTGTGCAGGACCACAGGCAGCTCTTGGGCAATGGGATAGAGCCGCTGCCAGGGGAAATCCTGCCAAGCGAAACGACTGTCGAGGCTGAACTCCTCGCGCCAATCCAGTTGGCCGCTGAGCTGCACGCGCTGCTCAGGGCTGGCGCTGAGGCTCAAGCTCTCGATGTGCGCGCCGCTGGCGCTGACCAGGCCTTGCAACAGCAGCGCCACCGCGCCGCCCTCGCCCGGCAGCTCGGCGTGGCCGTCGAGCGCATAGCCGGTGTGCAGATCGCCGCTGGCGTTCAGCACAACCTTGTCCAGGCGCAAGGTCGCCGGCAGTTCGCGGCTGGCGGTGAAGCCGTTCGCCGTCAGTTGCGCGGTCGCCGGCAGATGGTCCGCCAGCGGCTGCACGCTGCCGGTCAGTTGGCCAACCAGGTAACCGCTGCTGTCCGCCGTTACGTCCAGGCTGCGCAACAGTTCACCCTCGATGTGCAGCGCCAGTTGCCACGCCTGTTGCTCGGGCGCCGGCAGGTCGAGAGTGCCGTCGACGCGCAGCGGCCACTGACCATTGGCTTGCACGCGGCCACGCAGGTCCAGGGTCATATCCCCGCGTTGCAGGCGCAAGCGCTCGATCTGAATAGCGCCGGCAGACCAATGCGCAGCCAGCTGCAGGCCTTGCAACTGCTCGGCACCATTCAGTTGCAGGCTGCCGATGTGCACCTCACCCAATTGTAATGCCAGCGGCAGGTTTACCTCGGGCAAGCTGAACGGTTCGCTGCTGGCTTCGCTGTCGGTCGGTAAGGTCAGGGCGATGCGCTCGGCGCGCAGTTGCTCGACGCACAGCGTCATGCGCAACAGGCACCACGGCGACCACGCCAGTATCGGCGCAGTCACCTCCAGCTGATTGGCGCCCTGCTGCCAGTGCAGACGCTGGGCACGCCACTCGCCGCCCAGGCGCCCGCTGAAGTCGTCCACCTGCAACCCTGGCACCTGGGCCAACGCCCAACGACTGCCGGCGTTACTGCCAAGCACCAGCGCTATAACCGCCAGCAGCACCAGTAACACGCCCAGCAAGGCCGTCAGGCTGAATTTCACCACCCGCCTCACAGTTCAGGTCCCATGGAAAAGTGCAGGCGCACGCCACCTTCGCTGTCCAGCGGGTGAGCCAGGTCGAGGCGCAAGGGGCCGACCGGCGACACCCAGCGCAGCCCCAGGCCGACTGCGCTCTTCAAGCTGGGGAAGTCCAACGAATTGAAGGCATTGCCCTGGTCGATAAAGGTCGCCACGCGCCAGCGCTCGGCCACGCTGTATTGATACTCGGCGCTGACGGCAAATATGTAGCGGCCACCGATCTTGTCGCCGTCGGCGTTTTCCGGTGACAGGCTCTGGTAATCGTAACCACGCACGCTCTGATCGCCACCGGCGAAAAACCGCAGCGATGGCGGGACCGAAGCATTGAAGCCGTTGGACTCGGTGCCACCGAACTGCACGCGACCGAGCAAGCGGTGCTTGCGCGCCAGGGTGGTCAAGCCTTTGAGCAGCACATTGCCATGCACGACGTCCGCGTCGGAGAGCAGACCCTCCTTGGCAGCCGCCAGGTCGAATTGCAGGCGATAGCCATGATTCGGATCGATCTGATTATCGCTGTGCAGGTAGGCATAACTGATGCCCGGCATCAGCAAGGTACTCAAACCGGAGTCGTCGCCCAGTTCGTATTCTTCGCGCTGCCACTTCAGCGAAATGACCCGCTGCCAGCCGCTGTCCAGTTGGCTGTGCCATTCCGGGCCGAGGGTCAGCAAACGGCTGAGGCTGTCGGTATCGGCGAGTTCCTCGTATTGATAGCCGCCGGCATAGCGCAACTTGTCGGTCAACGGCGGATCGAGGGGCACGTCGTACCACAGGCCGACGTTCTGCCGCGGCGCCGACAGCTCCATCTCCGCACCATAGCTATGGCCTTGTGGGTTGGCCCAATGGCGCGTCCAGTTGGCTCGGCCGCGGGGCCCAACGTCGGTGGAAAACCCCAACCCCAGCCCCATGCTGCGCGGCTTGCGGGTTTGCAGCTGGACCTTGACGGGGACCTGCTGTTGATCCGCCTCAGTCGGGTTGGCATCGACCCGTACCGATTCGAAGTAGCCACTGGAGCGCAACGCCTGGTACAGCTCGGCGATGCGCTCGGCGTCGTACGGGCTGTCGGCGGGGAATGGCACCATGCGCTGCAACAAGGTCTCGTCGAACGGCGCATCGCCCTCGAAACTCACCGCGCCGAGCCGATAGCGCGGACCACTGTCGTAGACCAGCTGAATATCGGCGATGCCGGCGCGCGGATCGATGCTCAAGCGCTGTTCGGTGAAACGCCCCTTGAAGAAACCATAGCGCGAGGCCTGGTTCTCGATATGCCGTTTGGCGGCCTCGTAGCGCCCGTGATTGAGTACCGCCCCAGCCTTGAGCTGAGCGCTGTTGGGCAGGCGAAATGCGCTGAGCCGACTGGCCGGCCCGTCGATGCGCAGGGTGACCTCACGCAGGCGAACCGGCTCGCCAGGGGCAATGCGCAGGGTCAGACGCGGCGGCTGCTGATCGGCCACCTCGCTGTCGACCTGCGCCTGGTAATAGCCCAAGGCCTGGAGCGCTTTGTGCGCCTGTGCCTCGGCCACCCGGCGAAAGCGCTGCAAGGACTCGGCATCGCGCTCGCCGAGGCTGCCGATATAACCTTCGACATTGCTTTTAAGCGCGCTGTTGGCCGGCTGGATACGCACGACCAAGCGCGCTTCGGCCAATACCGACGAGCTGAGCAGTAAGAGCGCCAATCCGACGCAGAACCTGGAAAACACAATCATGGGAACGGATGCTAACACGAGCCAGCCGGCATTCTAGAGATGTTGGGCAGCGCCAGCCGGTAACTGCTGGGGGGCAATCAAGCTCGCCGATCAGGCGCTGGCCTTGACCGCAGGCTGTGGATTGGGATGGAAGAACACGTGCTCGATGATCGGTCCTACCGCCACTTCACCGATTTCCTCGTACCCCTGGCGCTTGTAGAACTCAAGGTAATGCGGGTTGCCGGTATCCAGCACCACCCCCTGCGAACCGGCATCCTCGGCGCACCAGTTGTGCAGCGCTTCGAGCAGTTGCTCACCGCGGTGTTGCCCCTGGAACTCCGGATGAATGCCAATCAGCGGCAGCACGTGATAAGGCCCCGGCGGCAGGCAGGCAAGCACCGCGTCGTGGTACTCCAGGTAGCGCTTGGTGCAGCGAAACCCGGTGGTCAGCAACATACGCATGCGCCAGGCCCAGCTTTCGGTGATATCCAGACGCCGCTGCGGTGGGGCAATCAGCGCCATGCCAATCAGGCGATCGTCGATCAGCAAGCCGAGCGCGGGTAAATCTTCACTGAAATGCTGCTGCACCAACTCGCGCACCGTGGCACGCACGCGCTGGTCGTAACCCGGTCGCTCGGCCTCGAATAAATAGGCGAAGGTCGGGTCGTGGCGATAAGCGTGGTACAGCAGCGAGCGCGCCTCGCGGGCGTAACCGCCATCGAGCAAACGGACTTCGGCAAGGCGCTGGGGCATAAGGATGACCTCTTGTTGTTCTTGATTCAGCCACCCTAGCACTGCAGCCAGACGCCCGCCAGATAACTGGCTGCCTGCCCAGCGGATCGGCTAGCATCGCAGCTTATCCAGACAAAGCCCCCAGGACTTGCCGCCCATGAAGATCGTCTCCTTCAATATCAACGGCCTGCGTGCGCGCCCGCATCAATTGGCGGCGTTGATCGAGAAACACCAGCCCGACGTGATCGGCCTGCAAGAAACCAAGGTCGCCGACGAGCAATTCCCCGAGGCGGATATCCGGCAACTGGGTTACCACGTGCACTACCACGGCCAGAAAGGCCATTACGGCGTCGCCCTGCTCTCGCGCCAGGCGCCACTGGCGCTGCACAAGGGCTTTCCCGGCGATGCAGAGGACGCTCAACGGCGCTTTATCTACGGCACGTTCGCCGACGCCCAGGGTAATCCGATCACCGTGATGAACGGTTATTTCCCGCAAGGCGAAAGCCGCGACCACCCGACCAAATTCCCGGCCAAACAACGCTTTTACGCCGACTTGCAGCAGTTGCTGCTCGACCAATTCAACACCGAGCAGCCGTTGGTGGTGATGGGCGACATCAATATTTCGCCGCAAGACTGCGACATCGGCATCGGCGAGCCGAATCGCCTGCGCTGGCTGAAAACCGGGAAATGCAGCTTTCTGCCGGAAGAGCGCGAGTGGCTGGCCACTCTGAAAAACTGGGGGCTGGTGGACAGCTTCCGTCACCTCAACCCCGCGGTGAACGATCGCTTCAGCTGGTTCGACTACCGCAGCCGTGGCTTTGAAGACGAGCCCAAGCGCGGCCTGCGCATCGATGTGATCCTCGCCTCGCAGGCCTTGCAACCACGCATCAAGGCCACTGGCATCGACTACGACCTGCGCGGCATGGAAAAGCCCTCCGACCACGCACCAATCTGGCTGGAGCTGAGCTAAGGCCGTGTAGATTGGCTGAGCGACGCGAAGCCCAACAGCTTGAGTGGGCACGTCGTTGGCTCAGCCTCACCCTACGAGATTCTCGCGCACCACGCCGACGCCCCGCGTTAGAGCCACCAGGCGGGCGGCTCGCTGTCATATTGCAGTCACCTGTTTGTCTTATCGTCGCGGCACTTTCATCCACCCATACAAGGTGTTTGCCGCATGTCGCGCGCCCTGCCTGCTTGTGAACGGGAAACCTGGAGCCGTACCACCACGTTTCTGTTGCTTGGTTTTATCTGCTACGCCCTGCCCTGGTCGGTGTTCGCCGCCCTGCCGATTCCTGCGGACAACAGCAGCGCACTGCGTATTCAAGGCTCCAACACCATCGGCGCCAAGCTGGCGCCGGCGCTGGTTAAAGGCTTGTTTGAGGAACAGGGCCTGAGCGCCATTCGGGTGACCGCCGGCGATGCCGAGAACGAGCAGAAAATCATCGGCACCAGCGCAGACGGCCGCCACGTGACCATCGAGGTCGCGGCCCATGGATCGGGTACGGGCTTTACTGCACTAAAAGACGGCACTGCCGAACTGGCCGCCTCCTCGCGGCCGATCAAGGACAGCGAGCTCAGCAGCCTGGCAGCGCTGGGCGACCTGAAAAGTCGCGAGGCCGAGCAGGTCATCGCCATCGATGGCCTGGCGGTCATCCTCCACCCGAGCAACCCGCTCGGGGCGCTGCGCATCGAGCAGTTAGCGCAGGTTTTTGCTGGCGAGGTGCAGGACTGGGCGCAACTCGGTGGCGCTAACGGGCCCATCAACCTGTATGCCCGCGACGACAACTCCGGCACCTATGACACCTTCAAGGAGCTGGTGCTGAGTGCCAACGGCAAAGCCCTGGCGGCCACCGCACAACGCTTCGAGTCCAGCGAAAAGCTCTCCGACGCGGTTAGCCAGGACCCACAGGGCATCGGCTTTATCGGCTTGCCGTATATTCGTCAGGCCAAGGCGCTGGCCATTGCCGCCGGCGAATCGCAGGCGATGCCGCCGAGCGTGACCTTAATCGCCACCGAGGACTACCCGTTATCGCGGCGACTGTTCCTCTACAACCAGCCCGACCTGCCAAACCCTTGGGCCCAGGCGCTGGTGCGCTTTGCCCACAGCCCGCGCGGACAAACCATCGTCGACCAGAGCGGGTTTATTGCGCAAACCGTACAGGCCGTGAGCGTCGCCCCCAGCAGCGCGATGCCCGAGGCGTACCAGGCCTTGGCCCGTGAAGCGCAGCGCTTGTCGGTGAACTTTCGTTTCCAGGAAGGCAGCGCCAGCCTGGACAACAAGGCCCAGCGTGACCTCGAGCGGGTATTCGCCTACCTGCAAAGCCAGGACAAGTTGCGTCAGAAAGTCGTGCTGGTCGGCTTCGGCGACCCCAAGGCCGACCCTGCCCGCGCCGAGCTGTTATCCAAGTTGCGCGCCATGGCGGTACGCCGCGAACTGGCCAAGCAAGGGGTGATCTTCCGCGAAATCACCGGGCTGGGCGACGAACTGCCGGTGGCGGCCAACGATGCCGACGACGGGCGCATCAAAAACCGCCGCGTCGAGGTCTGGGTTTACTAACGAAACCTTTGCGCCGTCCGCGCTCGCGGGCCATGCCCGCGCAGCTTGCAGGTAACGCCCGCGCCTTCTAGCCTTAACTTCATGTGGCGCCGGGCCCCTCTGGCGGTGAATCCTCACCGTGATGTCGGAGTCACTAAGTTGACTTTCAACTTAGGCAGACAACAGGGAGGGCCTATGACTGCTCTACATGCCTTTTTAACCAGCCCTTTCCTCGGCACGCCCAGCTGGTTCTGGCTGGCCTTCCTCGCCATCGTCATCGCGCTGCTGGTGTTCGACCTCGGCGTGCTGCACCGCGACCAGCATGAAATCGAAATGCGCGAGAGCCTGCTGCTCTACAGCGGCTATTTCAGCGTGGGCCTGGCCTTTGGTGGTTGGGTCTGGTGGCAGCTCGGCGCGACCAAGGCGCTGGAGTTCTACACCGGCTTTCTGGTCGAGCAATCGTTGTCGATGGACAACGTGTTCGTCATGGCGATGATTCTCGGCTTCTTCAACATTCCCCGGCGCTACCAGCACCGCGTACTGTTCTGGGGGATTCTCGGGGTGATCGTGCTGCGCGCGATCATGATCGGCTTGGGCACGGCGCTGGTGCAGCAATTCGACTGGATTCTCTACGTGTTCGGCGCTTTCTTACTGCTGACCGGGGTGAAGATGCTGTTCACCCGCGAAGAGCAGCACCCCGATCTCGCGCAAAACCCCATGCTGAAGTTCCTCCGTCGGCATATCCGCGTGACTGACGAGCTGCATGAAGGGCGCTTTCTGGTGCGCCTGCGCGACCCCGTCAGCGGCAAGCTGCTGCACTACGCCACCCCGCTGCTGCTGGCGCTGGTGCTGATCGAGTTGGCCGATCTGATCTTTGCCGTGGACAGTGTGCCGGCGGTGTTCGCCATCACCCAGGACCCGTTTATCGTCTACACCTCGAATATCTTCGCGATTCTCGGCCTGCGCTCGCTGTACTTCGCCCTGGCGGCCCTAATGCACCGCTTCATCTACCTGAAATACGCGCTGGCGCTGGTGTTGATCTTTATCGGCGGGAAGATTTTTCTGCACGGTTTTATCGGCAAGATTCCAGCCCTGGTCTCGCTTAGCGTAACCTTGGGGCTGTTGGCCGGCGGCGTGTTGCTGTCGCTGCTCAAAACCCGTCACCAGCCGTCAAAGGATCGACCAGTCAATTGAACCCAGTGGACGTGCAAATCGAGTCGTTGCAGCAGCGCGGCCGGCAACTCTGGCAAGTGCGCATGGGCCGGCGCGCGGTGACTTTTCACGAAGAACTGGCGGCGCGCACGTTTGCCGCGCAACTGCACCTGCGCCTGACCTGGCTGACGCAACAGGCCCTGCAGGACAACGTCGACCGCCAGCCGCACTGATGTCTCTGTAGCCGTTAACTGTTGTACGCAGATTCGGCAGGGTGGGTTAGTGGCGCTGAGGCGGGCTGGCAAAGCAACTGCGTAATGGGGGGCGCCACGTAACCCACCCAGCGTTAATCGGCCTACCCGCTCTGGTGGGTTACGGCGCCACGGACTATGCAACAGCAGATAGTCCGTGGTCATGCGCCTAACCCACCCTACGCATTGCCTCGTTCCAGGCATTACCTAGCCGGCCCCACGGGGGGCATAGCCTAACGAAAAGGCTCTGTACCTGTTAAACACCGCCGTCACGTGGGAGCGGCTTTAGCCGCGAAAGATCTTCAGTTTTCAAAGATTTTCGCGGATAAATCCGCTCCCACAAAAGCGCGGTTTCTCCTGCAACACGTCACTGGGACATAACCAACGAAAAGGCCCACAACGCTGTGGGCCTTTTTGCTTCACCGGGCCACTCAATGGCCCGACAACACCACTCTCAGCGGCTGGCTTTCATCACGTCCCGCGACACATACTTGCCGATCTCGAACTTGCCGATGGCCGCACGGTGCACTTCGTCCGGGCCGTCGGCCAGGCGCAGGGTGCGCTGCATGGCGTACCAGTAGGCCAGCGGGAAGTCGTTGGAAACCCCGGCGCCGCCGTGGATCTGAATGGCGCGGTCGATCACCTTGAGCGCCACATTGGGCGCCACCACCTTGATCTGGGCGATTTCGCTGGCGGCGATCTTGTTACCCACGGTGTCCATCATGTACGCCGCGTTCAGGGTCAACAGGCGCGCCATGTTGATTTCCATGCGCGAGTCGGCGATGTGATCGATGTTGCCGCCCAGGCGCGCCAACGGTTTGCCGAACGCGGTGCGGTTGATCGAGCGTTCGCACATCAGCTTCAGTGCGCGCTCGGCCATGCCGATGGAACGCATGCAGTGGTGGATGCGGCCTGGACCGAGGCGCCCTTGGGCGATCTCGAAACCACGGCCCTCACCGAGCAGCACGTTCTCATAAGGTACGCGGACGTTCTCGAACAGCACTTCGGCGTGGCCGTGTGGCGCGTCGTCGTAGCCGAACACCGGCAGCGGACGCACGACTTTCACCCCGGCAGCGTCCATCGGCACCAGAATCATCGAGTGCTGCTGGTGGCGCGGGCCGTCCGGGTTGGTCAGGCCCATGAAGATCATGATCTTGCAACGCGGGTCGCACGCGCCGGAGGTCCACCACTTGCGGCCGTTGATCACCCACTCGTCACCCTCGCGTACGGCACGGGCCTGCATGTTGGTGGCGTCGCTTGAGGCCACGCCCGGTTCGGTCATGGCGAACGCCGAGCGAATCTCGCCGCTGAGCAGCGGCTTCAGCCACTGTTCTTTCTGCGCCTCGTTGGCGTAGCGCACCAGCACTTCCATGTTGCCGGTGTCCGGCGCAGCGCAGTTGAACGGCTCGGGGCCGATCAGCGAACTGCCCATGATCTCGGCCAGCGGCGCGTATTCAGTATTGGTCAGGCCGGCACCGAGTTCGGACTCGGGCAGAAACAGGTTCCACAAGCCTTCGGCCTTGGCCTTGGCTTTCAGCTCTTCCATGATCGCGGTCGGCTGCCAGCGGTCACCTTGGTTGACCTGCTGCTCGAATACGGCCTCGGCCGGATAGACATGGGTCTCCATAAACGCAGTGACACGTTCACGCAGATCCTGAACCTTGGGGGAGTAGGCGAAATCCATGGGGAGCTACCTTCTGAGCGGCTGATTTTGGATGAATCGAGTGAGGTTTTACGGTGTGGAAATGATGCTAGAACAGCGCTTAAGATTTATCTAACCTATTTTCACCGTGTATAAACATTCATCACCGATATATGATCCACTGATGCGAACAACCCTCGGAGCGCGCTTGGTATGAATCTGAACAAGGTCGATCTCAACCTCTTTATCGTCTTCGATGCCATCTACACCGAGGCCAACCTGACCCGTGCCGGGCAGATCGTGGGCATCACCCAGCCGGCGGTATCCAACGCCCTCGCCCGCCTGCGCGAAACCTTCAACGATCCATTGTTCGTGCGCACCGCACAGGGCATGGTGCCGACGCCCATGGCGCAAAACATCATCGGCCCAGTGCGTAGCGCCTTGCAGCAATTGCGCATTTCCGTGCAGGAAAGCCGCACCTTCAATCCGCTGCAGGCGAACAAGACCTACCGCATCAGCATGACCGACCTCACCGAGGCGCTGGTGCTGCCGCCGCTGTTCCAGCGTCTGCGCCGTCTGGCACCGAACGTGATCATCGAAAGCATGCTCTCGCGCCGCCGCGAGACCACCAAGGAACTGGCCGCCGGGCGCCTCGACTTTGCCGTCGATGCACCGCTCAACACCGATCCACAGGTGCGCCACGTCAAGCTGATGGAAGACCGCTACGTCTGCGCCATGCGCAAGGGCCATCCGCTGGCCAAAGACAAGATCAGCCTGGACGAGTACCTGTCACTGACCCATATCCATATCTCCAGCCGCCGCAGTGGCCTCGGTTACATCGACCTGGCGCTGGGCAAGATGGGCATCCAGCGCAAGATTGCCCTGCGCTCGCAGCATTACCTGATGGCCTCCACCGTGATGCACAGCACCGACATGGCGATCACCGTGCCGGAGCGCTTCGCCCGGCGTAACGATCTGCACTATGTCGAGCTGCCGGTCAGCGACATGCCGACCCTGGAAAGCCACCTGTACTGGCACGAAAGCACCGACCAGGACCCGGCCAACCGCTGGATGCGCGAGCAGATCATCGAGATCTGCCAGCACGTCATCGCGCAGGAAAAGAAGACAGAAAAAGCATCAGCTTAATGTGCTAATACATTGATTAAAAAGGCTAACGGCCAATTAATAAGGCTATGTACTCGTTAACGGTTGTACGCAGATTCGATAGGGTGGGTTAGTGGCATTGAAGCGTGCTGGCAAAGCAACTGCGCAATCGGTGCGCCACATAACCCACCAAGCGCTAACCGGCCTATCCCCCTCTGGTGAGTTACGGCGCAACGGACTATGCAGCAGCTGTCCGTGGTCATGCACCTAACCGACCCTACGCATTACCGCGCTCCAGGCATCGCCTAGCCGGCTGCACGTTTCAACATATAGCGGGTACATAGCCATTAATATGGGATGAGCAGCCAGGCTTTTGTGGCTGCACTCTTGACCGCGACACACGCTCAAGGCCGGCCCAAAAGCTCGCGACCAAGGCCCCTCCTACCCAGCGCTGCACGGCGCTGGCGCGCGACAACAGTTAACGTTGCGATGGCAGACACCCCATCACGCGCTATCGCGGAGCACCAGTTCGAAGCCGACGTCGATACAGCGCTCGGCCGGCTGCTCGCCACGCATCAGGGTCAACAGCATTTCCCCGGCCAACTGACCAATGCGGCCACGGGTGGTGCGCACGGTTGTCAGCGCCGGGTGCACCCAGGCTGCCGCTGGCAGGTCGTTGAAACCGGCAATGGCCAGGCGTTGCGGCACCGCCAGGTCGAGTTGGCGCGCCCGAAACAGAGCGCCCAGGGCCAAATCGTCGTTGTTGAAAAACACCGCGTCGATTTGTGGATGCTGAAGCAGCAGCCGGTCAAGCAGGTTGGCGCCCAGGCTGATCGACGAAAGCTCCGGGGTCAGTAGTTCCAAGGTCGGGTTGTAGCGGTCATGCTCGCGCATGGCCTGCCGGTAACCCTCGGCGCGCTGCAAGGTACGCGGGTCGAGCTGCGCGGCAGCGAACGCGATATGCCGATAGCCACGCGCGATCAAGGCACGGGTCATCGCCGCCCCGGCATCCAGCTGGGAAAAGCCGACACAGTAGTCATCCTCGGCGTCGCTCAGTTCCATCATGGTCACGACCGGGCCGCGACAACTACCGAGAATCTCGCGCGCGGCATCGCTGCGCTCAAAACCGGTCACCAGCAGGCCGGCCGGCTGGTGCGCCAGGTAAGAACGCAGCAAGCGCTCGTCTTCCTCGGCATGGTAGTGACTGACGCCGATCATCATTTCGAAACCGGCGGGCATCAGAACCCGCTGGATGGCTTCGACCGTGTCGACGAACACCGAGTTGGACAACGACGGAATCACCACCGCCACCAGGTTCGACTTCGAACTGGCCAACGCCCGCGCGGCAGGATGGGGCACGTAACCCAGCAATTTTGCCGCCTGCATCACCTGCTCGCGCAGCGCATCGGAAACCCGCTCCGGTTGCGACAAGGCGCGCGAAGCAGACATCAGCGAGCAGCCGGCTGCCTTGGCCACATCGGACAGGGTGATGCGTTCGGCGGAGCGACGACGACGTGGGCTCATGACAGTTCCAGAAATAGCAGGCGGCGATTCTAGCAGCAGAAAAAAAGCGCGGGATACGCCGCCCTGTGCCGGCACCATGCAACGACCGGCGAATATGACGTATCCCGCGAAACCGATTAGTTAGAGGTCTTGGCCAACTCAGCCTGAACCTGATCGAACAGCGGTTGGCCGACGGTATCGATCACTTTCTGGATCGCCGGCTTGGCCTGTTCGCGCATGCGCTGCACCTCATCGGCGCTGATCTCGTTGACCTGCATGCCGCTGTCCTTGAGCAGCGCCAAGGCTTTGCTGGCCTCCGCACGAGTGTCCTGGCGCTCGAAATCGCGGGCCGTCTTCGCCGCGTCCAGCAGGATCTTCTGCTCGGTCTGCGACAAGCCGTCCCACCAGCGCTTGGACGCGGTGACGATCCATGGGCTGTACACGTGGTTGGTCACGGTGAGGTACTTCTGCACTTCGTAGAATTTCGACGAGAGGATGGTGTTGTAGGGGTTTTCCTGACCGTCCACCGCCTTGGTCTCCAGCGCGGTAAACAGCTCGGAGAACGGCAGCGGCACGGCATTGGCGCCCATCTGCTTGAAGGTGTCGAGGAACACCGGGTTCTGCATCACGCGCAACTTGATCCCGGAGAAATCCTCCAGCTTGGTAATCGGTCGCACGTTGTTGGTCATGTTGCGAAAGCCGTTTTCCCAGTACACCAGGCCCACCAGGCCCTTCTCTTCCAGTTTGTCCATTACCTGGCGGCCAACTGGGCCATCCAGCACCGCATCGGCCTGCTGTTCGCGGGTAAACAGGAACGGCGTATCCCAGACCGCCATTTCCTTGGTGATGCCGACCAGGGTGGCGGTGGAACCGACCATCATCTCTTGCGCACCACCGATCAACGCACTCTGCATCTGATCGTCCGAGCCCAGGCTGGCCGCGGCGAAGGTGCGCATTTTCAGCTTGCCCGCAGAAGCCTTGGCGACCTCCTCGGCGAACAACTTGGCCGCCCGGCCCTGGTTGCTGTTTTCGTTGAGGCCGTAACCGAAACGGATCATCCGCGAGCGGACTTCATCGGCGTGGGCGGTAAGCGTAGCGAGTGGGCTGCACAGCACAGCCGCGGTCAGCACAGCGATCAGCGGGCGTCTCATGAGGAAGTACCTTTATTGTTGTGAGATGAGTACCAATTGAACTTTGCCGCAGCAAAGCCGGCCTTGCCCGGTGGCGTGCCAGTCGTCACGCCGCCGGTTACCCCAGCGCCATGGCGCCGGGCGAAAGGTTTACGGGGCATCAGCGCAACCATGCCAGCGGCACCGTGACGATGGCCGGAAAGGCGATCAGCAGCGCGACGATGCCCAGGTAAATCAGGAAGAACGGCACCACGCCACGCACCAGCACTTCCATGCGCAGCTTGCCGATACCGCCGACCACGTTGAGCACCGTGCCCACTGGCGGCGTGATCAGACCGATGGAGCCGATCAGCACGAACATCACCCCGAAATACACCGGATCGACGCCGGCCTTGGCGGCGATGGGCGCCAACACCGGGGCGAGAATCAGGATGGTCGGGGTCAGGTCGAGCACCATGCCCACCGCAATCATCAGCAGCATGATCGCCAACACCAGCAACTGCGGGTGGTTGGCCAACGGGCCGAGCATCGCCCCGATCTCCTCGGGCAATTGCGCCAGGGTGACCATGTAGGCGGATACCGTGGCAGCGGCGCAGAGGAACATCACCGAGGCGGTGGTGCGGCTGGCGCGGGTCAGGGTTTCGGTCAAGGCCGTCCAACTCAGCTCGCGGTAAAGCAAGGTCGAAACGCCCAGGGCATACACCGCCGCGACCACGGCCGCTTCGGTCGGGGTGAAGATGCCAAAGCGCAAGCCGCCGACGATGATCACCGGCAGCATCAGCGCCGCCGCCCCGTCCACCAGCACGCGGCGGCGCTCGGCCTTGCTGGCCTTGGCCGGAGCCGGCTCGGTGAAACCACGGGCAATCAGCGACCAGGCGATGATCAACCCCACGCCCATGATCAGCCCTGGCACCAGGCCGGCCATGAACAGCTGACTGATCGAGGTGTTGGTCACCACGCCATAGATCACGAAGGGCATCGACGGCGGAATGATCGGCGCGATGATGCCGCCGGCGGCGACCAACCCCGCCGAGGAGTGCAACGGATAACCACGCTGGCGCATCATCGGCAGCAACAAAGTCGCCAGCGCCGCGGTATCGGCCAGCGCCGAGCCGGACATACTTGCCAGTAACACCGCCGCGGCAATCGCCACATACCCAAGGCCGCCGCGCAGGTGGCCGAAATAGGCCTGGGCCATGGCGATGATGCGTTTGGAAATACCACCGGCATTCATTAACTCGCCGGCAAGGATGAAAAACGGCACCGCCAGCAGCGGGAAGCTGTCAGCGCCGGCGAGCAGGTTCTGCGCCAGCAACTGCACATCCCAGAACTCCAGGTACCACATCAGCACCGCGCCGGTAAGAATCAGGGCGAACGCAATGGGCATGCCGAAGGCCATGAAACCCAACAGTGAAGAGAGGAAGACGGCGACAGTCATCAGCAGGTCCTCGGTGGGCATTGCCCAGTGTTGTTATTAGAAAAGTGCAGCATGGCGCGCCACTCAATCGACCGTGACATTGGCCAGCGCCGACTGCTCGGCGGGACGCCGCCAGACATTCACCAGCTGTACCAACGCCAATACGGCCAACACGGCCATACAGGCCAGTACCGGCACCATCGCCAGCGCCACCGGGTAACCGACCACCGTGCTGACATTGCCCCAGCCGTACTGCACCTGATTCCACGCGCCCCAGGCTGAAAGCACGCTGGCCGCCGCGACCAGCAACCAACTCGCCGAATCGAGCAGGCGCCGACTGGCCAGCGGAAAGCGATCGCGAATCATGCGGAAGGTCATCAGCTCGCCACGGCGCATGCTCGAAGCCACCCCGACAAACACCAGCCAGACAAAAGCCAGCCGCGACAGCTCCTCGGCACCCGCCCAGCCGGTGCCGAAGGCATACCGCAGCACCACGTTGCCGAACACCGCGGCGACCATAAAAGCCATCAGCGCGGCCATCATGCCGTCGGTCAGGCGGTCGAACAGGCGCGCCAAGCCGCCGCTGTAGATCGGTTCGGCGGTCGAGTGCGATTCATGGTTAGCGCTATCAAATGCCGGCGCAGAAAATCTCACCGCCGCTGTCGCCTGCTCTTCCCGGGCCAACCAGGCGCAGACCTGCGTCACCACTGCCGCGCGGTTCTGCGCGGCGCTGACGACCAATACATGCGACTCGCCGCTGGGTGTTTCCAGGGTGGAGAACTGGCTGTCGACCAGCGAGGTGGGCATGAAATGCCCAGGGCGCGCACCGACCCGCTGCAAGGCGGTGGCCTGATCGATATCCAAGTGAGCGAACTGCAAGCCCGGTACAGCGGCGCGCAGACGCTCGCGGTAAGTGCGCTTCAGCGCAGAACAGGCGAGCACAAAACCTTCTCCGCTGGCTTGCGCCGCAAGCATCTC
>TARA_R100001244_G_scaffold18234_2_pt1 | contig 18090 bp, 17 predicted proteins | sample TARA_R100001244 | Tara Oceans TARA_R100001244 (sample SAMEA2621564) | marine metagenome | biome: marine biome (ENVO:00000447); feature: mesopelagic zone (ENVO:00000213); material: "saline water (ENVO:00002010), including plankton (ENVO:xxxxxxxx)" | depth 790 m
TTGCAAGCCCCGATTTTATAAAACAACATAAGCTTACTGAGCTTTCGCAATTAGCGCATTTACCGTGCTTGGTATTTAGTGAGTATGACAAGCTACAACACCAGTTTTTAGAAGATATTAATGGCTCAGCCCCACTGTTTACCCATATTTACCCTTCGTCAGAGGGATTTAAACAAGCCATGATTGCAGGCCTAGGTTATGGGCTATTACCTACCTTACAGCTAGGAGACTCGCTGATAAAAGGAGAGTTAGTCGATTTATTCCCAGAATATTATATTGATACGCCTTTGTACTGGCACTATTGGCAAACCGAAAGCCCGCAGCTTAAAACGCTACGTAAGTTTGCAATGCAAGTTGCGGCTAACCGATTAGAACCAATTTAAAGGTGTTTATAACTTCCCTAATCTATAAATGAGTAATGCCGTTTTTTTAATGTTTTTATCAAGGCTGGTTAAATCGGCTGTTTCGTTTTTAGTATGCGCGCCGCTGCCCATTAAGCCTAAACCATCAAGTGCCATATCAACATGGTTTGCCGCAAACGAAATATCAGCCGCACCAGCATTGCGTGGATTGGCGGCTACTACTTTGTTGAAGCCTAAATCGTGGCTTGCGTCGCTGTATAATTCTAATAGCTTTTTATTGCCATCAGTTAATGCCATTGGCGGGTAACCGTCTTCAAAAATAAGCTCTGCTTTACTGCCATCTAAGTTTTTAGCCACAATTTGTAGCATTACCCTTTTAGCGCTTTCTACCTGCTTTGGCGAAAGTGCGCGTAAATCACCTGCTACATGCACGGTTTGTGCTATTACATTACTTTTACCAAACGCTGTTGCTGACGAATTAGCACTGTCGTAGTCGGCATTGGTACCGCCCACAATAAGCCCTGGGTTAAATGTTAAATTAGGTTGCGTGGCAAGTTGCTCTCTAAAATCATTTAAAATGCGTGATGCTTCGTAAATAGCGCCATAACCAACGCTTTCGCTAAATATTTGTGACGAATGCGCTGCATTTGCCGTTACATTTAGCGTCCAACCGGTATAACCACGGCGCGCCGCCATAGCAGTTTTTATATTGTTATCGCCATTTTCATAGCCAAGCGCTACGTCAGCCCAAATTGCTGCATCAACAATAGCTTGTTTAGATAAGCTAAGCGGGCGACCGCTGCTTTCTTCATCGCCAGTCAATAATACTTTTATGCTTACATTTTCGAGTAAATTAAGGGCTTGTAAGCTTTTAAGTGCGGTAATTATTATCGTGTTACCGCCTTTCATATCGGCAACGCCTGGGCCACTGGCTGTATCGGCATCAAGTTGTTTGTAGGTAGTAAAGTTATCGTTTTTGGCAAATACCGTATCTAGATGGCCGATCATCAGTATTTTTATTGCATCGGGGTTTTTACTCTCATGGGTTGCCAGTACATGTCCTGCGCGGTTAAACGCACTGCCATCCAGCCATTCTACTTTAAAACCAATGGCTTTAAGCTGCTCACTTGTCAGCGCACCTACTTTTTTTACACCTTCAATATTAAGCGAACCGCTATTAATATTTACGGCTTGCTCTATTTCTTGCAGTGCTTGGGGAATGTTTTTATCGACCTGTTTTACTATTTCACGCTCGTTTTTATCAAGCGCCGCATGGCTTGTAAGCGACAGGGTACTCGCAAGGGTAAAAATAAGTGCATGGCTAAATTTTAAAAATGACATAACAGCATAATAAGTGAGAAATAAGAATATTTAATATGAAGTAAAAATACAGAGGATTCAATAGGAGTAGATTGTGATTTTTAACTAATTTTATAAACAATAACGAGTTACAGGTTTAAGGGTGAACGCGTTATTGGTTTAAACACAGGTATTTAAATATAACCACTTAACTAATAATCAACCTGTGCAACTAAACAGCAATTTGCCTGATATTACTGACCTCCACCATTTTGGATTTTTGCTACATTTAGAAAAGTTGAGACTGAACTAACTGTTTACAAATACTTATTTTATAGCTAGGGTAAAACCATTGTAATATAAGGACATTTGTCGTTTTTTAGGCGACAAATGTCGTAGACTAAATTGTTATGTTTAAAGGGAACTCAATCTTGAGCGATGCAAAAAAATACCCAACCCCCAAAGAATTTTTAATTGATCTTCCGTTGTATGAAACAATTTCATTTGAAGATGAGGGGTTAGAGGAAGGAAGGAAACTACTCTATTTTGATGGAACTATAGATACCTATTGCCCAGAATGTAATCAGCATAGTATTTTTTCGCGTCATTGGAAAGGAACACATACTATCTCCCATAAACCTGATGTTTGGGTAAATGTTGGAAGGTTTGTTGTGGAGCTAAAATGTAGTAGGTCACCAGAGCATATTCTTTTCTTTATGTTTACTGCTGAAGGAAAATCTATTCAAAAAATAGGTCAGCTACCTTCCATCGCTTCTTTAAATCTATTTGATGTAAAAAAATATTCAAAAGTACTTGAGAAGAAATACTTTCAAGAGTTAACTAAATCTATTGGGCTTGCCTCCCATGGGGTTGGTGTTGGCTCCTTTGTATACCTAAGACGAATATTTGAATTTTTAATCGAAGAAGCTCATCAAAGTGCTTTAATTTCTTCTTCATGGAATGAAGAAGTCTTTATCAAAGCTAGAATGAAAGAAAAAATTGAGTTGCTCAGCTCTGAATTACCAGATTTTTTAGTAAATAATAAATCAATGTATTCGATTTTAAGTAAAGGGATACATGAACTTAGTGAAAATGAATGTCTAGCTGCATTTCCAGTCATTAAGTTAGGTATTGAAATTATTCTTGATGATAAATTGGAAAAAATGAGACGAGACAGTAAACTTGCAGAAGCTCAAAAGGCTATTTCGGCTCTCGCAAACACAATTTAAACATAACAAGTTGCTTCAACGGACACGTACAGTTGGCTAGCGCTTTGCGCATTATAAGCCAACCATACTTAGCCGCTGAGCAAGGCGTTGGTATGACTCCCACTGTCAAGTTAAACGCACTGATCCCTGCCTAACTTTTTTAAGCCATAATTACTTTAGCTCGAATTAGAGCGAGTTAATACATAGGATGAAGCAAGTAATGTCGTCGGTTATCTTGCTGATATTCGTTGGTTATTACTATTTCTAGTAACAGAGCAGACCTTACTTATTTCGTTGTGGCACCTGTCTTCAGTCTATGTTCGTGGTTCAATGAAGCGTTAGCTACATTGCCATCCTAACGCCGTCGGTGGTTGTGCCACTCCCGATGCTTGATCCTATGCATTAACTCTAATTCGTTTATCATGCAGGTACTCTTGCCAATCTAAGTTTTGTATTTACTGGCGTTAGCACCACTTCTTTTGCAATTGCCCATATGTATGCAATCATTTCTCGAGCAATGGCGGTGACAACCAGATTGTAATGTTTCCCTTTGGCTATCATTTTTTTATAGCGCTTGCAGAGCCTAAGTTGTGCTTTCCACGCAATATCAATAATGTCCTTTGGTAAACCTTCTTGTCGTTTTTGCATATCTGTCGATATATTTGCCGCATACCGATAAGTGTGTGCGCCTTCAACGAGAAGGCGCCTCGCTCGGCCGTTTCCGCATTTTGTGATGGCGCCAATATGGCGTTTGCCACCACTCGAGTGCTCACTAGGTACAAGACCAAGATAACTCATTAATTTGCGGGGGTGGTCGAAGCGCGATAAATCGCCAAGCTCAGCAACAACGCCAGTGGCGACCAACAAACGAACGCCACGCATAGCTTGTATTGCTTTTACTACAGGATAATAACGCCACTGGTGAACATGGTGTGTTAGTTCATTGTCTAGCCGTTCAAGTCGGCTTATTCGTTCATTAATTGTGTGTAAAAACTCTTGTAAGACGATGTGCTGCGCGGGATGTGGCAACACAAGCTCAGTGAGCCAACGTAAATGTTTTTGTGACCAATTTGCAGTGCCTCTGTAATTAATATTATTGCGAAGCAGCAGTGCCTTTAATTGATATTTAGCATCTTTTAAATCCTTCATTGCCACTTCGCGTGCGCGAGATAAATCACGTACGGCTTCATCTTCAGGCTCGGGAACATAAATAGGTGTTAAATCTTCAGATTTAAGTAATTTAGCGAGCTTAAGGGCATCACGTTTATCGGTTTTAATCTTCTCACCTGGCTTTTTGGGAATAAGAGAGGGTGCAACCACATAACAGCAATGGCCGAGACTGGTAATTAATCTGTAAATCCAATAACCACATGGGCCAGCTTCATAAACAAAATGAAGTGTTGCGCCAGGGTATTTGGATTCAAACTGACGAACAAGCTTTTGAATGGCCACTTTGGAAGACGAAACTCGGCCAAGATGAACGGGTTTCGCACCTCTATGTTCTTCAATATAGGCGACTTCATTGAATTCTTTATGTGTATCAAGACCGATAAAAAGTATGCTATGTTTATTCATGTTAGCCTCTGCTGTTTAGTTAATTGACAAACTAATTATGGCTCTGGCTTTGAATTAAGCTAACCCACGAAAAGCGGAGGCTAACACCGTGTGGGAGTCATTATGTCTATAAGGCGTAATCAAGTATGGATAAACAAGCGAGGATGGAGCTTCGTAGAAAAGCTGGTTATAGAGATTTTCCTAAACCACAGGTCAAATATCATGGGCCAGAGTATTCTATGTCTTTTGCTTGTTGTGAATGTAAAACCTCAAACATGCGCCAATTCAATCTTGAACCATGTCATTACCCCAAAGTAATTGAGTGTCCTGTTTGTAAAGGTGTAGCTGTAAATTTAGGCCGTCATTTTAAACCACCTAAAAAATCAGATACGGCACAATGGAAAAAAGTAGAGTTTTTAATTGAGCATGGTTTTGTATTCCAAAAAATTCGACTAATTAAAAACAGCTACGAGAGTGTGCCTTATCCAGAAACTCTAGCGCAAGCTAAAGAGTTTGTTGTAAAGTATGAAACGTATGCAGTTAAAACGTCATATAACAAGACGATCCAATAAGGACAAAAAACAGTTGGTTTTGTTCCAGCGTGAATTACAGTGACACCCAACCTAAATCTTGTAATGCTTTAAAAACGCTTAGGGTTAATTAAAGGAGCTCATTTTTTAATTGAATTTGGCTGTTGGAGTTATTTTACAGTCTCGTTAGTTGCCAAGGATAATAATGAGAACATTTCAGCTTTTAGGTTTTATACTTGCGATTGTTGGGTTTATTTTAGGCTACGTGATGCTAGCCCCAATTGATGGTGAAGCATCCGACGCTTCAGCAGGAGGTACAGGCATAGGCATTATGTTTATGGTGTTACCTATACTTGGTTGGTCTGCGTTAATATTAGTGCCCTCTTCAGTAGCACTGTTCAACCATGAAATAAGAGAACGCACTTATTTCAGAGGCAATTTTTGGCTAAACCTTTGGAAAGTAAACTTAGTTATTTCTTTTGGATATATTGCCGTTGTCCTATATTTTTCTTACATATGGTTTAAGGACAGCATTGGCAATTAACAAGACTTTAAATGCCTAATACCTTTAATTCATTCTTACCTACTAACATCTAACCCAAACTAAGCACTAACAACCATCAGGTTTAACGCCATTAGCATTAAACCTGATAGCCCAAAATCTACCAAGCAACATTTAATTAGTTGGCATTAAATAGATTTCTCGTACGCTGTTGCGCTGGTTTGCTTCAATAGCAAACAATACCGCGTCGGCTACATCTTGCGGATCGAGTTTGTCGGGTTTAGCTTCATCAAAAAACGGGGTGTTTACCATGCCTGGGGCTATGGTTGTGCAGCGGCCGTTCCACTCGCTCATTTCCTCAGCTAAGTTTTGTCCAAAGCCATAAGCAAACCATTTAGTTGCACCGTAAATAGAGCCGCCGATTGGCTTACGGCCAGCGGCAGAGCTGGTTAATATAAAGTGACCTTTATTTTGGCGTAAATGCGGCAGGGTTAATTTTGCATTCCACAGTAGGGCTTTAATATTTATATCAATCATGGTTGACCACTCATCGGGGTCACCTTTTTCGGTGCCAGCGGTTGAAACGCCCATGCCTGCGTTAGCAAAGGCTACATCTAGTCGGCCAAACTTTTCAATGCCTTTAGCAACTACGTTTTCAAGCGCGGTAAAGTCGGTTGCATCTGCGGCTACGCCCATTGCATTATTTGAGCCTAGCAACTCTACTAACTCAGTTAACTTATCTTCGCGTCTAGCGGTAAGTATTACTTTATGACCATTATTTACAAGAGTTTTTGCGGTTGCTTCGCCAATGCCACTTGAAGCGCCGGTTATGAGTACTATTTTTTCTTTTGCCATAGATAACCTCTTAATGAACGTTAAAAACTTAAAATCACCATACCAATAAACGATTAACCTACATTGAATAGTCGCTATAAATTAGCCATAAATGGCGGTGTTTTATATTCTAATAACCATGGTTTTTAGGCCGTTATTAAAATTGAAATAAGTGATTAAAAAAGGTAGGTTTAAATTTTTTATTCTATATACTCACGCCACTTCTTTTGAGGTCGATTTTATTAGATTTAACCATTATTTTGCTGAGTTTCAGCCACATTTATCGGAACAAACATGAAAGATAAACTTTTAGCGTTTTGGCAAAGCCATTCAGAAACAATCATCACTTTAGGTTACAAGGTGATTTTAGCGTTGGTGATTTTAGTTGCGAGTGCCTTAATTGCACGATCGGTTAAAAAAGCGATTAAAAACTCTAAATCGCCATTAAAAAGAGTGGATAGTACGCTGCTTCCTCTTTTATCGAGTATTGCTGGTTATTTAGTTTATATAATTGGTGGGCTATTTATTTTAGATATTTTTGGCGTTAATACGGCCAGTTTAATTGCGCTAATGGGTGCTGCTGGTTTAGCGATTGGTTTAGCCCTTAAAAATACGCTGAGCAATATTGCTGCGGGTATTATGCTGCTAATACTCAGACCTTTTAAAATAGGCGATTTTGTTGATGCCAGTGGCACACTAGGTACTGTGAGTGAAATAAACCTATTTACCACTATTTTTAAAACCACCGACGGTCTTTATATAGCATCGCCTAACGGCAAAGTGTGGGGTGGCAATATTAAAAACTTTACCCGTAATGGCAAAAGACGAATGGATATAGTGGTGGGGATTTCGTATGCCGACTCTATTGACGTTGGCTTAAATGTACTTAAAGAATTAGCCGCATCAGAGAACCGATTACTCGCAGAGCCTGCACCTAAAGTAATGGTGACATCAATAGGCGAAAGCGCAGTGAATATTCAATTACGTGCGTGGGCTGTTAATGGTGATTATTGGCAAACTGTGTGGGATTTAAATAAACGTGTTAAAGAAGCTATTGAAGGCGCAGGGCTGAGTATTCCGTTTCCGCAGCGTACGCTGCATATATCTGAGTCTATGGCATCGGCAATAACTGTTAACAAAGATGCTTAAATATGTATTAACATAAACACAAATAGCGAGCCTTGGCTCGCTATTTTTGTATTAGCCTTTGTGTAGGCTGAGGTATTAACCTTCTAATTGAAAGTCGTACACTGAGCCTAAATTTAGTAGCTGCGTTAGCTCATCAAGTGCTTGGTAGCTTTCGGTGAGTAGGGCTGAGTCTGCAAAGTCACTTGCGCCTAATTTGTCGCGGTAGTTACGTTTTGCCCAGTCACACAGTTGTGTGTATTTAGTATCAGTTAAAATAACCTCTGGGTTTACTGCAGCAAGTTCTTGCTCGTTAAGGGCTACACGTAAACGCAAGCAAGCTGGGCCGCCGCCATTTTGCATACTTTGGCGTAAATCAAAAAACTGTACTTGGTTTACTGGGTTATCAGCCATAATCATTTCTTCAATGTAGGCGTTAACCGCGACGTTGCGTTTACATTCTTGTGGTGCAACTAACAGCATTGAACCATCTTCAAGGCTCACTAACTGGCTATTAAATAAGTAGCTACTTACAGCGTCGGTAATGCTTACTTTATCGGTAGGTACTTCAATAATATAAAATTCTTTATTGCCCACATACGCTTCGCAAATATCTTGCAGTGCCAGTGCTTGGTTTAAAAATGCTTGCTGGTGGCACAGTAATACGTTGGCGTTACCTACTGCAATTACATCGTTATGGAACACGCCTTGGTCTATTACGTCTGGATTTTGCTGTAGTAAAATTTGGCTCGTTTCTTTTAAATTATGTAAGCGACAAATTGCTTCTGAGGCTTCTAGTGTTTGCCTTGCAGGAAATTTAGCTGGTTTTGGTAATTGGCTGTTAAACGCGCTGGCACCAAATACAAACATTTCAAGGCCTTGCTCGCCGTGGCTGTCACAAAAACGAGTATGGTTTGCTGCACCTTCGTCGCCAAAAAAGCCTTGGTCGGGTAAATGGGTATGATGCGCAAAGTATTTGTCGTTGTTAAACATCGCTTTTAATAAGCGTGTAGTGGTTGCAGGCTCTAATGAACGATGAAACTTATTATTTAAATTAGCTGAAGTAAAATGTACTTTGCCGTCGGTTGTATCTGGAGATGGCGATACCGTAGCGGCATTGGCTGTCCACATTGCAGACGCTGAATAACACGCGCGTAATAAAATAGGATCTGCTTTAAATGCCTTATGAATTACTTGTGCATCGTTACCGGTAAAGCCTAAGCGGCGCAGTACGTTTAAGTCGGGGCGCGCATGAGGGGCAAATACACCTTGAGTTAGGCCTTTGTCGTGCATAGCTTTCATTTTTTCAAGGCCTTGAAGCACAGCCTCTTGAGGATTTGAAAAGCTTGCTGCGTTATTTAACGAGGCAACATTACCATACGATAAACCAGCGTAGTTGTGAGTAGGGCCAACTAAGCCATCAAAATTAACTTCCAAAGCGTGCATACACGTTCCAACTAAAAATTTTCAATAGGGTGCAACAATACAACGCAATAGGGTTGCTTGCAAAGTTATAAACGCAGTGTTTTTACTAATTTTCGATGTTTTTAAATGTGGAGTTTATTACAAGGGGGTTGTTTTAATATTGACCGATTAATTTGAAGTTTAATTAAAATGTACACATAAATTTCATAGTGTGCAAAAGCTTAGCCTAAAGTAGGTTTTTACATTTAAGCTTTATGCCAAGCCTTTACACAATACGATGTTACTTAACATAAACGCGCTCTTTGTCAGCGGTGGTATGGGTATTTGTTGGATCATTAACTTGCCAAACGCTAATGTCTAAACGCCATAAAAGGTAAAGGGTATGGTATAAGTTGAACATGGTTTTCCTTGGTATTTTCACTGAACACATCAGTTTATAGGAAGAAGTATGCCAACATTAACTTGAATATTTTATGAATAGAAATCAGGTATTTAGTATTTAAGTGTAAATACATACTTAAGGATTAGCACCAAAGCGGTGAAGTATTACTAAAAGATGCACCAACGTGGTGTGTTTTTAACAAAAAGCCCTGCAACTATTGGGTCACTTAAATGTGCAAGGCTTTTTAAAAAATACAGTCACTCAAAAAGCAAATTAGCGGCCTACTTTTCCTTTTACTAAAGGCTCGAACGACATTACTTTAAACTTACCGTGGCTTTGATTTTTGCCATTATTAAGTACAGGCGAATTATGTAAGTCGTCAACGGTAAAGTATATTTTATGATCGGCTCCGTAGCTAAAGCCATCAGGCCAGCTTAAGCGTTCGTCTTTAAATAATACTTCGTAGTCGCCAGTGGGTTTAACTACGCCAATTGCGCCATTGGTTATGTCGGTTACATATACGTTACCGCCGCCATCAACAATAATACCATCGGAAATTGGTTTAGTGCCGTAACGCGTAACTTTGTCTTCAAGCGCTTTAGCCGAAAGGCTCTCGTTATTTATATCGCTGGTGGCAATGCGGTAAACCGACGTGCCCGACATAGAGCCAAAGTAAAGCCAGTCTTCGTTAGGGTCAAGCGTAATAGGGTTAACACCTAAACGGGCAGGTTGGCCGCCAAGGCTCATTGTGCGCCCATCAATAACCATATCGATATTTTCGGCTGTGGTGTAATGGCTATTTTGTAACACTCTGCGTGCTACACCTGTTTTAAGGTTTACCGTAATAATAGCGGCTTGGCTGCCTTGGGCTGTGTCGGCAATGTATACAACGCCATGTTTATTATCGATGACTAAATCGTTTAAAAACGAGGTGTCGGTAATGGTCGGTTTAGCCAGATAAATAATTTTATGTAGTTGCTCTTTGTTTGTATCCCAACCTACTAAGCGCCCAGCGTGATCGGGCCCTGAAGTGTCAAGCATCCATAAAACGCCATCGCTTGATACGTTTATGCCAAGTACGTCGTAAAAACCTTTACCGTTATTGTACGCGTATGCCCATTCTTCATTAGGGTAGGGCTTAGTTGTACCATCGCTTAAAAGCTCCATAATTTTTTGCTTTTGGCCAAAAAAGCCATGCACAGATAAAAACTTTCTGCCTGATGGGGTAATAGCAATGTTGCCCGGTGGGTGCTGCGCATCAAATGTGGCTACTGTTTTTAAATCAGCATTTTGGCCAGCGGTGTTAGCAGATACAGCGTTGCTACCTAAAAGTGCCGTGCTACACGCCGCTGCTAATAGTAATTTTTTAATATGAGTCATTTTTAAAACCTTTTAAAACACGTTTATTGTTTAAAAATTAAGAGCCTAATCGGCTAAGTCGTTTACTACTAAATCGAGCAGCTGCATCAACTGTTTCGCTTGTGTTGCATCTACACTATCAAATTTACATAAAATATTTTTAGGAATATCGGCTGCTTTTAACTTAAGTGATTGGCCATGCTGGGTTAGCTGCACTAGGCGTTTGCGTTTGTCGTGCTCATCTTTAATAACAGCCAGTAATGATTTGTCGCTCATTTTTTTGAGTATTTGAGTCATTGCACCGCCATCTATCGCGGTTTTATCTATTAGCTCTGCAATTGTTATTTCGTCTTGCTCCCACAGCGCCATCATTACTACGTATTGCGGGTAAGTTAAATTTAGCTCGTTTAAAGGCTCGCGATACGCACGCGCAATGCTGTTAGATGCCATATATAACCGGTGGCATAACTGATTTTTTAACTTTAATTGCTCAAACGGCATAACGTTATCCTTTATTTCGATACATGGTATTTTAATTTGCATGCAAAGTATTTGCAATCTCTAATTACTTGTTCTATTATTTTGCACACAAACTAAATTAATTACTAAACTTTGGAGTTCATTATGAATGTATTACAAAACGTAGCTTACACAGCAAAAGCAACTGCAACTGGCGGCCGCGAAGGCGTAGCTAAATCTGATGATGGTCGTTTAGATGTAAATTTATCAACACCTAAAGGCTTAGGCGGAGACGACGGTCAAGGCACTAACCCAGAGCAATTATTTGCCGCAGGTTATGCAGCGTGTTTTATTGGTGCACTTAAATTTGTAGCAGGTAGTGAAAAAATAGCACTACCAAGTGACACACATATTAATTCACAAGTGTCTATTGGTGCTATTGAAGGCGGTTTTGGTATTGCAGTAAAACTTGCTGTGTCACTAGGTGATATGGATAAAGCTGCAGCGCAGGAGCTTGTAGATAAAGCGCACCAAGTATGTCCATATTCAAACGCAACACGTGGCAATATTGAAGTAGAGCTTTCAGTTATTTAATTAATTGCTAAGTTAACTAATACTGTAATAGCCCAGTGGTTTTGCCACTGGGCTTTTTTGTGCGTGGAGTTTAATAAAATGAGTCGTTAAATAAATATACAAAAAATCATATATTCACTATTCCATATATTCTGTTTTTGTTTTATTGTATGTGCAATAAAACTGCGAGGACAATATGGAACAATTCAACCCACTTCAATTTTATAAATGCCTAGCGGACGATACGCGTTTAAAAGCAATGCTGCTCATTAGCCATCAAGAAGAGCTATGTGTATGCGAACTGGTTGCTGCACTTGAGCTAAGCCAGCCTAAAGTGTCTCGCCATTTAGCGCAGTTAAGACAATGCGGATTGTTGAGCGACCGTAAACAAAATCAATGGGTTTATTACAGTATTAATAAAGCCCTGCCAGAGTGGGCTAAAAATGTATTAATGCAAACGCTTACTGCTAACCCTTCATTTTATGAAAACGATTTAACGCGCTTAAATGTTATGGGTAATCGCCCTGAACGTATTACTAGCTGCTGTAACTAACTTATTAAAGGTATTTAATTATGACTATTAAAGTAGGTATTAACGGTTTTGGCCGTATGGGACGTTTAACTCTGCGTGCAGCAGTTGATTGGCCAGAAATAGAGTTTATTAAAGTAAATGATGTAGCGGGCGATGCTAAAACCCACGCACATTTAATTGAGTTTGACTCAGTACACGGGCGCTTAGCACAACAGGTTTCTAGTGATGATAATAGCTTTAGTGTGGGTAAACACACTATTGCAGTTACCAACAACAAAACCATAAACGAAACTGATTGGTCTGATTGCGATGTAGTAATAGAAGCCAGCGGTAAAATGAAAACCACAGAGCTGTTAAATCAATATTTAGCACAAGGCGTTAAGCGTGTTGTGGTAACCGCACCTGTAAAAGAAGACGGTATTTTAAATGTAGTAATGGGTGTAAACGATGATCTTTATCACCCAAGTGAGCATAAAATTGTTACAGCCGCCTCGTGTACTACTAACTGTTTAGCGCCAATAGTAAAAGTACTGCAAGAAAAAGTGGGTATTAAACACGGCTCAATGACTACTATTCACGACATTACTAATACCCAAACGATTATTGATGCCCCTCATAAAGATTTACGCCGTGCGCGTTCGTGCGGTACAAGTTTAATACCTACTACAACCGGTAGTGCAACGGCTATTACGCATATTTTTCCTGAGCTTAAAGGTAAATTAAACGGCCATGCCGTGCGTGTACCTCTTACTAACGCATCAATTACCGATTGTGTTTTTGAGCTCGAGCGAGGTGTTACACAAAACGAAGTAAACACGTGGTTTAAAGACGCTGCAAATAACGAGCTACAAGGTATTTTAGGCTACGAAGAAAAGCCGCTTGTATCTATAGATTACAAAACAGATCCGCGCAGCTGCACTATTGATGCGCTTTCAACCATGGTAATTAACAACACTCAACTTAAACTATACGCTTGGTACGATAACGAGTGGGGTTATGCAAACCGTACTGCTGAGCTAATGCTTAAAGTTGCAAAAAGTGATTTGGTTTAATCTCGTTTAAAAAGGTTTAACGCTATGTTTGCGCAGTTGGCTAACTTACCGAGCTCTATAAAACAATATTTAATAATTACTAGTAACTATTGGGCATTTACTTTAACTGATGGTGCGCTACGCATGTTGGTGGTGCTGTATTTTCATCAGTTAGGTTATGGCGCATTTGCGATAGCCATGTTGTTTTTGTTTTATGAAATATTTGGGGTGATCACCAATTTAGTAGGTGGTTGGCTTGGCGCGCATTTAGGGTTGAACAAAACCATGAATGTAGGGCTTGGGCTACAACTTGTCGCTTTAGCCATGCTTTGCGTGCCAGGGGATTGGCTAACCGTTGCCTATGTTATGGCAGCGCAAGCACTGAGTGGCATAGCAAAAGACTTAAATAAAATGAGTGCAAAGAGCGCCATTAAGTATTTAGTACCACAAGACGATGCAGGGCAAAGCCAATTATATAAATGGATTGCCATACTTACGGGCTCTAAAAATGCTTTAAAAGGGGTGGGCTTTTTTTTAGGCGGCTTATTACTAACTGTATTTGGTTTTATGGGAGCATTAATAAGTCTAATTATTTTACTTAGTGTTGCGTGGGTTATTAGTTTAATTTTTTTAAAAGGCGATATTGGTAAAGCTAAAAACAAACCTAAGTTTAAAGAATTATTTTCTAAATCGCGGGCAATTAACTTACTTAGTGCAGCGCGTTTATGCTTGTTTGCGGCGCGCGATGTATGGTTTGTAGTTGCACTACCTGTTTACTTAGCCGCTCAGTTTAACTGGGATCATTGGTGGGTCAGCAGTTTTATGGCTTCGTGGGTAATTGCTTATGGGCTGGTGCAATCGCAAGCACCGCGAATAACTGGGCAAGGTGATTCAACTTCACATTCGGTCAAAAAAGCATACTGGTGGGTTGCTTTATTGAGTGGCGTAACTGGCATTTTAGCGTTGTTGATGCAATTGGATATAGCGGCACATTTTACGCTTGTTATAGGCTTACTTATTTTTGGTGGTGTATTTGCTGTAAATTCATCGCTGCACAGTTACTTAATAGTAAGTTTTGCTAAAAACGATGGAGTGTCACTCGACGTTGGCTTTTATTATATGGCCAATGCGATAGGGCGTTTGCTTGGTACGGTGCTTTCTGGTTGGGTTTTTCAAGTATATGGGCTTAGTGCGTGTTTATGGGTAAGTGTGTGTTTATTAGTTTTAGCCGCAATTACAACAGCACGGTTAGCTAAACTTTAAAAAACTCAACGTATTGTATTAAATTCAATTTGTTTAACGATATTCATAGCTTCATTGATTAGATCTACTAAACTGTATCAGTAGTTTTAATTTAAAGGGTGTGATGAATGCGAGAAATATCGCTAGCAAAAAAATTACTGTGGCTTACTGTCGGAAGTATATTTATTACCGTATTGGTGCTTTCGGGCATTTTATGGTGGCAGTTATCTGCAAGTAATGAAGAGCTTGCAAGCAAGTCAGAAAATTATATTGTTGCTGAAGTAGAAGAGAAGTTAAATGCGAATGCCGCAATATATGGTGAAAAAATAGCGGGCTTTATTAACGAAGCTTATCGAGTACCATACTCTTTAGCCGCTTTATTAGGTGATACCGCAAAAAGCGAAACCCTTAGCCGCGATACGGTAGTAAGTATAAATCGCTCTATTTTAGAACAAAACACATTACTCTCATCTATCTACTCTCAGTTTGAACCAAACGCGTTTGACGGGCAAGATTCGAGCTTTAACAAGGGCTATAAACACTCTGTTGATGGTGATGGTACGTTAGAAGTTTATATAACACGTGATCCAAGTGGGGCTATTGAGCAGCAAAAAGTAGCTAATGCTGCCGATAAATATATAACCTCTTTAAACGAATTTGGTATTCGCGAAGCGCATTGGTACTTATGTGCAAAAGACACGCTTAAGCCTTGTATTATGGAACCGTATTTATACGAAATCCCCTCGGGCGACTCAGTAATGCTAACTTCGTTAACTGTGCCTATTTTAAAGTCAGGTCAGTTTATAGGTTTAGCTGGCGTTGATTTAACTCTACCTACCTTCCAAGTAATGACTGAACAGCTTTCTAAGCAGCTTTACAATGGCCAAGCTAAAGTAACTATATTAAGTGATTTAGGTTTAGTAGTAGGCAGCAGTCATTATAAATCTAAATTAGGACGCCCAATTAAAGAGGCTGTGAGTGCTAATATATTTAATGATATTGAAAAGTCTAAAGGGCAAAGCGGTATTTTTAAAACAAATAGTGAATACTTAGTAAACTACCCAATTAATATAAAACTAGCTAACACTCAGTGGTCATTAATCATAGAAGTACCTACAGATCTAGCACTTGCAGGGCCTGAAGCGCTAGAAAAAAACATGCAAGAGACAGCAACATCACTCAGATTTATTATTTTAATAACAGGCTTAGTAATTGCTGTGGTTGCTTTTGTTATTATGAAATTAGTAATAGCAGGTGTAATAGCGCCGCTACAACAAATTCAACAACGGGTTGATAATCTCGCAAGTTCTGAAGGTGATTTAACACATACATTGCATGTTGATAGTCACGCAGAGCTTATTGCATTAGCTGGTGGGTTTAATCGATTTTTAGCAAAGCTACGTGATTTAATTTCTGAGCTTAAAACGGTGTCAGATCAAACCAAGCAGCAAGGCGAAATAGCACAACACATAGCTATTGATACTAAGCATAATGTGCAATCTCAATTTCAAGAAATTGAAAGTGTGGTAACGGCTATGAACGAAATGAGCGCAACAGCACTCGAAGTAGCCAGAGCATCAGAGCAATCAGCCCAACAAGCCGATGAAATAAATAGCTTGGTAGTAAGCAGTGAGTCGAGCTTATCATCTGCGATGACGCAAGTTAAAACGATGTCTGAAGAAATTAAAGAAGCTAACCAAGCCGTTGAAAAAGTTGCTTCGCGTAGTAAAGACATTACGCAAATATTAGATGTAATTCGTACTATTTCAGAACAAACAAATTTACTTGCACTTAACGCTGCTATTGAAGCTGCGCGCGCTGGTGAACATGGGCGCGGCTTTGCTGTTGTTGCCGATGAAGTACGTGCACTTGCTTCTAAAACGCGTTCATCAACAGATGACATAAGCCAGCTAATTGATAGTTTATTATCTGAAGTAGGTAACGCATCGACCGTTATTGAAAAAGGCGTTGTACGTGCACAAAATGCCGTTGATGAAACATCAGTAGCTTTTGATGCTCTGCACAGTGTTGTTGTTAAAGTTGATGAAATAACCAATCAAATTACACATATTGCCACCGCTGCTGAAGAGCAAAGTTTAGTAACTGAAGAAATAAACCGTAATTTAACGCTTATATCTGATGCCGCATCGCAACTTGCTGACTTATCTACACAAGCAGGGGATAGCAGCGAAGCGCTTAATGCACTTGTTGCCCAGCAAGATAATGAACTAAATAAGCTTAAAACGTAACTTACAAATTAAGCTCTAAGCACAAAAAATGGCCAGTTAATACTGGCCATTTTTATTTAGTAGAATAAATATAACTTGTTGAGAATGCTCGATAACTGCTATTTATAACTTTTTAATCAACATAAACATTTGGTTGATCATTGGCTCAGCAAATTGCTCTACATTAGGACGATTAAAATAACCGCGTAAACCTGTAAATTGCACTTGAAAAAAGCGCGCATATTCAACAGCGGTCAACGTGTTACTTAACTCACCTTTGTTTATTGCTTGGTTAAATAATTGCGTTAAATAAGCTTCAAATTGAGCCGTTAAATCTAAGCTGAGCTCATACAGGTTTGAATCTTTTTCTGCAAACTCGCTGTTTGCTTTAACTAGCATACAAATAGCGCTTGGACTGCAATCTTTTGTTTTAATTACCACGTTTTCAACAAACGCACGTAATCCACCAAGTACTGTATCGGCACTTGATAAAAACCCTTCTATTTGGGTTTTCATTTGTACGGTGTAATCTTTCAGCGATTCGCAATATAGACCTTCTTTAGAGCCAAACGCAGAGTAAATACTACCCGGGCGCATATTAACTGCTTCTTGTAAGTCACGCGTTGAGGTTGCATGAAAACCTTTTTGCCAAAATAGCTGACTAGCAACGCGAACTACATTCTCGCGTTCAAATTTAACCTTATTAGCCATATCATTCTCAATCAATTTGAACATTTGCTCAATTTTAACTTGAACAGTCGCTCAAAATCAAATACTATGTGTCTCGAAGTTACTTAAAACTATTAATTATTAGGAGCTAACCATGGCCGAATTTACTTTATACACTCAAGAAAACGCACCAGAAGAAGCAAAACCGTTACTAGCTGATTCAGTAGCAGCATTTGGTATGCTTCCTAACTTACATGCAGTAATGGCTGAAGCACCAACATTACTTAAAGGTTACCAAGTACTGCATGAGTTGTTTCAAAAAACATCATTCAACGCAGAAGAGCTAACAGTAGTATGGCAATCAATTAACGTAGAGCACGACTGTCATTACTGTGTTCCTGCTCACAGTGGCATTGCAGCGGCAATGAAGGTTGATCAAGGTATTGTTGACGCACTTGTTAACAAAACACCACTTGAAAACCCTAAGCTAGAAACTCTTCGTGAAACTACACTCGCAATGACACGTGAACGTGGCGTGATCAGCGATGAGCAAATCGAAAAATTCTTTGCCGCAGGTTACGCTAAGCAACAGCTACTTGAAATTATTGTAGGCTTGTCTCAAAAAGTAATGAGCAACTACACTAATCACCTTGCTGATACACCAGTAGACGCGCCATTTAAAAAATACGTAAAATAAATACGGTTTTATAAATGACAAAAGGCAGCCTAGGCTTAATGCCAGTCAGTTAAGCTGACTGGCATCTTTCTTTTTATGG
>TARA_R100001244_G_scaffold129729_1_pt1 | contig 18002 bp, 29 predicted proteins | sample TARA_R100001244 | Tara Oceans TARA_R100001244 (sample SAMEA2621564) | marine metagenome | biome: marine biome (ENVO:00000447); feature: mesopelagic zone (ENVO:00000213); material: "saline water (ENVO:00002010), including plankton (ENVO:xxxxxxxx)" | depth 790 m
GGGCCTGGGGGTGACAACGGTTCGTTGATGTGCCTCGGGGCTGGGGTCGGGGGTAGCGGTGACGCCGACCAGCTTGATTACTATTTGAAAAAGGTGGACGAGGACCTTCACTCAACCATAGTTTATTGGGGTGGAAACCTCGACCGTCCCGGCGCTGGCGGTAATGAAAACGTCTCCAGGGAAGGCAGCCTCCCTTCGCAGGCTATCGTCGGGCATGTAGTCACGTCAGCCGTCGCGCTCGCCGATGGAGACATATTTGCTCTCCTGTATTCGCCAGGGGGATGCCACATTCCAGTAGCCTATGGCGCAGTTCCCCATGACCTGGACCTGTCCGCCGCCGGTGCTCAAATTGGCACAATGACGGGACGGGTCGAGGGGGTCGTCACTGGGGTGTGCAGTATTGACTGCACGTCAGGGTTCCCGTTCGCCAGGCAGGATGAGTTGATGCGCGCTCTCCAAATCTGGCACGCCGAGGGCGAGTTCCGCTCGCTGGCTGCTGGCGAACTCAGCGGAGGCGTCGCGAGTGGCGTGACTAGCGGGGCCGTTGGCCTCCACCGAGTGTGGAAGCCAGGAGGAATTGTTTCCGACCCCACCAGCGGCGTCGTTACTGGGTGGACCGAGGGGTCTGACACTCCCGTCACTGCGGCCAACATGACTGTTGAGGGAAGCTGGACCGCAGGGCCGTTCATCTCACAACAGCTTTGGAGGCCGTAGGATGCTAGAATTTAGTGGAGAGGGCGGCCCTGTTTTTCTGGAGGCTGGGGGGGTGGCTTGGGTCAAAGACGCCGGGGAGCTGGGGTCCAGGCTGGGCATCGACTGCGAGCCCGGAGATGTTGATGTAGAGCAGACCGTTGCCGAAGCTCTGGCCCTGCTGCCAGTCGACAGCATGGTCGAGCTGGGGAACACTTGGGTTAGACGTGACGGGGTGGTTGCGGTGGTGGCCGACGGCTCGTCCTGCGCGGTGTTTTCCGTGGGCTCATGGGCGAGCATAAGCCTCCCGGCATCTGAGGCAGTGGCGCTGTTGGAGGGATAATAAGTAACTTATTATGTCTGAGACTGTTTGCCAATAGTACACAACTACAGTAAAATTAGAGTACCTGTTTTGTCTCTTTTGAGAATGGTGGTACATGAACAAGTTAACTGTGTTTTTAACAGTGTTGTTGTTTACTCTTGGCTGCGCTTCTAGAACAGAAGTTTCTGTGGAATATATAGAGGATGCGGGAACCTCCTCTTCTGTCTCCAGTGACGCAGCCTTTACTCCATACGCCTGTGATGAATCCACTGTTTCTGTGGACTTTAGACACTGTGGCGTTTGTGGAAATGCCTGTTCAATAGACGATGCAGACCATTGTGCTGGTGGGCAATGTCTTTGTGGTCCCACTGCTTCGTGTGCTTCTGGTTCTGACTGCTATGGGGAACTATGTATTCCAGCAGATCCAGATGGAGAAAACTGTGAGTTCACACACCAATGTCCTGCTACATATGCATGTATTGAAGGACATTGTACGTCTATAGATTGCCAACCTGAAACGTGTGATGGCGTTGACAATGACTGCGATGGGGATGTAGACGAAGCTTCTCTTGGTGTTCCACTAACTTCTACGTGTGGACCTCCTACCACGGAAGGTCCGTGTAGGCGTGGCTATCAAATATGTGTGGATGGGGGTTGGTCTATTTGTCATGACGCTGTGTGGCCTGTAGATGAATCTGGTTTGTTGGCTTGCGATGGCATTGACAACGATTGCGATGGTTGTGTTGATGGTTCTATCCGAGATGACGGTTTATGTGAGCGAAGGGAAGCCGCCAGTTTTGACGTAGTATTCATACTAGATATCTCTGGTTCGATGTCTGGTGTGTTGGATCAAGTAAAAACGGCAACAGCCAGTTTTTCTGCTATGTTCGCAACAGACCTGTTTCGGTACGCGATAGTGACCACGGGCTCGTCGTTTACGACTGCATCCGCAGTTCCTGAGCTTTTGTTAGACTTGTCTGACTACAGTACGTTCGACGCAGCATTGTCCCTGGTGACTGTTACCGGAGGAGGTTACGAGCCTACGTGGGATGCTCCATATGACGTAGCTACTGGTGCTATGGGAGTCAGTTGGAGAGATGGTGCCGCACGTATTATCATAGAGTTTACTGACGAAGAAGGCCAGACGTATCGAGTTCCTGGCATTGATGAAGCGGCAGTCTGTGCCAGTCCTACTCGTGGCGAGTTGTTTGTATTCTTCTCTAGAGCATATCATAGCCATGACTATGACGACTGTGGTTTATGGTTTAATGTATTAGACTACGAAAACATATTACCTAATCTTACAGGTGTTATTGGTGATCCCTGCACGTGAAATGCCTGTTCATTATGTTTTCTTCGCTATTGCTGTTGTAATACACTTAGTTGCGGGTATTGCTAAAGCAGACCCACCACGACGTATTGAGGTTGTGGTGCCGCAAGAACTTCTCGCAGAAAGTCCGCATATTGTTGTGCGTTTGACTCCTGCTGGCGAAGCTGAGTTACAAGGGGAGTCTTCTGCCTCGTCTACGTCTGCTGTTGTGGCTCTGTCAGGGGGAGCGTTGCTGCCAATCCTAGGCACAGAGCCTGTGCCTTTTGGTAGAATCAACCTGGGTTTGCGCTTTGAGTATGTGGAAGTGCTCACATGGGTCTGGGTTGTGCCAGATATTCACCCATATTTAGGCGTTCGTGTAGATCAAAAACAGCCCATGTACGGGGGTGGAGTGCACTTCTCGCTCAGACTAAATGGCAATGAACACGTGCATCCATACATAGGCGTGGGACCACAGGCACAATTGCTCCTCGTACCGGCCCTGACAGACCCTATAGCGGTTGGTATCTCCGCAATTGGTGGGATTGACTTGTCTTACCCTTTGGGGGACAACAGCAGCGTCCTAGTGGGTATAGGCGTCAATGTTCTGCACTGTCTCTATAGGGACGAAGAGTTTCCTACTCCGTTAGAAACCTTAGTAAATATGTTTGCACAAATATCCTTTAGGCTCTAAACTAAGTACCTGTTAAAACGTTTAGATTTTATGGACATACATTGTGAACCGTTTATGAGAGCAGGACAAGAGCAGTCTGCGGGCTATGCCGCTGGCGTTGCATACGCAGTCAATAAACTCAAAGACTTTTATGAGTCAGAGGTTGACTTAGACATAGATGAAGCCATCGAGTTCTTGGAAGAACTCTTAGAAGAAACTACTCTAAAAGAAGAGTTGTTGTACAGCAGTAGTTACTGAGTCCGTGTCGCTCTATGCGGCAAATGCCAGAACGTATTCACAGTGTCTCCGCAATTTACGCGTACAGCGTGAGGATTGCGTCGTAGATACCGCGCAGTGTCCATGTCTCCACCCCAGTCATGGATCTCCATTTCACACTGATTCTCTACTTCACCACGCATGATGCGGCCAGCGTGCTGATAAAGGGACAACCAGCGCCCTCTAAGGCGCTCCCACGTTGGGTGAGGCACTCTTTCGAGGGTAACCAGTCCCTGGTCTCCCTGACGCTGTGAGCGCCATAGTGGCCAGTGGAGTGGCTCTGCTCCGTTGGCAGACAAGTGAGAAAGCCAGGCACGGCGGTCTGTCCTATTTGGATCAAAGACTCTTGTAGAGTACAAACGAGCAAACGTCACATACCTGAAGCCCCTCAAGTTAGATCGAAAATCTAATACTTGGTGGATTGCAGCGCAGTCGTCTGTGATCTGTAGAGATGCTTCACTCGCGCAAATCCGAGCCAGAGCCAACTGCGGCGTCATTCTCTGCGTGGTTTGTGCCACTCCGGTTAGTTGGCTGCTCACAAGTAGGCAAAATGCAAGAAGTAGAAGTATAGTCGTTCTCATCGTCCAGTCCCTCTGGTGTATAAAAGTAGAATACTAAAATGCTAATTAGTATACTTACTACTACAAATTTGCTTAGTTGTAAAGCCACGTACTTACTAAGGTCTGGACTTTTGTGCCTGGAAGACTGAAGATCAATCCATTGTAAACGGTGGCCCACAATGCTGCTTCTTCTTTGTCAGTTGTAGGAACTGAGAATGCAAACTGTTCTGACAGTCTGAACTCTTCTGCGCTAAGTTCTTCTATCCCATTTAGGAATATATTCTTTTCTTTGGAGGATAGAAACTCCGTAGCAACAGCAACAGCCGCAGCACGTTCTAGCGCAGATTCAGTGTAAGTGGGTACGTGGGTCTTGTCGTCCAGTAATTGTAGCTTTCTAGACATTGGTTTTCCTAACTAATAAGTTATTTTGGTATAATTCCTCAATCTCCGAGACAGACAGAGGACCAGACAGTTCAGCGCTCACTGTTCTTGTATTGAAAACCGCTGTGCCTGTGGGACGTACTAACAGGAATTCCCTGGGCTGTAGAGAGCCAATCTGGTTTTCTAAGTGAGCTTTACTATGGTAACCACTCTTGCAGACACCTTCAATTACGCGTCTACGATCATTCTTAGTTTGCAATCGTCCTATTAACCAGGTTTGGCAGTTTGCCATGCCCTTGTAGTCGAGGTCCATTGGATTCTGTGTCGCGAGCAGCAGTCCTAGTCCATATGCACGGGCTTGTTTGAGCATCGTGAGTATGGGCTTCTTGGTGATGGGATTGTATGGCGCAGGCGGCATAAGCCCAAAACACTCGTCGATGAACATAGCATACTTAAGTTCATTAGATCCATCTTTGCCCCTCATCCATGATACGATTTCGTTTAAGAAGATGGACACAGCGAACATCTTCTCTTCGTCATCCACCAGGTGAGCCACTGAGTACACTAGTACAGGGGTCTTGCCTGGTTGTGTGCTGCTTAGCAGCTCATCCATGTTGAAGTTCAGCCCAGTGCGCCACGAGGCAAAGGAAGGGGCAGTGAGCAAGTTGTTGACTTTCCCAGCTAAAGCAAATCTAGTAGCTCTGGGATACACTTCATCTAGCTCCATTGCACCCAGCATGTTGAAGGGAGGATCCTGAATGGAGTGAATTAGCTCTCGTAGCTTGTTGGAATGCCCTAGCTTGATCCTAGCTCTGATCAAATTGGACAAGAAGATGTGTGCACGACTCTGAATTGGATCGTGTTTTTCTCCTATCATCTTTAGCAAAGCTGAGACGGTAGTGTTTACTTTGTCCAGTTTGTTGAGACTGGAGAATATGTTTACCGTTTCCCCATGGAATGCGCCTGGTGTGATCATCCTCACTTCCATCTTTGCACGCAATGACTCGTCAGTCTGTTTTGCTATGTTTACTAAGTCACCTTTGATGTCAATGATAATGCTGGGGATGTCTTTGTTGATTAACTCCTCTAGCATCCCTATCAGTAATCCGCTCTTGCCTGATCCTGTCATGCCTAGCACCGCTGTGTGTGTTGTCAGCGCTTGTATTTTCAGCGCTACAGTGCGGCGTTGCATCGTTTCGGACAAATGTGTTCCTAATCGAATGGCCATGTCTCCTCTTTTCTACGCGTTGTGGGTTATTGTGGTTGTTTGTTTTCCAATTGTGAAAGAATTTATGAAATCTAACAATGTTATAGTTTCTTTATAATCTCGATTACGGATGTTGGCAATAGTAATCCATGCGATTGGGTGGTTTGCTTTGTCAGTTGTGATGTGCACGGACTCTACTAGCACTGCGCTGAAGTAGTCATTATCCTCGTCTTCGTATGGTTGCCAAGCTGTGACTGATAATACGTAATTTAAATAGTCTCTAATCGTTTGCCCCTCGGACACTGGAGGTATGACTACTTGGACCGGGGTAAAGTCTTCAGGTGAAAATAGTAACTTCTTGGCGGCATATGATAACAGCGCTCTACTCAGGGTAAGTATGGTGTTCACTCTTCGAGTTCCTCTATCATTTCTACCAGCTCTAGCTCTGGTTCAGGCTCTTCTAAATCAGAGAATTGAGATTCGATAATGTTGAGGATCACCTCCTCCTTCACCCCTTGTTGTTCTAGCCCACGAAGTAATGGGGGTGGAGTAACCTCCACGTTCATGTTTGTCTCTCTTGCTGCACGTCTCAGGACTCCAAGATCCATGAGAAGCTTGTTTTGCTTTTCTTGAGAGGCCATCACCATCCGCAGCGCACGAAGTTGTGTCCCAGGATCGTCTTCTTGTGTGTGGTACATTTCCCATGCGCGTCGGCTAACTTCTTCGTAAACAGAGATACTTTCGCCCAAAACGATATTTTGTTCAAGCTTTGAGATCCTTTCTCCCTGTTTTTCTCTGATTTTCCTTAGCTCTGAGGTCACACACTGGGCAGATATGCTCAGCAAGCTACCAATCGTGTTGGTTCCAACACCTCTAAGACGTAATCGAACAATCAATTTTTGACGTTCTGTGAGACCTTCCCATCTGCTTGGGTCTTTGGATTCGTCCACAACGTCTTTGTCTAAGATGTCTGCAACCGTTTTGGGATTCTTCAGTTGCTTTTTCAACGCTGCTTTTTGTCGCTTACGTCTAGCTAACGCGTTCTTGTCTTTTCCTACTGGCGGTTTGTGTTTTCGGTCAGTAGTCATTTTGTTCCATTTGGCGTATTCGGGCTTCACAGGCTTGTTGTGTCTGTGGCTCTCCTGTGCACACTCGGTCTAACTCAACGTTTCGCAGTTCTTCAGTATTTGTATGAACCACAACAGGTGTAAATGTGGTGGCACATCCTGAAATCAAAAACCATAAGGACATCCACCATAAGGTCACTTTCGTAAGCATTGTAGTTACTATAAATTAATCCGCACAAGTATGCAACTGAGTAATAAAAAAGGTCGGCAGCAGATATTTTACTATCCACTGCCGACCAGGGTTGTAGGTAGCGTTATCACACGCTTTCACTTCATAAACGCCAGTAACTACGCTTACTCAGTTCGTGTCCCACGCACGAGTTGTCCCCTAACTTTCCAGTAAACCTTCGACGAAAACTGGTTCGCTGAGAGACATTGGTAATGACTGAATAAAAGAAAGGGTAAAACCTTATTCAATCATCAACGTAGCATCTTCCTGACCTGTGTTCTCCGCTGGAGCAACTGTAGAGGCAGAAGGTGTCGTTGTGATGTTATTGAAGATTCGGCGTGACGTTTCAACTGCTTGCTTCACAAACTGTGAGGAAGAGATCGGGCTCAGAAACCTTTCTGACCTAGCAACGGCTTCTTCTTCTTCGGCGGCAGCTTTCTGTGTAGCAGCTTGCTTGGCGGCCACTATTTCAGCAGCTTTTGCGGCAGCAATACGAGTTTTCTCAGTAGCTCTCTCAGCAGCCACACGAGCTTTCTCAGCAGCTTTCTCAGCAGCAGCTTGCGCTTTTATAGCAGCTTTCTCAGCAGAAATACGCGCTCTCTCAATCTCTTTTTGCTCCTCTAGCTCCATACTGTGTTGCTTTGTGTGTCTTCCGAGGAGCCAAGACTTGGGATTGTCTTTTAGCATGCAGACAAATGGCACATTTTTTCTGGTGTTTTTGTTCATGCGTGAACGAATCTGGTACCATTGCCCTTCGTGACAAAAGGTGTTCCCGTATGCTTTAGCCATCGAGAGCAAAGTTACTGACAATGCGTCTTGTGCAGCGCTGATGTTGTCCTTGCAGATTTCTATCTGCTCGAAACGTTGTTCTATCGTTTGTTTGTTTGAATTTGTCATGGTTCGCCTTTTGGTTGGTTCTGTTTTGCTTGACTGTCTCTGCCGCGATATCTAAGGATGTTGGGATAACATGTTCCCTCAGACTGGTATCCTTTGTTCTTTGTAAGGCAAATCGCTTATCTCCCAGAGTATAGCTGCGGTTTTGTACTGTCAAGCGTTTTTGTCTAGTTTCGTTTGTTGTTTTTGGTAAATGTTTGATTTTGTTAGTATTTTTTGGGGCGAATGTGTGCTGTCATCTGTGGTGTGTTACGTCTAGTTTTGGGACATCTGCGTATTGCGTGTTGTTCTATTTGGTTTCTCTCCATTCTGGTTTTAGCGTTGTCAGCGAAAGTAACCGTAGCGTCGTAAATACAAAATTTGATAGCGCGTTGTAGAAAGTCTGTGATCCTATGTGACCGTTTACTGCCTATGGTAGACGCAAGAGCTTTGTGTTCTGTTTCTGAGAGGTCAATGTGTGCCTGGAATGTCCTGCTTGCCTCTGTTTGTGTCATTAAAACTCGTCGTTCATGTCGCAGTTACGGTCATTCATGAGGTAGTGCTCTCGATACTTATTGGGATCGTTTAGCATCCTGTCATACATCATTTGACGCTGGTCTCCGTATAGAAAATCGTCGTTGGATGCTGACCTGTTTGTGGGTGGGAGTCCTGACATAAGCAGATTGAATCCTATGCTACCAGCAATGATGCCGCCGATGAATAAAAATAGTAATGTCATGTTCTCTCCTGTTGTTGTTGTTGTTGTTGTTGTTGTTTTTGTTGTTGGTATCTAAGTTTAAGTCGTTTTTTGTCTCGTCGTTGTTGAGCCGCCAGGAATCCGCTGGGGCAATCTTGTTCTGCTAGGGGCCAAGACTTTTGGCACCAACAAGCAATGCATATACCGTCTACTGTCCAAACGTGTTGAAACTGCCTAGCAGTCCTGTACTTGGATATTCCTTTTTGTACATTCATGCTGACTTCACCGGACGCATGTTCTGTGCGAGATACTTCGTTTTAGAGTTGATCTGTATTGGGCTGGCATTGTTCGCGTTTTCTTCGCCTATGGGACACCCTTGGCATGGGCGGTAGTAGACTTCAGCAAACGTCGCTGCTTTAGTAAGGTCGTTTGTGATGCCTGGTCTAAGTGATGCTGCAAACTGCCAGCGTCGTCCGCAGCTTTTGCGTGTGAGCTTGCAGCTGAGTTTTTCACAGAGAAACAACTGGAGGTGCGATGTGTTCATTATTCTACTGTATACAGCAAAATTATTCTTGTCAAGATTAATTCAGCTGTATACGTGTGTACAAATAAATCTTGAATATATGAGCACCCAAGGACTTGAACCTTGGTCCATCTGTTTGCGTATATCACGTCGCCGGAAGGAAAAATGAGATAAAAACCGACAATATGTAGCGTGCAGATGTGTCCAGGAGGCAGATAGTTGAGGAGTGTAAAAACAACTATTGCCGTGCTCGAAAGTGTTAGTGCATATATTTCAATGAGGTTTCTACATTAGCCAAGGCTTCTTTGATGAGCTTATCACGAACCTTGATGAATAGATCTTCTCGATCTGTTAGGTGTTCCGCCTTGTCTTTTGTGTGAGAGAGAAGGTATAGAAGTACGTCTGTGTCACACTGATCGATGGGCCAACTAATGATCAGTGCGTTTGCTTGATCGTATCTTCCTTCGTCGAGCATGGGATCTAATGTTCTAGCTATGAGGTCTGTCCTCACTGACAGAAGCAACGTCGTATCGCATACCGTAGTAAAAAATGGGGTTATGTGCGTCATGATTACGCGTTCAACAGTGCGATCAGCTCTTGTACACAATAAAAAGATTTTTCTGTATACATATCTAAGCCGTGCTCCAGCTTTTGACGGTACACGTCTTCGTATGGTAACGTAAGTTGGCTCGATTTGTTCATTTGACTAATTTCAAAATACGAGGTGTCCTCAGCTATTTGCATTAGGATGTCAGCAGCTTCCCTTATCTTGTCTGCTAAGGGTTTCTGCTCATTAGTCTGCGGCATTGGTTTTTCCAAACAAGAACTCTTCCATGCCCATCTTATGGCACTGAATGCTCTGTACCCCATACTTCTTTATGACTTGGATCCCCTTTCTTGTGGTGAACTTTAGGCCATGAAAAAACATTCTGTTTACGGCGTGGACGTGGGGGGAGGAGTTCAGGTGTCTCTGAATTCTCTTATACTTCTTCCGGCACACAGCGCAGGTTGCTCTCGCTGCGGAAGACGACATTTGCGTATTACGTAGCTCAGTTTCCGTCGCTTGGTTTCTGTTTGTGTGGTTGCCGTGCACCATCCAAGTGTCTTTCCCTTTTATAGGGAATGGCGTTGCCTCACCACCCACATGTACCTGTTTGCTAGCGTCAGCGCTTATGAACTGTGTCGTGTGCGGGATTAGGGTTGCATCGCCTGTTGGACTCGTGATGTGGTGCGTGTGTGTTACGTTGTTGTTGTCTTTGGACAAAGCCCACCATGTTCCGTCCGACATCCGTATAGCTAGTGCACGATTTTTGAGATGTGAATGGTAATAAGACCAATGCTTGCAGTTGTATGTAAGTGCTGCGCGTGGCACCGCAGACTCTATGCTTGGATCTTCGGTGACCCGTTGCACTAAGTCGCCTTCGTATCTTTTTATAGAAAGAATAGGTACAACACGGAACAGCCCTCGGGTGTTAATGACGCGATTGAACAATTGTCCCAATGCGTCACTGTACCTCTGCGTGTAGATTTTATTGTCTGGCGTGTTCACCTTCGTGTTGTAGAACGGTGTGAAGTCCTTTTGATTCTCCACATCTGTGATCGCCGTGAACTGTGTCTCCTGCCGCTCCTTGATGCGGGCCATAAGGTCTTTCAGCTTTGCTCTTTCCTGTTGCCTGTTTGCGATTGCACTCCTAACTCTGTCAGCGGCATAGTGCAGGGCGCTCTTCCTTATGGCATAATGCAGTTCAGCTGATTTGTCTGATTGAACGAACTTTCGTATCTGTGCCAGTACATATGAACATGTGTGTTCACTCAACGTTCCTGATGCAGCTGAACCGTCTGCATCATGCACCTCTGCACATTCATTGGTGAGATGCATGATGTTAGAGTCATCGTCCAGCATTAACTTGACGTAGTGCGTGCCGTACCCTCCTTCCTTGTTGGGTTTGGCAAACGCACACGGTACCTTTTCAATGACAATGGTTTGTATTTTTTGATTGTTAATCGCCTTACTCATTTTTCCTTCTCCATTTGTTAGTTTATATAGGTATTTTCCTTGTCAGTAGGCTTCTTAGCCTTCTGTTTAGCGAGTTGAATTTCCACCAAGAAAGTTTCCACTTTGTGGTTGGTGACTGTTTTTCTGAATAGGTTCCATGTGGACTTCGCATATCCCATTTGCACTTTTCTATGCCATCTGCATAGCTCCTCGTGAGGGATTGTCCTGGGGTCAAAGACATGATTACGTTCAAGCAGGCTTAGTGTCGCCTCCGCTTCGCGTTTATTGTTAAACACTGGGCCGAATGGAATACTGTTTTCCGTGCAAACTAGTACTGCTTTATGTGTGTTCGTGTCCTCAAAAATTGCTACACTCATTCTCCGTCCTCAACTTTCTAATTAACAAAGGTTCCCCAATTTGCGTCACCTTAGTATCAACACAGTGTGTGATGCTCCCAATAAGTGACGATATTTGAGCCCACACGTCTGCCCCTGAAGGTACTGCCACCTCTAGGGTTACTGGTACAGCGTATGTATTCTCCGGTACATATGCTTCCATCGTGGTGGACTCGCTACTTTGTAGTGTGTCGGCTAACATTGGATCCAGTGACCTGACTGACCAAAACTCGTCTTCCCCAATTTGGTACAGCTCGTCAGGATCTATGTTGTTCTCTCTAATTTGGCGTTTGATGTTCCTGTACAGATTTTCTAGGACAGTACAGTCGTCGGCTTTGCTTATGAACTGCATGCGCTGATGCACATTGTACAGTTGCAAAATCAATTCGTTGTCGGTGCTCATAGTCTGCCGTCTGGGTATCGGTCGTAGGCGTTGATGTACGGCTGTCGTATTGTGCGTATACACTTTTGTACGCGACGTACTGTTTCCTGTGCGCGGTCGGCTAACTCTTCCAATTCTTGGAGCAGTGCTTTATCCGCCGTAGTCATCTCGGTGCGCTGCGTTTGACTCAACATCGTGTAATCTCCCAAGTACAGGAGTTGTTCCAGGTGTTCTGGATCTTCTCGTTAGGCCACACGATCGTGTCTTTTTCTAAGTGAGCATCCACTCCTTTAGATCTTAGTAGTCTAAGCATGGCATGCTGTTTGCTATGGGCCTGCCAAACGCCAAAATTGTGGTTGACTGTTTCTGCATGCTGCACGATGTCGTAAAACTTATTTCCTCTAACCATTGTCTTCATTCCTAGTTATCAACCGCAAGGTCTGGTTGTGCTTTTACATAAGGGATCTCGTTCTTGCAAGTATAAAATTCTATTAGTTGCTTATTTTTTGTTGTCTTTCTAAATTGTTCAATGATCTCCTTGCATATATGCCAACATTGCTGCTCTCGTAGCCGCTGGAGTTGTGGTTGGAGTCATGGTTTTTGACGGACTTTCAAACTCTGTGTCCCAGCCTCCCAAGTATTTCCATCGGGATAATATACAATCGTACTGCGAAATTACAGTACTGATGCGTGCATGTGCTTTTGCTGCGGGTTCTCCTCCGTGCAAAGTTGTGACACCATAGTAGTTGATCGTCTGTTTGGTTACGGTATTCCACGTAGATATATACGTATTTTCTATAGATATGCCCTCATTTGAGAGTTTGGAGGAGATGTTATTTACCTCTGCGTTTGTTAGGGGTGGCCCTTTATGTATTTGTATTTCTACGTTCACGTTGTAATCTTTAGTCATTTAATTTCCCTTTTAATTTTCTTTTGCTATGTGATTTTGCCAGTAAAAAGCGTTGGTGCTGGGTTCCGCGTCTTCTTCTAATCGACACGCTTCACAGATCATCCCTCTTGTTTCCGTTCCCCAACTCCAGTTTCGTGCCCTAGCTGTGGTCTCTACCAGCCCACAAGCTGCACACATGTAATGATCTTCAGTCATTGGATTGTGTTTCCTCATTGCGTAGCATGCTGTCAGAGAACAGCAGTGCTTCCGCTAAGGCTGTGCCCTCTGTTTTGCCGCCACCTACATACGCAGATCCTAGCCACAGCTCCCAGGTATCCTGGGCGTGGTTCTTTTCTGTGTATATGTCCGTGCGCTGGTACACCTTACGCAGTTGCTCCAGCAAGCACCCTTTAGTGGCCGCATCCTCTAGAGATGGGTAAATCGGTGTGTCTGGGAGCTTCATGCCCTCCACATACCGCTTCTTGGGCTGTACAGGTGCTCTCACCTCATCGGCGTGGATAAACGCCATCCCGTCAATCCACTCCCAATGCTTGGAGTTGACTATACGAAAATACAGCTGTTCTTCATAATGCCCAAATTCAGGTTCCATGTGCCAATCCCACGGGACTCATGGCTTTGGTCACAGCCGCTTTAGCAAGCTCTAGGGCTGTCTCTTTGGTCCGCCTGTCTCCATCGTCGCAGACTGACAACAGCTTTTGTAGCGCACTCAGCAACTCTGGCGCAGCGGATACTAGCGCAGCGTCTTCTGGTCCTGTGTATATGTCTGCAACTATTGGTAGAAATTGACATTTATCCAACAGCACCGCGCAATGATTCTCCGCATACTGCTTCATTTTCCAAACTTTTTTCTCTTTCATTATTGTACTCCGTCCTTTCCCAATCTTATGTTTTTGTGGTTTGTTGAGAAGTCTCTGGCTGTTTTTCATAACTCAGCCGCCTCTCATACTCTTTTTCTGTAATTGGTTCTGCTACTTGGAGCAGACGACCAGGCGTCAGTGTTACCCGTTCCCTCATCGGGTTCTTCACTCTATACAGATATCCGCGCCCGTCAGTCACCAGATCTATCGCGTGGCCCTGAGTGCGGATCGCGTGTTGCTGCATCGCCTTTACCGAACTGAACACGCGAGCGCCGTTGAGCATTTTAGCAACGGCGTGGGATGTGACTCGGATCGCTCCGTTCATCCTATTTTTTGACTCACCGGGAGGCGCGTGGTGTCCGCAGTACCATGTCCCTTGGTCCATCCATCGCAAACCAGGAATGCGTCCGTGCGCCCCGTCGCCACATACGTGACACACATTCCTGTAGAGCGCGAACGGTTTACCGTTGAATTCGTCGCTGATGTTGTCGTGGTATCCTCTGAAGAAGAACACCGAGCATACCGAACACCTCCACCTACCGGGACCGTTGCTCACTGGAGTCAACGAGGTATCCCGGTGCGCAGCGTTATGGATACACAGCTCGAACACCCTGTGTTTGTTCTTCGCCATCACACATCCTTTGGTGTGTGGATATGATCTCTGTAGAAGATCGCATCCCTGGCAGAGTCCTCGCTGCATCTCTGGCCTAGCCACATTGAGCAATGGGCGCATCGGTAGGCTTCATGCGCTGCTTCCTGCGTGTCGATCTCCTGCGCTACAGTTCTGTTTTTGTGCTCTGTCTCGTAGCACTCGCCACACAAGAAAGTGTCGTCTTCGAGTACCACGCCAACGCTGTTTATTCCTATCTCTGGTACCATCATCGCCGCTGCTCACGCTTGATGAACAGCAGCAGCCACTCCGCGATGTCCTCTGGACCATCCACTGGGCCAAATGGTGATCCAAAAGGCTCCTCCTCAAACTCTCCCCACATGTGCTGAGCGTATTTCAACGCCTCCTCCTCAAGCCCCTCACCCTCGACAAGGCCGTCCACAAAAGCTTCTGCCGTCTGGGTGCCAACCCATCTGTCCCAAAACCAACCAGGCCCGTCAGGGTTGCCCCAACATTTCACTCCCTCACTCATCTCAATTTCCTTTCTTTGTTACGTAGCGCTGTAGCTCCCCCGCCGTGGGCTTGTATTCTGGGCCTTCAATGGCCTTCTTGATGTTGTTATCGAACTCGTGTCTTTCTCCGTTTTTCATGATCACAACCGAGCCGTATTCTATGCTTCCATAATCATCACTGAACCTATTCTCATTTCTGCCTTTAGGAACTAATGTGATGCTTTTGATTTCCCAAGGCTTGACCCCGTACTCCTTTTCTACGTGTACGTATCTGACAAGCTGATCGGTTGCTTCAGCCAGCTCAGCCTCTTTGCGCTGTAACCCTTTTAGTATTTCTTCTTCGTTTCTCATGTTCCTGTCTCCTTGATTATGTACTTTCGTGTTTGCATGCCTTTGGTATCGTCTCTTTGGACACCTACTAAGGTAGGCTCCACCCATCGTTTGATCTGTGTACGCAAGCCTTTCCAGAAGGTTTCTGTGCTGACTCCCTCTGGAATCTTAGACCAATCGTTTCCTGTATTTGCGTCTTTGAGCGGTCCTGTCCAGAATGTGTGCATGTGTCCCCGTCTCCAATGCCTGGTGACGTTGTACCCTCCGCACTGTTTGAGGATTCGATGTGTTTCCCTCTCTCCAACATGTGTAATGTTTGCTGGACTCGCGAGGCTGAGCGCAGTGTAGTACCGAGCTGCGTGTTTTGTGTTTTTGTGTTTGTGGGCTCGGTGAACGTGTTTTTGGTAGTGGTCCTTGGCGTTGGTGTCTTTTCTCAAGCTAGGGTTCTCTGTGTTCAGATATGTGATAAGCCCTGCGAATATCCTGTATATGTAAAACATTGAGGCAACTTCGTTCTGTGGGTCTAGTGAGTCAAGGTACCTTTGCTCTTCAGGAGTACACGCATTACGATCATGCGCCCAGGACTCCTCTTTTTTAGCGTAGATCTCGTGTAGATATGATTCGATGTTATCGTGGTTTTCAAAAGCCGCTGCCAGGTTTATGAGGGCGTATGGGCTACATGAGATGTGTGGCCTTTTTATGTCTACAACATGCATACTCAAAAGCAGTGCAACTTCTGGGGTGTCCTTTTGGTACTGCGTCACATAAAAGCCTTTAATCTCATAGGTGCTCTCTAACCTCGTAAGGTAGCGCTTAGACCCACTGATATTTACGTAAAAACAAGGGTAAGGTAAGTTTTCAATGTGCTCTCGCTTCACCTTTCCTGCGTCTGTATGAGAAAACATTTCTTGTATGATGGGGTTCAAGAAAAATGCTTGGCATCCTGTAGCCATGTAAAGGATGGATAGTTCTCGTTCTAACCCATGTACTAGGTTGTCGTCTGAATAAATATTGTTCCGCAACAGGGTGAATGCTTTCTGCGGAGACATACTGAACTTGTCAGTGTCGTAGCTATGTGTATGCTCCAGCGTCGTAAGCACGCGCCGCATCTCCTTGTCGTGCTTTTTCAGCCAGTCGTAGTGTACTTCTGGGTACTTACACTTGCGAGATACATGGCGTCTCGCTGTTCTCTTTTTCCTTTTGCCCATCTTACTTTCCTCGTCTGGTGACTTTCCGAATAACGTACTGATTTTTAGTTAGGAAGCAGTACTTTTCCGATTTTCTGAGTGCTGCAAGTACGTGTTTACACGCTAGGTGTTGGCGGTATGGATCTCTTACGTCTGGCTTGGTGGCTGTGCCGTTTGGTTTGCCATATAAGTATCCCTCCACGGTTGCCCAATGTTCTGGCCCTTGCCATTGCCAGAAGGCACAGTCACAAGACACGCGCACATGCGCGCTAGCTAACCGGGTGACTCTTCCGACACGCACGGCCTGTACCTTCACTCTGTGCTTTTTAGCGCCCCCTGTTACGTCAAAATGCCACATGGCACTTCTGGGTAGCACTCTCACGAGCTTTACGCGCAGCTCGGCAGCTCTGTCATGCACTTGCTGCGCTGTGTCTGCTAACAGTATGTGTGGTTTACTCATTTTTTATTCTTCCTTTTCTCAAACTCAGTCCTTTATTTGTCCGCCTCCTGCATATGTCGCTGGTGCTCTGATAGTTCTTTTGTGGCTTCTATATTTATATTCTCTGAGTACGTCCACTTGTCGTTGGACAGGTCAAAGATCACCCGGTTTTCTTCAACCAGTGCCCAGGGCACTAGGTCGGCAGCAACTCCACTCTTCTCACGTGGACCGTCAGTGATCTCCATGTGTACGATTGTGACGATTATGGGAGGATCATGCCCCCAGCTCGGCCTATAAACTACTCTGTCTCCTATTTTCAACATACTCATTTTTATTCCTCCTCTGGTTGAAACTTTCCCATTACGAATTCCCCCTCGTCTACCCAGCCACTAGGAAATGTTATCTTCTTCAATTCACCCATGTTTTATCCTCTGGTTGAAACTTTCCCATTCCAAATTCCCCCTCGTCTACCCAGCCACTAGGATAGGTTGTCTTCTTTTGTCCATGAAGATATCCGTTCTTGAATTCCCCTTCTTCCACAATGCCATTTTTCCATGTTTTCTTCCCTTGACCATGAAGCTTGCCGTCCTTGAATTCCCCTTCTTCTACCCAGCCACTAGAAGATGTTATCTTCCCCTGACCATGAAGCTTATAGTCCTTCCATTCCCCCTCAATCACAGTGCCATCAGCATCTGTTGCCGTCCCCTGACCATGAAGCTTACCGTCCTTGAACTCCCCTTCACTCACATCGCCGTCAGAAGCTGTCACCTTCCCTTGACCGTGAAGATCCCCATTCGCCCATTCCCCTTCCATCATATCGCCATCAGGAGATGTTATCTTCCCTTGACCATGAAGCTTTCCGTCCTTGAATTCCCCTTCAGCCACAGTGCCATCAGGCCATGTTAGCTTCCCCTGACCATGAAGCTTATAGTCCTTGAATTCCCCTTCAATCACAGTGCCATCAGCGTCTGTTAGCTTCCCTTGACCATGAAGCTTTCCGTCCTTGAATTCCCCTTCAAACACATAGCGATCAGCAGCTGTTACCGTCACCTGACCGTGAAGCAATCCGTCCTTGAATTCCCCTTCATGCACAATGCCCTCAGCGGTTGTTAGCTTCCCTTGACCATGAAGTACGTCGTCCTTGAATTCCCCTTCATGCACATCGCCATCAGCGTCTGTTAGCTTCCCTTTGTGAAGCTCTCCGTCCTTGAATTCCCCTTCAGCCACAGTGCCATCAGCGTCTGTTTGCTTCCCTTGACCATGAAGCTTATAGTCCTTGAATTCCCCTTCAATCACATGGCCCTCAGGCCACGTTATCTTCCCTTGACCATGAAACCATCCGTCCTTGAATTCCCCTTCATGCACAGTGCCCTCAGCATTTGTTAGCTTCCCTTTGTGAAGCTCTCCGTCCTTGAACTCTCCTTCACTCACATAGCCATCAGCGTCTGTTTGCTTCCCTTGACCATGAAGCAATCCTTCCTTGAACTCCCCTTCACTCACAGTGCCATCAGGATACGTTACCTTCCCTTGACCATGAAGCTCTCCTTCCTTGAATTCCCCTTCATACACAGTGCCAC
>TARA_R100001244_G_scaffold3292_6_pt1 | contig 17613 bp, 19 predicted proteins | sample TARA_R100001244 | Tara Oceans TARA_R100001244 (sample SAMEA2621564) | marine metagenome | biome: marine biome (ENVO:00000447); feature: mesopelagic zone (ENVO:00000213); material: "saline water (ENVO:00002010), including plankton (ENVO:xxxxxxxx)" | depth 790 m
GGACTGACAAGGTTCCCCAGCGTTCGCCAGAAACCGTAATCCCCCAGTTCGGCCATTGCCGGCCCTGTGACACCCAATAGAATAAGAACAGCTAGCAGTTGGTTCATGATGCTGGTTTTCACAGGCATTCCTCCTTGATTGTTGTTATCGGGGCGCAGGCGATAATCAAGCTCAGCCCCTGAATCGAAACTAGACGTGACACACTGTCATTTCAATAAATGCCCGTAGAACCATTTGTCCTAAAAAATGGTCGGTAATAGCGTTATTGAAAAATGTAAAGGAAATGACTGAATTGGAGAGAACTACCCACTCTACTGCCTACTTAATATTGGCCCAATGGGACTAAGAGCACTTTCATCACGACATAAAACATAACAATTTGGCACTATTTAGAAACTAACTTTCTAAATTAAAATAGATATTTAGATCAACACTTGGCAGGCAGGGTTTAACACCAGGCGACTGTGGTTCGCTTTATTCAGCGATTACATTAAGGGAATATTTGATGCTGGAAAGCAGTTACAACGAGGTTTTGGTCGCCTGCTCTATTATCATTGCCGTCCTTGCGTCCTATACGGCCCTGAATATGGCCAGCCGTGTAACCAGCGCATCCGGTCGCCCAGCCGTCCTGTGGCTGATTGGCGGCTCCATCGCGATGGGCTTTGGCATCTGGTCCATGCACTTTATCGGCATGCTCGCCTTTCGCCTTCCCATCGAACTAGGCTACGACGTTCCCCTCACCCTGCTTTCATTAGTCATCGCCATTGCTTGTTCTGCGTTCGCCCTTTACCTGGTCTGTCAGGACACGCTGCCCTGGGGCCGGTTGGTGTCGGGCGGTTTACTGATGGGCCTGGGCGTAGCCAGCATGCACTACATCGGTATGGAAGCATTGCTCATGCATCCGTATATTTTCTATGTACCCTGGCTGGTTGGGCTATCCGTCGTTATCGCCATTGTCGCGTCCACAGCAGCGCTCTGGCTGGCCTTTCGACTGCGGGAAGAAACCAAGCGCGCCACCTTCAGCCGCATTGGCGCGGCCCTGGTTATGGGATGCGCCATTATCGGCATGCACTATACGGGAATGGCTGCCTCCAAATTTCCGATCGACAGCTTCTGTGGCGCGGCCAACAGCGGGATTGATACAAAGTGGCTGGCTGTGCTGGTCATCATTGTCAGCCTGTCGGTGTTCGCCATCGCACTCATCGTGTCAATGCTGGATGTGCGCACAAGCCGCCTATCCAACTCACTCGATGACGCCAATAACGAACTTATCAAGCTCGCCCTGCAAGACAACCTGACCCGCATACCAAATCGTGTTCTGTTGGGTGATCGGCTGGAACAGGCGATACACCGGGCCGAGAGAAACAACAGTGAATTCGCCGTGCTGTTTCTGGACCTGGACGGTTTTAAAGCGATCAACGACATGCACGGGCACCATGTCGGAGATCTGTTACTAAAGGACGTGGCGAACCGCCTGCTCGTCAACAAACGTGAAGGAGATACAGCCGCGAGGCTTGGGGGGGACGAGTTTGTCCTTCTACTGGAGCCAAGCTCACCGGAAAGTTCCGCCGTATTTGCGCAACGATTAATCGATTCCATCGAGCAACCCTACGAGGCCTCGAATACCCCCCTTCACATCTCCACCAGCGTCGGCATCGCAATTTACCCCCAGGATGGTAAAACCGAACATGAGCTGATGGTGAATGCCGACGCAGCGATGTACCACGCCAAAAAGCAGGGTCGCAACGGCTACTGTTTTTTTGAGCACGGCATGAACGCCGATGTGCACCTACAGATGCAGATGCAGCAAAATCTGCGGCATGCCGTCACCCGCAACGAACTGGTTCTGCATTATCAGCCCAAATTTATTGCACCAAATGGCCCCATGACTGGATTCGAAGCGCTGCTGCGGTGGCAAAGCCCGGATCATGGCTTCCTGCCACCGGATCGTTTCTTGCCGTTGGCGGAAAGCTCGGGGCTGATCGTGCCCATTGGTAACTGGGTCATCGATGAGGCCTGCCGGCAAATGAAAGCCTGGCAAGACCAGGGCCATCATGACTGGAGCATGGCGATCAACCTCTCCGCAGTTCAACTGGAACACAGCAGCCTGGTGGACGTAGTTCGCGATACACTGAAGAAACACTCCCTGGCCCCGTCGAACCTGGTGCTAGAAATCACCGAAACGACGGCCATGCGTAATGCTGAGGCAAGCCTCAAAGTGCTGAACAAGCTGTCTGCGCTTGGCGTGTCCATTTCCATTGATGACTTTGGTACGGGCTATTCAAGCCTGCTCTATCTGAAACGTTTGCCTGCCAATGAGCTGAAGATCGACCGCGGCTTTATTACCGAACTGGCCCAGGACAACGATGATGAAGCAATCATTCAGGCAATCATTGCTCTGGGCAAAACACTGGGTATGAGGATTGTCGCAGAAGGTGTTGAAACAGCAGAACAACAAGAGCTATTGACCCAGCTTGGCTGCAATACCCTGCAAGGATACCTGTTAGCGCGGCCTGCCTCGCCAGAAGCGTTGCTTGAGAAGATTGCTCACATGACCAAACATACTGATTCAGCTCTCGCTACTTAGATGAGCGGAGCGGCATGAGAATGCCAATGCTGACTACGATGTCCTGTGGAAACGACGATGCAGCTCATGCACCTGTTCCGCAAGGGGACCTATATCGACGCAGAAATGCAGGTGCCGTCCATCGGCCGCGTACTGATGCGGTTGATTATATTTTGCTGGCTTCGGCTTCAGGCCCGCGCCCACCGCGCAGCACCAAATATAGCAGCGGGCCGGCAGACACAAACACTGCTGTCAGAATAAAAAACGGGATGAGATAGCCCAGCCCTTTGCCACGACTTTTACCATCCTGGTACATCCAGACACAGGCCAAAGCAGCGAGAATGTAGAGATCAATAACAACCTGGGCTGTGTCCGGGCTGGACATGAGCCGAACGCCAAAAGCTAAAAGCGACTGCTCTGCTCCGGCCATTACCCAAAAGGTAAAACCCATGAACAGACAGAGAATGATTAGGGGTAAAGTCGATACTCTCATGATCTTCCTTGATTGAGGTTTAAGAAATATAACGCCCTGGCTTCGCGGCGTGCCGGATCGCCAGCGTAGGCGCGTCCCACAACAGCCATTGGTTAAGCTGCTTCGAAGTCCAGAGGATGGATTCCATCTAGGTTGACCGTGTTTCGGGCTACCCAAAGGTCATACATGTCCTGCATCGCCAACCAGCTCTCAGGAGTGCGCCCGAGAACCTTGGATAGCCGAAGCGACATTTCCGGGCTAATACCACTATCCCCTTTTAGCAGTCGAGACAATGTGGAGGGCGAGACCCCCAGGCTGGACGCAAGCTGACGGGAACTGATACCGAAAGGCTCCAGATACACCTCCCGTATGAATTCACCAGGATGCGGCGGATTATGCATAGTCATCAGTGATAATCCTCATAATCAAGAATGTAGGCGTTGCCGTCCTGAAATTCGAACGTCATGCGCCAATTTCCATTAACCCGAATCGACCACCGCCCTTTGTCTCCACCCTTCAATGGATGAAGCCGAAAACCAGGGATATCCATGTCTTCCACCGAAGTGGCGGTATCCAGAGTGACATGCTCCCATCTAGCTTAACCATTTTCAGCTTAGTAAATTTTGTCGATGATCCCCGGCGGAAACCGCCTGTCGTGGATGGAAAAAACATTTAAACCCAGTGGCTCTCATAGAGCCCTGCATCATTGGATGATTGTGCCTATTCGTGCAGCCAAGTAAGCCACGATATCTGCCAACAAATACCGAAAGCACACTTTGATAGCAGTGGCATTCCCGAGAAAGTTCTTTCGCCTAAAACGCTGTTTCACTGGAGCCGGCTATTCAATCATTCTGAACTGTCCACCGGTTGACAAGCAGGCCTCCTTCACTTGCTCCGGCTCTGAACCATAGAGGTAGTCATGGGTATCCGTTTCCCCTATCGCACTCTGATGACGACAAATAGCCTGGCGGGTCGAACTGTCACAGCTGGCAATCAATTTATTGCCACCTTGGGAGCACTGCGCCTTGAACTGCTCACTTTTACTGCGACTGTTAAGCTTATAGTCGACACAAATGAAATTCCCGGGGGCATAGCAACTTAATCGAAAAACGCCTTCATCATCACTGTTAACAGTCTGATTGACGTTTCCTGCTCCCTGAGCCACCTGCTGCTGCATTGCATTCATGTTTTTGCCATCACCTCCGGCCAACACATCGGCGGCAAACGCACTGCCAATATCGACTTTGGAGGTATCTGAAATTCCCGATGTACCGACCACCGCAGCACCAGCAGCCAATGCTACAAACTTCCCGAAATCATCGCCTCCGCTCGTTTCGATGCCATCATCGATCAATTGGCCATTGGCATAAAATTCCGTGAACTCACCTGTTTTTCCACCCAACATGGCCTGTCTGCGTACCCTGAATGCGCCATCCCGTTTGCCGTCCAAATAAGTTCCTACATAGGCTTCATTGTTATCGTCAGGCGCCGTACTTTCTCCGTATGTCTTGCCGTTGCGCTTGCCATCTTCCCAGTAGCCAACAGTCAAACCTGTCATGCCATTCGTCCATGCCCCCGCGCCATTCAGGTTTCCCTCCACAAAATGGCCGATCCAAACATTCAATACTTCACCTCCCCCCCACGGTCTGGGTCTCTGTATGGCACCAAACCCGTCCAGTCGCCCGCTTTTGAATTCGCCAATGGACTTGACGATCATCGCGTTGCTATGGCCCCAGATATTTATACCAAAACCGTGTCTCTGCGCCCGGTCATTATAGTCACCGTATCGATGCCACTGAAAACCGTTTTCATGGAACTCCGTCGTAAGAAGACGGGCGATACGGGCCTCGCCTGGAGCATCGCCAAGCTGGATAATTGGGCTACCATCCTCCAGTGTCATGGTAAACACCCCCTCAATCATTACGCCCTGCTCGAACCGGCCCACAAATTGCGCGTTAAGTTTTTCATCGACCGCTTTACCAACCCCGTGAGCAAGCCCGTCGACACATCGCCCTTTAATAAAGGTCCAATCGAACTGATCCGGAGCCGCATCCTGGTTGACTATAAAAGCGCCACTATCCACCAGAGTACATTCCGTCTGTGAATCGACATGAGGGTAACGAGCCGCTACTGTCGGACCATAACCGGCACGAACAAGGTTGATAGCCTCCATCATTTCCTGCTTGTTAAAACGAGCCTGGAAGTTACTGATGATGGCGTCATTGCGAGGACCGAAGGTGAGAGCGTAGGACTCGCCAAGTAAGTATTCAGCCATAGCAATGGTCCGAATTCTTCCCTCAAGGTCTTGTAGTTCGGGTTCAGTGATATAGGGGTTGGGGCCCATATCTTGCAGGCCAGAAACAAGATCTTCGTGATAACTCAGCGCGCAGCCAGCCAATACTAACGACACGACTAACAACAGAGTTGCGACAATGGCTTTAGACATCATTTCCCTCGACAGTATTTAGAAGTTAGAAGCCGGTCCATGCAGAAGCACGAAACGCCTATCGGCCAACAGGGCACTGATGAGCGCTCATCCCAGTCATCAATTTCCTTAACCGAATCAACAAGCTGATCAAAGAAACCAAGCGATAGCCTCTCAAACACAGCCTCGGCGGAGGCTAGTCACCGGATGACGCCTTGCTTACCGCCCGGCTTCGATATCACTACTGATTTAACGCTGAAATAAGCGGCCTTTGCGTAGCGAAGCGGAGAAAAGGCCGTCCGGTGGAGGGCCTTCAGGCCCGGAACGTATTTGACGCACTTGTTACATGCTGAATTCTGTCACAAGCTCGGTACACAACCCCTCGCCGTAGTTGGCGGCGACACGCACATTGAGCCAATTGCTAGGCATATGAAAATAACTACCGGTAAGCTCTCCCCGGGTTTTGATCGCAAGCGGCAGAGATATTTCCTTGCCTTCCTCTGTACCTTTCATCGTAGCCGACAAGACCAGCAGTTTTAGCTCCATGCCATCGAATTCCCGGGGCGCCCTAACGTGATACATACCGGAAGCTGGGTCGGAATCTAGAGTAATCGTGACGGCCTCGTGCTTTCGGGAAGACGACTCTAGGCATTCCCCAGCGGAAACGCCGCTGCAAAGTGCTGATAGAAATATACAAGTTAACAGTTTCATAGGCATGTAACGCTCCGCTAATGTGCGCCGCCTGCGGCGTCACCATTGAGCGGCTTGATACTGATTGAGCCTTCTCCCCAGCCCAGCGGTTGCCCGCTAAGCTGGAAGGCGACCAAGCTCTACAAGGGAGAAGACTCAATGAACTTTTACCATAGCACCCACCGCCATTATTGTGGAATCGACCTGCACGCCCGCAGCCTGTATGTCTGCATCATCGACCAACAAGGCGAGGTGTTGCTGCACAAGGAAATCAAAGCCCGCCCGGAACCGCTACTGGCGCTGCTGGAACCCTTTCGCGATGATCTCGTCGTGGGTGTCGAATGCATGCACTGCTGGTACTGGATATCAGACCTGTGCGAAGAACACGGCATCAACTTCATTCTGGGCCATGCGCTTTACATGAAGGCGATCCATGGCGGCAAAACCAAGAACGACCGTATTGATTCCTTCAAGATCGCCATGCTCATGCGCGGTGGTAATTTCCCGCTGGCTTACGTCTATCCCAAGGAGATGCGGGCCACCCGCGATCTGTTGCGCCGCCGGACTCGCATTGTCCGTCATGGGGCCATGCTCAAGGCCCACGCGGTGAATACTCTGGGCCAGTACAATCTGCCACCCAGCAAAGCCAACCTCAACAACCCTGGCGGCCGGTCACAACTCACCGCTGCTTTTAGCGATCCAGACGTTCAACGCAACATCGACCTGGATCTGGCGATCGTCGATTGCTATCAGCACGAACTCAAAAAGCTTGAATGGCATCTGGAGCAGCAGGCCAAACAACACGACCCGGCGTCACTCAACGTGCTGAAGACCATTCCCGGAGTAGGTCGCATTCTGGCGCTGACCATTCTCTACGAAGTTGGCGATATTCAACGCTTCGAATCCGTTCAGAAGTTCGCGTCCTACGCTCGCCTGGTGAAATGCAAAGCCGAATCCGCCGGCAAGATCTACGGCACCCAGGGCAACAAGATCGGCAATGCTCATTTGAAGTGGGCGTTCTCTGAAGCAGCCGTGTTGTTTATTCGCAACAACGACAAGGCCAAACGCTACGTTGAAAAGCTTCAGAAGCGGATGAACAAACCCAAAGCTCTGTCGGCTGTGGCCCACAAACTGGGACGTGCGGTGTACTTCATGCTCAAAGACAAAAGGGTGTTCGATGAACAACGGTTCCTGAAAGGTTAGTCACGCCACGGGCTGAGCAAGACGTCTAACTGGATCAGAAAGGATGACACCGAAGACTGCAAGTCCGCTGACTGGTACCCGATACCCAAGCGGTTTTCTGTCACCGATGTTGAAGCCAGAGCGACTTGATTAGCCAGCCCGTGGGCGTGCCTTAATACCATGAGCCAGTGCGCTTACACCGGTTCTGAGCCTGACACTAACTGGAGCCATGCAGCCCGACGCTTGAATAGCGCCAGTGACCGGTTAACCGATGAATGTCTGGTGCCCCTGACCTACCGATGGAACGACCGGTCAGGCTGTGGCCTAAAGCCACGTAAGAGAGCCCCTATATGTGTTTGCTGTAAGTGCCTGACAGCTCCGCGAGACTGACGAAGCAGGCGTTCTCGCTCATGGGTTTAGGTTGGCCGCTAGCGCGGCCAAAAAAATGACTATTGCCTATTGAATCCGAGAAGGCTCATATGTGTTAGATCTGCAAGCTCAACGAGGTGAAACGGCTCCGCCAGATACAGCCCGGATACTGCTTTTGGATGGTTTGTTTTTTCCCTTTTTCCTGGCACGTTGCCTCTTCTTACACTGCTTTTTAGCTCGGGCAATTTCAAAATGTTTGGTAACAACTTTTATAGCCTCAGCACGAGTGAGATGAGGTTCGTTTGCAAGAACCCTCTCCACATCATCGTCTATTTCTGCCATATCGGAACCTTCAGATAACGCCCGGCTCACGCGCCGTGATCTTGCAATGGAGGCGAAGCCGCAATTAAAGGGCGTCCGGCAGCCATCGGCCGCGTACTATAGCCCCTTGTTAAATTTGCTTTGCATGGATGGCTTCGTTGCGGGCAACCCGCAAAATAGCCTTTCTTCCTTCTGAATCCGCCGCCATAAAGTCACGGATTAAACACGAAAGGTCGCGATATGGATCGTCTTGTGTTGGGGAGACGGCGGTACTTTCGTAATTCAAGAGCTCAACTGGGTTCACCCCAAGACCGCAAGCAATTGACTCCACAGTGGAAACGGCCGGAGATTTCAGAACCCCGTTGTTGGCTACGAGATTGCTAATGGTTTTCTGACTTACGCCCGAGTTGTTAGCCAACGTTTTCTGGCTGAAGCCTTTCAGGGCCATCAGCTTCTTGATGTTTTCTCGCAACGCAAGACTTGAATCCATCCTTAGTTGTCCCAAAAGTTCTTGAATTTAACGCCAGCCATAAACGGCGGCCCGACAGGGGCGTCCGGTGGAGGCCGAAGGCCGGAACGTATTTGATGGCCTCGTTAATCTGGAAAGTTTCGTAGAACTTCGTATGTAATGCTGCTGTTATCAGCCTCCAAGACCTCGATTTGGGCCCCCTTGTAACCTATGCGCTTTGATTCACTCAAATCGTATTCCACTTCATTATTAAAGGCGGGCCGAGCACTGTTGTTGCTAAATTCCCGATATCCAATGTTGATCTTGTCTCCTACGCGACCACTATAGATCAGTGTTTGCTGAAAGCTATTCTTGGTTTCGGCTACTCGACCGCGTCTCTCATAATCGGCGTCGTAACAAGCACTGCCACCCAGAGTCGTAATGACACAGACTTGGCTCCCTTCCGCCTTACCTACCGCTAACGCTTCAATCGGATCAGACAATGCCCCTCTAATCACACCTATGGCTGAGAAAAAGTCTTGTTTGTCATCAAACCCGACCTGAGGATATTCATAACTGGGAATGTCGTATAGCGCTCCATCTACACGTTGCTTAACGTAAAGTACTTGCTCCTCGTAAATCACCCCCTTCTCAACCATATGATCCCCGACATAGGCCGTAACCTCTTTGCCCACCGGAGGATAATCCACATCTTTCATGGCTGAAGGAGAGCCGTTGTACTGAACTGTTGTACAGCCACCCAGAACTGCAAGGAGCGAAATTAGTAATATGCGTGTCAATTGACATCCCCTTTCTGATTAACGCCTGCGTAAACGGCGGTTTTTGCGCAGCGAAGCGGAGCAAAAGCCGCCCGGTGGAGGGCCTTTAGGCCCGGAACGTATTTGACGCACTGGTTATGTGCTACCCGAAGAAACAGCTATTCTCGTCAGCATTCACGATAGCAAAAAATTCCTCGATGGACCGTGACTCAGGTTCTGGCGTGTATGAATGCCACTTCAGATCGCTGCGCATCCAGTAGATTTTCCAGCGTTGAGATTTCTTGATGTAGGTAGCTTTTGCCACCGGCGACTCAATGATCGTGGAAAGCTCGCGGAAATGAGGGCGAATCTCGACAATCTGCACGCTTTGGCCGGAAACTCGAACGTCGAGATCTAACTTGGGTCTGATCTCGACTGGCGGCCTCCGGTCTTCAAGAAATTCAGAAGCGGCCCGCTCAATTTTCTTTGCTTCGAACTCACTGAATGCCATATGGATTCTCTATGGGAACGCCCACATAACGCCAGCCAGCATGCGCGGCTACGGAACTAAGGCGAAGCCGCAATGCAGTGGGCGTCGCGTGCCTGGCCTTGTTATATATGATTCCCACTTCAGTGGTTTCCCAGTAACAATTGAAATGTCTCGGGAAGCTGAGGTAACCCGACGGCAATAGTAATAGAAGAAGCCACTGAAGCCAGGACGTCAACTATGGTCCGGCCAATATCAGTATTAGTAAGCGCACGTCGATACTCGGCATCAAAGAACGCATGGCCAAGCGTAATTTCCATGGCATCCAAGATCGGCGCGGCACCGGAGATTCGGTATTCATCAACCGCGACAATAATTCTTTGAAGTCCCCTAACGAGGTAGTTTTTTATTTCATCAGGAAAATCACTCTCCAAAACGTCTTTAAGAACGCCGTCGATTTTATCTCGTGTGTCTTGCAGAGTAGTTTCGTTTAGGAGTGAAGTGTTTGCTTTACTTTGAAGAAGATCTGCAGAAAGGCTGAGGTACGAAAGTGTGTGTTGATCGATGAACTTGCTAAATGTGTCCCAGCGACCATTGAGGTTTTGCTCCATAAAACCTCTATTAACTTGATTTGACCAATGAGCATGAGCGCCAGACTGGTGAGGAAATTCTTGATCGAGCGTTTGAATGATCTCGGCGGGCAAATTCATGACTTTACCCAGGCGAGACATCAAAAGCGTGTTGTTCCCTCCAGTGTCTAGAAGAGCAGTCCAAACGCCTCGGCAGTTTGCTTCATTTTTATGCTCGCTTCCTTGCTGCAGTATGGCAAGAAGCCGTGCTGCTGGATTGTCTAGTAGCACCTATTCTTCGCTCCTCTGATAACGTGGGTTTCTTTTATATAACGCCAGCCAGCAGCGCGGCTACGGAATGAGGCGAAGCCGCAATGTAGTAGGCGTCGCCGTGCCTGGCCTTGTTATAACCTCTTTCAATTCAGCTCGTAATCGACGAAACGATTCCAGTCATCGATTGCATCGCTCGCAGCTTGTTGGTGATTCCTAGCCGCCTCATTTTGTTCTTCAACGAAGTCAGAGATACACGCTTTGTAGTCCTGAACTTCCTGATTGAAATTGTCCAGTTCCCATTGAGAATTGAACTGGTAAGGTTTGCTCGGTTGATAGCAAGACGGACTCGGCACGAACATATCCGACAGAACCGGGAAGGAGACAAGGATTGTAGCTCCAACCAAAAGCCAACTACTCTTCGTGAACTTCATTGCCTCTCCCCTATAGTTATAACGCCAGCCAGCATGCGCGGCTGCGGAATGGAGGCGAAGCCGCAATGTAGTAGACGTCGCCGTGCCTGGCCTTGTTATGATCATCCTTGGTACTTGACCCCTTTGACGATGGCAACGATCAAAGCAACTATTCCACCAACGGCGAAGAATAAGCCTGGTGCCGCATTGAGCAACTGCCCCTTGATAGTTGTTGCATCTACGACGATGCTCGCTTCTCCAGTGACCCCCAGAAGGAATAGCTTGTAACCAAGATAAATAGGGAGCATGGGAATTACTAAGCCTAAAATCTTGAATGTAAAAAACAATACCGTGGGAACTGGATTTTTACCTTTTGTGCTGTCCACCATCATTTGCATTGGTGGATTCTGCCGACGCTCCCTCACATCCATAGTTATTCTCCAGATTCATAACGCCTATAGCACGCGCGAGTTTACGAGTCGCCGTGCTTATTATTGTTAGTATTCTATTGATTTTACGTAAAGCATAGTCGGTAATCCGTCCCAAAGGTCTTTAGTCTGGAATAATCTTTTAAAACCATAATTTTCGTAAAATGCCCTAGTTTTCTTATATCCTGGGTGCGGCACTTCATCACCCAAAGTTTTGACATGAAGGAAGTCAAAGCCTTTCTCTTTTGCAAGATTTTCAGCAGAAAGCATCAGCTTCCTTCCCAAGCCTTTACGATGATTCTTTAAGCTTATTGCCATTGAATAAATTTCTGCTGTAGATTCGAAGTGCCAATCAATTGAAATAACTCCTTCAATTCGACCATCTACGATTTCGACGAACGCCCCATCTTCACTTAGTTGGTTAGCATAGTCGGAATTAATTTCTTCACTACCAAACCAGCCATCAAGCTCATTAAAAATCTCAAAACAACGTGCTTTATATTCTCTTTTATAAGGATGAATCATACACTTCCTAAAAATACTAACGCCGGCCATGTTGATGCACTGGTTATGTGGTTTAAAAATTCAGCTTAAAAGTCTCCGGATATTGCTTCGGCTGGACCATACCAATACGCATCTGAGTTTCCCATAAAGTGATCCCGAGGCACTTTATCTCCAAACTTTACTTTCAAATTCTTTATGGAACCTTTAGCCAATCGTTCCTTCAGATATTCTAACCTCCCATGAGGATCACCGACCTCTATTTCTTTGTGAATGGTCCAGCCATCGATATCTTCATACTCAACATACTGAACACTCGCTTTCTCTCTAGCCCCTAACTTCTTTAGCTCTTTTGTTCTTTTGTCTTTAGCCCCCTGAGGAACGAAATAACGCTCTAAGTCTTTCTCGTCACTGAGGAAACTCTTTGAAAAACGAAGGATTCCCTCATACAGGTTAAAAGACGTATGGGCTAACGCATGTCGGACAACCTTTCCTTCAGTTAAGGAGCCTTCGTACCAGCCAAATGGCTTTATCGTGTTGCTGTCTGTCCTAGGAAGAATCTGTATATCTACGCCGTTTTTTCTTACGAAGATATAGGAAATGTCGGTTGAGTTTGTATTTGCAAGAACAGCCTTGTACATCCGCTGCCTTGATTTTAATGGCACCCACCCTGCAGCTTTTAATGCTTTAATGAAAACTTCAGGACTAGCTAGCCCATAACTCAGGGGAAAGCCTTTGGGCAAAACAAAATTTCCACTATTATCTAGGCTGCATTCATCTTTTCGGCACTCTATCGTCGCACTACATTCCCAGTTTAAATATTTTAAAAGTGAAACTTTCGCTGCTATCATTTGATTATCTGTTTTGCGCACGAGAACTTCGTCACCAGTCTTCAAGTCAGTGCGAAAACATTGAACTGGATACTCCTTGGCTGAATCTGAAAAAGAGACAAATGCAATTATATAGCTCATAAATAACCTCTGCATGCCTCAGCGCTGCATAGCGCCGAATATTAGTCGCCGCTTTAGCATTCAGCCTCAACATAATCGCCAACATCGAGATCCGATCGATCGCAGCGCATTGCGTCAGACTTGCCTTTATCAGAAAGCTGAACAAATGTAATACGCTGAAATGGCTTCTTACTCATACTTTTCCTTTATTGGAAGCTGCAAACCGTGGCCCACATAACGCTTGCAGCATGCGCGCAGGCGCAATGTAGTGGGCGTCGCCGTGCCTGCGCTTGTTAGGAACTATGGCCAGCAGCAACTTTTCTTACACGGCTAAATAACTCCCCTAGATAGAAAAATGCTTTCCGCCATTCGAGAGTTAGCTGATCCGCGCCTATTTCCTCAACAGAAACCTTCAAGCCCTGCTTCCGTTTTGAGGTTGATTTGTGCCTAGCAGCTCGCTCTTGTAACGACATATCTTCCAGACTATGCGACCAATGAGAATGAGCAACCTTGTTTCTAAATGCCTCAAACTCATCCAACTTGCCAGCGGCAAACGCAAATTCTTTGTAAAGCTGATTCTGAGTACCCAGCTCTTTAATCATCAAAGATGATAGAAGTGACATCAATTGCTTGTATGATTGTTCTGAGGTCAGGATCAGCACAGTATCTTTATCAATCTTCAGGAGGTCAGAGATGCAACCCCTTAGTTCGAACTCGATTGAACCCTGAAAGATTACGATCGAACCAATGAGCGCTCTGACCTCTACCGGCACAGCCGAGTGAATACTTCCCTTTTTCCAGTCAGGCTCTTCAATCATCGTCTATTCCTAACAGCTAATTCAACGACAAATGACATTTACCCAAAACGCGCCTATTTCCATGCACCCTAGGTGTCATTGACCATAATTTTCTTTTAGTTTCAATAAATTAAAACATTCAACAACTGACCAGTCTGAAAATAAGCGTCAATGGCCATATTTCACCCAGTACACCTGTTCGCTTATCTAAAATAGATCCTCAACGACTATTCCATATCTTTCATAGAGTTGTCAGCTCATTGGCGCGAAATATACGAAGTTTTGCGACAATTGTCGTATATCTCCGCTTTTCACCGTGAAATAACCCAAAATCAGGCCTAAGATACTGTACAAATAAACAGCATGGAGGCTGAGCCTATGATTTTGGATGTCCCACCAAAGTTGCCAGACAACCCTACCCGCTTCATGAATCAGCTGCGCACACTGGTTTGGCAAAAGAGGTGGAGCAATTTCTATTACACACATGGTTCGCAAAAGAGGCTTTGGAGTTCGCAGCCCGATAGACGACACCTTCTAACTTTCCCAGCGGCTTTCCGGAATGCGCTGTACGTGGATATGCCCGATCAGGCGAATGGTGGGGCGAATCAGGAATTGGAAACTGCCAATAATGAACAGCCAAATGGCCGCCTTCTCGTGTTCGGGAAACAAAAACAGGATGCTGCCCACCAGAAACCAGATGGCGATCAGGAAATCATTGATGATGCTGAGCACTTCGTAACGGCGCCGTATAACCAGTTCTTCATGGCCTAACCGAAAGGTTAGTGGGTTATCTGTACGGTCTTCAGCCATTACACATCCTGTTTCCGGTGGGTTTGGTGAATTATTGCATGTCTTTGTAGGCTGCGTCGGTGCGCGCCGCCATGATGTAATCGTTTTTGTGCAGGCCGCCTATCTTGTGGGTCCACCAGCGTACGGTGACCTTGCCATATTCCAGAAGGATGGCGGGGTGGTGCCCTTCCTCTTCGGCCAGGTCACCCACCTTGTTGGTAAATGCCTGGGCCTGGGCGAAATTCTTGAGCTTGAACACTCGCTGTAACTGTTCCTCCCCGTCCAGCTCAATCTCCTGCCAGTCGGGTACATCTTTACCCAGGGCTTGCTTCTGATCGGCAGTGACTGTGGGAGCATCTGCGCTGCAGGCTTCACAGCTTTGTTTCGTCAGTTCACTCATTTCAACCTCCATGGTTGATGGCTGTACTACTAAGCGTGGGTTCGTTCCGCCACATTATCAACCCACTGCTTGAAATCCTGTCTTTTTCAGAATACTGTATATTTAAACAGTATATAGAGAACTTTCCATGAGCGAGATTCTGAATACGCTGATGCAGGACGACCGTGTGTGGCAGGGTCAGCACCATACCCGCACTGGTCGGCCAACGGAGCCAACCGGTTACCAGGTGCTGGACAACCAGCTCGGCGGTGTTGGCTGGCCCCGTGGGGCGTTGAGTGAGTGCCTGCTGGATGAGCCCGGCATTGGTGAGCTGCACCTGCTGCTACCCCTGATGCAACGGCTTTCTCAGGCAGGTAAGACCGTCTTCTGGCTGAACCCTCCCCATACACCCTACGCCCCTGCCCTGGCCCGCGAAGGGGTCAATCTGGATCAGGTCATACTGATCAACACCGAAGACGATGGCGACTTCCTGTGGACACTGGAAAACTGCCTGCGTTCACCGGTCACCGGCCTGGTGATGGCCTGGCCCGGAAAACTGGCCGCCCGTGACATACGGCGCTTGCAACTGGCCGCGGAGGCCGGCAGCAATGTGTGCGTGCTGTTCCGCGAACGGCGTCATGCCGAACAAAACTCCCCGGCGGCGCTACGCCTGGATCTGACAGCAGGAAGTCAACAGGCGCTCAAGGTCAATGTTCTGAAACGTCGCGGCAGTTGGCCCGGCCAATGTTGCTCCGTAGCCATGGCTCACCGGGCGGATCTGGCCTTCCGGGAAGCCCCCCGGGTGGTCCAGGGCCCCTGGGCCGGCAAGACCGGGTAAGGCGTATCATGCTCTGGCTGTACCTGCATTTTCCTCACCTGTTGCTAGACCATATTCGCCGCTCCCGCGAAAACCAGGGGGCGCTGGCTGTTGTGGAAGGCTCCGGCCAGAAGATTATCCAGGCCTGCCCGGAAGCTTATGCCCAGGGAGTACGCGCTGGCATGCGCCTGAAAACCGCTATCAGCCTGGTTCCGGAGCTGCGTATGCTCAGGGCGGACCACCAACAGGAAGCCCGGATACTGGAAGACCAGGCGCGCTGGCTATACCGGTACGCGGCTCATATCATATTGGTACCCCCGAATGGCCTGTTGGCGGAAGTGGGCAGCCTGCAGCGGCTTTACGGTGGGCTGGCAGCCGTCTGGCAAACGGTGGAACAGGGGCTGGAGGAACGCCAGCTTAACGCCTGGACAGCCATCGGCCACACACCACTGGCCGCCCGGCTGATTGCCCGGGCCGGCAAGGGCGAGTGCACGGCGGACAAAGGCCATATCCTGCGTACACTGGGGCAGATGCCCCTGCTGACGGCAGAGTTCGATGACAAAACCTGTACCCGTCTGCAACGGCTCGGCCTGAACACCCTGGATGAGGTCTTCGCACTGCCTGCCAGTGAACTGGCCCGCCGTCTGTCGCCGGAAACCCTCGCGTATGTGCAGAAGATCCAGGGTAACCGCGCGGACCCACAAACACCCTGGCAACCGCCCCACACCTTTCGCCAGCAGGCGGATTTTGTGCAGGAGATTGAGCAGTCCCAGGGCCTGCTGTTCCCCCTGCAGCGCATTCTGTCAGAACTCGAGGAAGACCTGTGCTGGCGACAGCAGGATACCGACAGCCTGCTGCTGGTCCTGCAGCACCGGCATGAGGAGCCTACCCGCATTCGGGTTCGCACCTCCGGCCCCGAGCATCGGGCCGAAGCATTTCTGAATCTTATCCGCCTACGGTTTGAGCAGCACCCGTTAAGGGCTCCGGTGATCTCATTAGTGCTGTCCGTTAAACGCTTCCTGGGGCGGGAAGTGGCCCCTGGCCAGGATCTTCTGGGTGAAACGCAGGATCTGAACGAAGCCTGGCACACCCTGATCAGCCGTCTGCAGGCACGGCTTGGCGGACATTCATTACGGCAGTTATCGCCGCAGGCGGATCACCGGCCCGAACGGGCCTGGTCGGCCTCCGAAGTGCAGCGGAAAAATCATAGCCGCCTTCCTTCTCCCGACCAGTTACCCCGTCGTCCTTTATGGTTACTCAAAGGGCCACAACCGCTGGCCGAAGCTCCGACCATGTGGTTTTCGGGCCCGGAACGGATCAGTGGAGGTTGGTGGGATGGCCAGCGGGTTCACCGGGATTATTACATTGCCGAGCTGTCCACCGGCCAGCTTGCCTGGGTGTTCCGGGATGTGCGGGATGGCTGGTTTGTGCATGGCTGGTTTGGCTGATGGACAACTTCAGCTATGCCGAACTCTTCTGCTTCAGCAATTTCACCTTCCTGACCGGGGCCTCACATCCCCATGAACTGGCCGAGCAAGCACTGGAGCTGGGCTACTCTGCACTGGCCATCACAGATGCCTGCTCAGTGGCTGGCATTCCTCGGGCCTGGGCCGCACTGAAAGACAGCCCGGTAAAGCTGATCACCGGCAGCTGGTTTGAACTTGACGATGCCCCACCCGGAGCGGCTACTCCCCGCTTCATCCTGCTGGCCCGCACCCGCAAGGGTTATGGTCAGCTTTGCCAGTTGATCACCACTGGCCGACGGCAAGCGGAGAAAGGCCAGTACCGGTTATTCTTCCGGGATATCGAGACCCATTCCCTGGACGATTGTGTGTGCCTGTGGCTGCCACCCTCACCCACCGTTGCAGATGCAGACCAGGCCCTGGCCTGTGGTGAATGGCTTCAGCGCCTGTTCGAGCCGAATCTCTGGATAGCCGCAGCCCGCACTCTTGAATCCGGAGAGGAGCAGCAACTGGCCCGGG
>TARA_R100001244_G_scaffold511_8_pt1 | contig 17611 bp, 16 predicted proteins | sample TARA_R100001244 | Tara Oceans TARA_R100001244 (sample SAMEA2621564) | marine metagenome | biome: marine biome (ENVO:00000447); feature: mesopelagic zone (ENVO:00000213); material: "saline water (ENVO:00002010), including plankton (ENVO:xxxxxxxx)" | depth 790 m
ATGCCAAGGCTGCGTTCTCCGCGCCTTGGCTGATCAGGCTGCCGAATAGTTCACAGCGCGGCATGCCGGTAGCGGCTGGCGTACGCTGCTTGAAATAATTTGTCATCGAATATCAGGCCAAGCTGGACCGCACTTGCGAGGGCTGGCAGTGGTCAGATTCAGTGGGAGCAATCCTGGGTGCCGACAGCGGTCGTCACCTTTCTAGCGGTCGCAGGAGGCCGCCATGTCCTACAAATCCATGCTTATCGCGTTGTTGGGTCTGTCTTTAACCGGTTGTGCGGTATACGGCGACAGCTATGACCATGACTATCGCGGTTATGACCGCCATTATTCGAGCGGTTATCACAACCATCGCCAGGTGCAGCGTTACCCGGTGTACGTAGCACCGCGCTACTACGGCTACGATGACCGCCGCCACGATCGGCACCGTTACGACGACCGCCGGCATGACCAGCGCCGTTATGCGCCGGCGCCGCCACCACGCTATTCCAACCATGACCGTCGCCCCGACCATCGCTATGACGGGCGCCGCGATCAGCGCGGTCATGACTACCGGGCCGCGCAGCCGCGGCAGGGCTGGGATGGCCGTCACTATCAGCTGCAACAGCGTTCGCCGCAGTACCGCCAGCATTCCAACGGCTTGCGCAACAGCGACAAGCACCGCTCGGAGCGGCGGCACAACTAACCCCACCGCAGATAGCGCAGCAGGCCGCCTTATGTCGGGCGGTTCTGCTGTGGGCTAACGCTGCGGTCCTCTTCCAGGATGGCCGCGCGCATGGCCAGTGCCGCCGGTGACAGGCTGTGGCCGGCGCGGCTGACCAGGCCATAGGCCGACTGCTCGCTGAGGGCGCCATGGGCCAGGGGCAACAAGGCCAGGCGGCCGTTGTGGATATCCTCGGCGAGCACATCCCAGGGCGCCATGCTCAGCACATCGCTGTTGCCCACCAGGGTTTTCAACACCATGAAATTGTCGCACTGGATGCTCAGTGGTTGCGCCCGTCCGCTCGCGGCGATCAGGCTGTGCTCCACCGCCTGCGGCAATTGCGTACCCGCTAGCGGGTAGTCGAGTACGTCGTGCAGGTGCAGGTGCGCGCGCTGCAACAGTGGATGACCGGGACGGCAGAACAGCACGCCGTTGTGCCTGTGCAAAGCTTCGATAGTGAGCAGTGGATCGTCCTTGAACTCGCGGGTGTCGGCGACGAACAGCTCGATGATGTCGTCGAGCAGGCTGGTGCGCAGCTCCAACCAGTTGGCGATGCTCAGGTTGACCCGCACCCGTGGGTAGCGTTGCGCCAGGCGCCCGAGCGCATGCGGAATCAGGCGTGCGGCGGGGTAGGGGCCGGCACCCAGGCGTAACTCGCCGGCTTCCAGGTTACCCAGTTGGCTCACCGCATTCTTCAGCGCGCGGCTGCCGGCCAGCAGGCGCTGGGCGTGCTCCAGCACCAACTGACCATGGGCGGTCAGGCTGATGCCACGGCTGTGGCGATCGAGCAGGCGGCACGCCAGGCTGGCTTCCAGGGCCTGGATGCTGCGGCTCAAGGCCGGTTGGCTGAGGTTGACCGCCTCGGCGGCGCGGGCGAAGTGGCCGTGCTCGGCCAGGGCGACGAAGTGGCGCAGTTGGCGTAGGTCGTTCATGCGTAATCCGCATTGGAATGTCGATAGATATGCATTGGAATTATGCGCAGGGCTTTGTCAGGCTGCCAGCGTCCATCCCAACAATCGAGGCCGTCCATGCGCCCCCTGTCCCATTTTCGCCGGCTGTTGCTGGTCGCGGCGCTGCCGCTTAGTGCCCTGGCCGAGTTGCCCGCCGAACGCATCGAGCCATCGATCAACGCCGAACTGGCCGCGCACACCGCGCATTTCACCCAGAAGATTTACCCGATTGCCGGCAACGTCTATTCGGCGGTCGGTTGGCAGCTCGGCAACGTGGTGATGATCGAGGCGCCGGAGGGGCTGATCATCGTCGACACTGGCGAGTCGGTCAGCGAGTCGCGCAAGATCATGGCCGAGTTCCGCACGATCACCGACAAGCCGGTCAAGGCGGTGGTCTACACCCACTTTCACCCCGACCATATCAACGGCGTGAAAGCCTTCGTCACGGAAGAGCAGGTGCGCAGCGGCGAGGTGCAGATCTACGCCCACGACACCCTGCTGGCCAATGTGGTGGCGCAGGGCGCGCTGGTCGGGCCGATCCTCTCGGTGCGCTCGGGCTACAGCTTTGGCGCTGGCCTGCCGCCCGCCGACCTGAAGGATATGAACGCCGGCATCGGCCCGCTGGCCAAGGCCGAGGCCTCGACCTTTATCGCCCCGACCGTGACCTTCAAGGACCAGCTCGACACCCGTATTGCCGGGTTGGATGTGCAGTTCCTGCATGTGCCCAGCGAAGCGCCGGACGAGATCACCGTCTACCTGCCGGCCAACCGTGTGCTGATCAGCGCCGAGGTGGAGCAGGGGCCGACCCTGCCGAATATCCACACCCTGCGCGGCACCAAGTTTCGCGATCCGGTGGTGTGGGTCGAGAGCCTGGACAAGCTGCGCGCCTACCAGGCCGAGCATATGGTGCCGCTGCATGGCCGCCCGGTCAGCGGCCAGGAGCAGGTCGAGGAAGTGCTGCGCATGACCCGTGACGGCATCGCCTATATCCACGACCAAACCGTGCGCTGGATGAACAAGGGCCTGACTCCGGACGAGTTGGTCGAGAAGGTCAAGCTGCCGCCGCACCTGGCCGGCTACACGCCTTACCTGCGCGAGTACTACGGCACGGTGAAACACAGCGTGCGGCAGATCTACAACGGCTACCTGGGCTGGTTCCAGGGCGACCCGGTGGCGCTCGACCCGCTGCCGCCGCAAGACAAGGCCGAGCGGCTGATCGCCCTGATGGGCGGGCGCGAGAAGCTGTTGCTAGCCGCCGGCGAAGCCTACCTCAAGGGCGAGCATCAATGGGCCGCGGAGCTTTCCAGCTACGCCATTCAGGTGGACAACGAGGACAAGCTGGCGCGCGAGATCAAGGCGCGCAGCTTGCGCAAACTGGGTTACGCCAGCATGAACATCAACTGGCGCAACTGGTACCTGATGAGCGCCATGGAGTTGGAAGGTAAATTTACCGGTGATGAGGTGCAGCAGATGGCCCTGAGCATGCGCAGCGCGTTTCTTTCGGCCGACATGCTGAAAACCTTCCCCGCACGGATCTTCCTGCAGAACTGGATTACCCGCATCGACCCGGACAAGGCCAATGATGTCGAGCTGACCCTGGGTTTCAGCTTCCCGGATATCGGCGAGGAATGGGCGCTGGAAGTGCGTCGCGGCGTGGTGCAATTGCACCCGGGTATTCCCGAGGGCACCACGCTCAAGCTGACTCTCGACAAGACCTATCTGGACACCGTGATGAGCGGTGAGAACGGCCTGCTCAAGGGCGCGCTGCTCGGCGATGTGCAGGTCGACGGCAACCTGCTGGAGATCAAGACCTTCCTCGGCTGCTTCGATTTCAGCGATGAACCGATTGCCCTGACGCTGCGCTGAGTGCCGACGAGTCACTCGACCCGACCAAAGTGCGGACGCGCCAAGGCCGGGGGCAGGGCAGACTGGTCAGCGTTTTTTACCTCGCTGGCTTATCTGACTAAGGAGTGACTCATGCACGTTCTGACATTCGCCAAAGGCGCGCTGGCCGCGTTTTGGGTACTGGCGCTGCTCAACCTGCTCTACCCAATGGGCGAGAGCTGGTACCTGGCGGTCAACCTGATTGCCGGCGGCCTGCTGCTGGCGCATATCGGCGAGATGATGCTGTTCAAGACGCGCCTGGTTGGTCAGCCACAGCCCTGGTTGCAGCGGGTGCAGGTGCTGTTGTTTGGGCGTGGTTTGGCACGCAGCTAGGGTCTGTTGCAGGTCGATTTGCCGGGCGATCCGCTTCAATATCTAACGGGTACAGTCAACCAAAAGGCTGTGTACCCGTTAACTGTGTGCGCACACATCGGTAGGTTGGTGTTGAACGCAGCGAAGCCCAACGATCGGCGGCGTTGGGCTTCGTCGCGTTGCGTGCCCCGACCCAGCCTACGGCTTATCGCCCCGGCAACACGTAATCGGGGCATGGCCTTTTAGATAAGTTTCGCTTCATCGTCGTTGATCAACCGCTGCAAGCCACCCAAGGCGTCTCGCGCCTTGCTACGGCCTACCAATTTGCTCTGGGCAGCCTCTGGTAGGTCGGTAATGCGCACTACGCCGTTGCGGATCAGTACGGTGATCAAGTCCTCCAGTACCCGGATCATGTCGAGATCACTCTGCTGCAGTTGCAGCAGGCTGCTTTCGACTGTCTGGTTGGCATACCAGGCTTGCGCTTCCTGGCTATCGGCCAGCAGCTCGCCATCCATGCCTTCGAAAGGTGTTGTCTCTACCTGCTGTAGATTGCCCCAGGCATCGCGCTTCACATACAACATCGACTGCTCCTTGCCTTACTGGCCGTCTCGATAAACAACCCCGCTACCTTATGGTAGTGGGGTTATGGCCATCAGCAGTGGCCGACATCGATGATCGGGCCCGCCAGTTACTCGACAAACAGCTGCTGCACCACCGAGAAGTCCTGCTTGCCCTTGCCCTGCTTGAGCAGCAGGCGATAGAGCTGCAACGCCAGCGCGCCCATCGGCGTACTGCTGCCGCTGGCCTGGGCGGCTTCCTGGGCCAGGCCGAGGTCCTTGGCCATCAGCTCGGCCATAAAGCCGCCGCTGTAGCCTTTCGAGGCCGGGGCGTTTTCCATCACGCCCGGCCAGGGGTTGTACTTCTCCAACGTCCAGTTGCCGCCCGAGCTCTGGCGCATGATCTCGGCCAGCACCGCTGGCTCCAGGCCGTTGGCCACGCCCATGGCCATGGCTTCGGCGGTGGCGATCATCTGCACCGCCAGCACCTGGTTGTTGCACACCTTGGCCACCTGGCCGGCGCCGTCGGGGCCGGCGTGGAAGATGTTCTTGCCCATGGCGGCGAAGATTGTGCGGGCCTTTTCCAATGTGCTGGCTGCGCCACCGATCATAAAGGTCAGGGTGCCCGCTGCCGCGCCCGCCGTACCGCCGGACACCGGTGCGTCGAGCAGTTCGATGCCGCGCTCGCGAGCCGCCTGATGCACCTTGCGCGCGGATTCCGGGGCAATGGTCGAGCACTCCAGCACCAGGCTGCCGGGTTTGAGCGCGGCCAACAGACCGTTATCGCCCAGGTACAGGCCTTCGACGTGCCGGCTGGCCGGCAGCATGCTCACCACCACCTCGGCGTCCTGTACCGCATCGGCGGCGCTGCTGGCCGCCTGGGCGCCGTCCTTGGCCAGTTCGTCGACCGCAGGCTGCATCAGGTCGAAGACCTTGAGGCTGAAGCCGGCCTTGAGCAGGTTGCGCGCCATGGGCAGGCCCATATGGCCGAGACCGATAAAGGCGATTGTTGTCATTGTTATGCTCCTGTCGCGCTGAATAACTCTCGTGTAGCCGTGTAGGGTGGATGACGTTTCATCCATCCACCAGCTGCGGTCTTATTGGTGGATGAAAAAGGCGTCATCCACCCTACGTACTTACAAATCCGCCAGTGGATGTGCGCCGTCCCAGGCTGGGGCGAAGTGCGCGTCTATTACCTGCTGTGGAATGTTCGCCACATCCGGCCAGTGCCAGCGTGGCGCGTGGTCCTTGTCGATCAGCCGCGAGCGCACCCCTTCGGGGAATTCCGGGTGACGGCAGCAGTTCAGGCTGATGGCATATTCCATCTGGAACACTTGCGCCAACGACAGGTGTTTGGCACGGGCGATCTGTTGCCAGACCAGGTGCGCGGTCAGCGGGCAACCGCCAGCCAGGGTCTTGGCCGCGCGGGCTAGCAGCAGGTCATGGTCGGTTTGCAGCGCCGTCAGGGCGCGCCAGGCGCTAGGCAGATCGGCGTGGTCGAGCAGCGCGTCGATGCGCTCGCGGCGCGGCAGCCATTGGGCCTCCGGCAATTCGGCAAAGGCTTCGTGTTCCAGGGCCTTGAGCAGGCTGTGCACTTGCAGTTGGGCTTGCTCTTGCCAGTTCACCTGCACCAGGCCTTCAAGCAACGCTTCTTGCTGGCTGTCGAGCAGGAAGCGGTCGGCCAGGTCCAGGTCCAGGGCATCGCGGGCGTTGATGCTGCTGGCGGTCATGCCGAGGAACAGGCCGAGCTTGCCCGGCAGGCGGGCGAGAAACCAGCTGCCGCCAACATCCGGGTACAGGCCGATATTCACTTCCGGCATGCCCAGGCGGCTGCCTGGGGTGACGATGCGGATACCCGCGCCCTGCATCAGGCCCATGCCGCCGCCCAGCACATGGCCGTGGGCCCAGCAAATGAAGGGTTTCGGGTAGCTGTGGATGCGATGGTCGAGACGGTATTCGTCGGCAAAGAAGCGCCGCGCCAAGGGCGGAATTTCGCCGGGGTGTTCGCGACACTGTTGCACCAGCTGCACCACGTCGCCACCGGCGCAGAAAGCCTTGGCGCCGTTACCGCGCAGCAGCACGCAGGCGATGCTGGGATCGTCCGCCCAGGCGGCGAGCTTGCCGTCCAGCGCTTCGATCATCGGCAACGACAGGGCGTTCAGGCTCTTCTCGGCATCCAGGCTGGCGATGCCGATGCGGAAGCCATGCAGGCTGGGGCGTTCTTCGAAATGGACGTTCATCTTCGCTTCCATCATGGTGTGGAGGCACTGGCTGCATCCACTGTGCGTGGTCATGGTGGATGTAAAGAGCGACATCCACCCTACGGTTCTCGTTGCGTTGGCCGTAGGGTGGATGGCGTTTTATCCATCCACCGCATGCGGTTATGGTGGATGTGAAAGGCGACAGCTACGCGCCCCGATCCACCCTACGGATTATTTATTGCGCCACTGCGGGTCGCGTTTCTCGAGGAAGGCGTTGACCCCTTCGCGGGTGTCGTCGGCGTCGAACAGGTCGACGAAGCGCTCGCGTTCTGCCGGTAGCCAGGCGTTCGGGTTGCGCTCGCGGGCGCCCTGGAGCAGCGGCTTGATGGTGCGCACCGCCACCGGGCTCTGCCGCGCGACTTTCGCCGCCAGCAGCAGGGCATGACCACGCGCTTCGCCGCTGTCGACCACTTGCTCGACCAAGCCGATGCGCAGCGCGGTGTCGGCATCGACCCGTTCGCCGCAGAGGATCATGCGTTTGGCCCAGCCTTCGCCGATCAACCAGGGCAGGGCCTGGGTGCCGCCGGCGCAGGGCAACAGGCCCACGGTGGCTTCCGGCAGGGCCATGTGGGCCTGGCGTTCGGCGATGCGGATGTCGCAGGCCAGCGCACACTCCAGGCCGCCGCCCATGGCGTAGCCGTTGATCGCGGCAATCGATACGCCACGAAAATCGCGCAGTGCCTCGAAGGCTTCGCCGAAGCGCTGCGCCATCTCGCGGGCGCGGGCCTTGTCGCCATCGGCAAACAGCTTGAGATCGGCACCGGCGCTGAAGAACTTGCCGCCCTGGCCGGTCACCACCAGGGCGTAGATGTCGTCGTCGCGGTTGAGGTGCTCGATCAGCTGCTTGAGGCCGATCAGCGACTCGCGGTCCCAGGTGTTGGCCGGCGGGTGGTTGATGGTGATCAGCGCGGTGTGGCCGTGCTTTTCCACGGTGAGCTTGTGGGTCAGGTCAAACACGCCGGGGTTGTAGGGTTCGATGGCGTTGCTCATGTGTATCCTCATTTCTGGACGTGTGCAGGAGCCAGCTTGCTGCGGCCCTACAGGTTCAATGATTCGCGACTACAACAACCGCGTAGGGTGGACATGCGCCGCTTGTCCACCTTGCTCTCGGCGGACAAGGCATGCGCCATGCCCGCCCTACCTTCATAACAACCGATCGAGCATGCCGCCCTGGTCGAGCAGGCGGCGAGCGATGATTACCCGCATGATCTCGTTGGTGCCTTCGAGAATCTGATGCACGCGGCTGTCGCGCACCCAGCGCTCCAGTGGGTAGTCGTTGAGGTAACCGTAGCCGCCATGCAGTTGCAGCGCCTCGTTGCACAGGTTGAAACAGTGGTCGGTGGCGAAGCGCTTGGCCATGGCGCAATACAGGCTGGCTTCGCTGTGACCGTGATCCAGCTTGTGCGCGGCCAGGCGCACCATCTGCCGGCTCGCCGTCAGGTCGGTGAGCATGTCGGCGAGCTTGAATTGCAGGGATTGGAAGTCGCTCAGCGGCTTGCCGAACTGCTTGCGCTCCTCGACGTAGCGCAGCGATTGTTCCAGCGCCGCTTGTGCCGCGCCCAGCGAGCAGCTGGCGATATTGATCCGTCCGCCATCCAGCCCCTTCATCGCGTAGACGAAGCCCTGGCCTTCCGGGCCGATACGGTTGCCCGCCGGAATGCGCACGCCCTCGAAGGTGATGGTGCGAGTCGGCTGGGCGCGCCAGCCCATCTTCAATTCGTTGCGCCCGTACTTCACCCCGGGGGCGTCGGCCGGCACCAGGAAGCAGGAGACGCCCTTGGCGCCGCTGTCTTCGCCGGTGCGCGCCATGACGATCAGTACATCGGTGGAGCCCGCGCCGGAGATAAAGCACTTGCTGCCGTCCAGCACGTAGTCGTCGCCGCTGCGCTTGGCGCGGGTGCGCAGGTGGGCGGCGTCGGAGCCGGCGTCCGGCTCGGTGAGGCAGTAGGAGGCCAGCAGTTCGCCGCTGACCAGGCGCGGCAGCCAGGCATCCTTCAGCGCCTGATCGGCGAAGGAGGCGAGCATCCACGAGGCCATATTGTGGATGGTCAGAAACGCCGTGGTGGCGATGCAGCCGGCCGACAACTGTTCGAAAATCAGCGAGGCGGATAGCCGCGAGAGGCCCAGGCCGCCGTCGTCTTCCTGGATATACAGCGCCAGGTAACCCTGCTCGGCGGCGCGCTTGATCACGTCCACCGGGAAGTGGTGGTCGCGGTCCCAATCCGCCGCATGCGGGGCCAGTTCGCGGCTGGCAAACTGGCGGGCGCTGTCTACCAGCAGGCGTTGTTCATCGCTGAGTTCGAAGTCCATAAGTCCTCATTGCAGGGTCAGGGGTTGCCCGGCGGCGCGTCGTTCGGCCTGCCATTCGGCGAGGCTGGGAGCCGCTTGGGTGGCGTCGAGGCGATCGACGATTTCAAAGTAGTCTTGCTTGAGCGGGTCTTTCAGCACCTCGGCGCGTGCTTTGACTTTGACGGCATACACCGTCTGCAGGTTCTGGTGGTCGAAGGCGCGCCAGGTTTGTGGGTCTTTGAGCAGCTGATACTGGTGACCTTCCAGGGCCTTGATCAGCGCTTCGCTGTCCAGGCTGTCCGCGCGTTTGGCGGCATCGGCCCATTGATAGACGATGCTGTAGGCCGACGCGGCGGAGCTGGACGGGTACATCGCGTAGCGTTGGCTGAAGGTTTTGACGAAGGCTTCGCCGCGCACGGATTTCTCCAGCGCCGGTACGCGCCAGGTCCAGGGCTCGGTGCCGATCACCCCCTCCATCAAGCCGGGGCCGCCTTGCTCGACCATGCTCTGGGTCAGGTTGGGCGCAACGATCTGCATGCGCTTGGTCAGGCCCAGGTCCTTGGCGATGCGCATGGCACGCACCAGGTCTTCGCCGAACAGCACCAGGGCCAGCACTTCGGCGTTGCTGGACGCGGCCTGGGTCAGGGCATCCTGATAATCGGCCAGGCGCGCGCCGGGGAAGGTCACCTTGAGTCCCGGATGCTGGCCGGCGTCTTCGCTGCCGGTGGTCTGGCGCAACGAGCTTTCCGTGGTGTGGCCCCAGGTGTAGTCGGAGGTGACATAGAAGTAGCGCTTGTTCGGCAGGTTCTTGCTCAGGTATTGGCCGAGTACCCGCGCGCTCATCCAGGCGTTGTTGCACTCGCGGAACATATAGCGGTGGCCGTCCTTGCCGGTGGTGTCGTTGGAGTAGGTGAGGGTGCCGAAATACAGCAGCCCATGTTCGGCTGCGCGCTTGCCGGAAGCGATGGCCACCGCGCTGCTTGATCCGCCAAACAGCATGGCCGCGCCTTCGTTGGCCAGCTTGTCGACGTTCTTCACCGCCTTGGCCGGACGCGAAGCGGTGTCCTTGCTGGACAGGCGCAGCGCCCGCCCGAGTACGCCGCCCTGGGCGTTGAGCTCGTCGATGGCCAGCAAGGCTCCGCGCATCTGTGCCAATCCTTCTTCCTTATACGGGCCGGTGCGCGGGTAGTTGAGGCCGAGGGTAATCGGCTCAGCCGCCTGTGCACAGGCAGTAAGCCCAGCCCAGAGGGCGAGGGCGGCAGTCAATCGTTGCATGGCAGTTCTCCTTGTTCTTGTTGTTGGAACTCGGAGAACTTTTTACGCCGCTAGCGTTTTTCGTGTGGTCGTCTTTTGGTCTAAGACCGGCTGACACCGTTCTCATTTCAACTGAATAGTCATATTCGCTCCGGCTACAGAGTCCTCGTCGAACCAGCGGCTGGTGACCGTCTTGGTTTCGGTGAAGAAGCGCACGCCCTGTTTGCCGTAGGCGTGCAGGTCGCCGTAGAACGAACCCTTCCAGCCGGTGAAGGAGAAAAACGGCAGCGGCACCGGCACCGGTACGTTGATACCGACCTGGCCGACTTCCACCGCGTGCTGATAATGCCGCGCCGCGCCGCCGGAGCGGGTGAAGATCGAGGTGCCGTTGCCGTAGGGGCTGGCGTTGACCAGTTCGATGGCCTGCTCCAGGGTGTCGACTTCCATGCACACCAGCACCGGGCCGAAGATTTCCTCGCGGTACAGGCTCATCTTGCTGGTCACACCGCGAAACAGGGTGGCGCCCAGCCAGTTGCCGTTCGGGTAGCCCGCGACCGCGCAGTGCGAGCCGTCCAGCAGGCATTCGGCGCCTTCCGCCTTGCCCTCGGCGATCAGGCGTAGCACGCGCTGCTTGGCCTGCTGGCTGATCAGCGGGCCGAAGGCGGCGTGGCCATCGGTCCAGTAGCCGGGTTGCAGGTCGGCCATCTGCGCCCGCAGCTCCTCGATCCACTGCTTCGATTCGCCGACGAACACCGCCACGCTGATCGCCATGCAGCGCTGCCCGGCTGCGCCGCAGCTGGCGCCGACCAGGTTGCTCAGCACCTGCTGCTTGTTGGCGTCGGGCATGATCACCATATGGTTCTTCGCCCCGGCGAAGGCCTGCACGCGTTTCAGGTGGGCGGTGCCGGTGCGGTAGATGTGCTGGCCCACCGGCACCGAGCCGACGAAGGAGATGGCGCGGATATCCGGGTGGGTGAGCAGGCTGTCGACCACCTCGCGGGCACCGTGCAGCACCTGCAACACGCCCTTGGGCGCGCCGGCTTCGATAAACAGCTCGGCCAGGCGATTGGGGGTCAGCGGGTCCTGTTCGGATGGCTTGAGAATAAAGGTGTTGCCGGCGGCGATGGCCAGGGGAAACATCCACAACGGGATCATCGCCGGGAAGTTGAACGGGGTGACGCCGACGCACACGCCCAGCGGCTGAATCCAGCTGGCGGTATCGATGTCGCGGGCCACGTTCTCCATGGTCTCGCCCATCATCAGGCTGGCGATATTGCAGGCCTGCTCGACCACCTCGATACCGCGCCAGACATCGCCCTTGGCGTCGGCCAGGGTCTTGCCGGTTTCCCCGGCGAGGATTTCCGCCAGCTCGTCATGGTGTTCTTTGAGCAGGTGCTGGTAACGCAGCATCACCCGCGCCCGCTCCGATACCGGTACCTCGCGCCAGGTGAGAAAAGCGCTCTTGGCGCTGGCAATCGCCGCCTCGATTTCCTCGGCGGTGGCTTTGGGCGCCAGGGCCAGAACCTCCTGGGTCGCCGGGTCGGTGACTTCGATAAATTCGCGGGTGCGGCTTTCGCGCCATTCACCGTCGATCAACTGTGGGATTGCCTTGGCCATTGTGTTCTCCACGTGGACCGCGGGGTGGGGTCCGTTGTTGTTTCGCAGTGTTATAGCTGCCCGCGAGCGCTTTGTGGATTGACGATCTTGGGTGGTGGATGGACTATCTTGGGATTGAATGGCTATGGCGGATAGCATCTGTTGGCCTATTCTCCCGGACTGCATCCGGGCGATGAGGCGCGCTTTTGTAGGGTGGACAGAGCGAAGCTTTGTCGCAGATGGCGGACAAGCCTTCGGCATGTTCGCCCTACAAAATTGCCGGCCTTGTAGATAAACACAGGCTCTAGCGGAGTGTTTATGAACGCTTATGTCGATACCTCCAACTGGCCGCTGCCGGCCAACGGCGTGCGCTTTATCACGCCGCCCCGCTTGCGGCGGATGCTGGCCCGCCATCCGTTGACGCAGGGCTGCTACCCGCTGGCCTTGGGGTTTTACCCGGAGGCCAGCGGGCATCGCATGAGCCGGCCGCTACCGGATGATCATCTGCTGATCTATTGCCGTGCCGGGCAAGGCTGGTTGGAAACCGGGGATGGACGATTGAATATCGGCGGTGGCGATCTACTGCTGTTACCCAAAGGCCAGGCGCATACCTACGGCGCCGATCCCGGCAAGCCCTGGACCCTGTACTGGGTGCACTTCGATGGCGAGTTGGTGGCGGACTTTCTCAAGCCTTTGGGCAAGGGACCGCTGTGGCGCATCGGCGTACAGCCGCGCTTGCTGGCGGAGTTCGATGCTTTGCTCGGGCTGCGCAAGCAGGGCTTGAACCTGGCACATTTCATCCACGCCGCGCACCAATTGCAGGCCCTGCTGACCTCCCTGGCGGTGCTGCCGGCGCGCACCACCCTGAAGTCCGGGCGGGTGCTGGACGTGGATGCGGTGCAGGCGGTGATGCGTGCGCACTTGCACGATTCGCTGAACCTCGACGAGTTGGCCGCGCAGTTCAAGCTATCGCGTTTTCACTTCGCCAAGACCTACCGCGCGCTCACCGGGCATGCACCGATCCAGGACTTTATCCAACTGAAAATGGCCCACGCCTGCCGCCTGCTCGACGAGGGCGAACAAAGCATCCGCCAGGTGGCCGAGCAGTTGGGTTATGAAGACGTGTACTACTTCTCGCGGCTGTTCCGCAAAGTGGTGGGCATGGCGCCGAGTCATTACCGGGCGTTGCATCAGGGGTAAGTTCAAAACTGGTCGGTCAGAGGGCGCAGATTTATTTTTTCTGCTCCAAACGTCCGCTGTGACCCAAGCAGTCAGTATTAACGGCTGGCGAACTTCGATATTTCCCGAGGATGCAGATCTGATCTTCTAGGGGGCTCACGTTTTACCGTACCAAAAGACGAGGGTATGACCTGATGCAAATCCAATTTAACGACGGTCTGCTCGACGACGTTTCTAGCTGATTGAAATTAAAAACCCGGCCCGCAGGCCGGGTCTTTGAGCTTACATGCCAGGCCCACTGAATTTGGGCCGCCGGGCTTCCTCTGCCTCCTCCAGTGCTGCTTGGAGCCCGAATGCTTCAGCCTCGGTTGAGCAGTACTGATACACCTCGCCGTTTATTGAGACAGCCCACAATTCAGCCACTAACGGATGACGAAGGCCTTCAGGTATTTCATGCCCTACTAACCTTTTTACAGTGATTGTCATGTACTGCTCCTGCCGAGTGATTGAGCAGGAAAAATATCACACCTCAAAGAAAAAGCCCGACGTAGTGGGCGGGCTTTCGACTGGGGTCCAACTTCACACGATGAGTATATCCTGCGGGATATTGGCACATATGCGTTAAGCACCTGATTGCTCATTCTCAAGCAAGGCTTCGAACGCCACGTCCATCACTAACATCCCATCGAGGCTCTTAACCCCTATCCTCTTATGGTTCGGGAAAAGCTCTGATGCCAACTCAGCGTTATCCCCGTAGTCGAGAACGATTACTCTACGATTCTTTACTAATGTACCAATTTCAGCCTTATACGCATCTATGCCAGTCGCATCTTCAGCGATCACCAAAAATAAAGAGTGATAGGGCACATACATTCTCGGTCGATCCAAGATGCTGATTGAAAAGTTGACACTTCGGAATGAGTGTTCCCAGGCTGCATCAGTGAGACTGTTAACAGCTCCAATAGAATCACCACAAAAAACAATCTCCAAGCGCTCCTGGCGCCACTCTTTTGCTGAAATTGATTGCGGCGTTAGATTAGATTCGTCGAAACAAGCTCTGACAATCATTGAGCCGAACTCAGTGAGCAGGCTTTCGGAGACCACTCCATGCGACTCCAAGGAGTTGTAGTTGATCGCAGCTACACCACCTAAAACCCGCAGAATGTCTTGTTGACGAACACTTCCCGCCCCCTGGGGTGGTTTCAACGAAAAGGTATTTGCTATATAAGCTCGCCTGATAAGGTTCAACTGATCAAGAGATAGTTGGCTTATGCTTAGAATGAAGAACCGTTTATAGTTTTCAGGAATTTCTTTTCTTCCAATTGCACGGGCTGCAGCGCCATACACCTTGGATTTTTCGCTCTCAATATCAGTAAGGCACGCAGCCAATAGCGCTTGATAGTCATTAACTGTCAGCCCTTCCGTAACAGCAGGGTCGACGTCACCTTCAAAAAGTGAACTTATGAACTCTTGATAACGCTTTTCGTTGCGACGCTCAATCTGCTCAGCAACTTCCTTAGACAGCAGGTGCAGCATCTCGTAGCCTGCAGATAAAAAGCCACCACCAGGAACTATACCCAGAGCAGCTTTTGCCGCGATGTGCCCGACAGTTACAACCGGATTTTCCTTGGCATCATCACTCATAGCCCTTCTCCTTTAGCGTGCGGGTCTAGCCGCCAGCATAACCTAGCACCACCGCCAACGGCCGCAGCGCCTACGCACCTGGCCTGTCACGTCTGCTTTTGGTGGGCTGTTGCCGTTACCACCGATTGCAATGGGTCGCTAGCCGCAAATCGGAACCCCCGCGTCTCATGCCATCCTTTGCGGCAAATACAATAGCCCCACGTAACGCCTGGCGCTGGCCGTGTATGTAACCGCTCGCCTTGACTTGCCCCGGCACCTTCCTTAGCGTGCCGCTTCCGTTGAGATATGCAGGATTCAGGCATGAGCGCCGCAGATAACGTCAAACTCGAAGCCGGCTGGAAGGCTGCTCTGCATGCAGAGTTCGAGAAGCCCTATATGCGTGAGCTGGGGGATTTCTTGCGCAGCGAGAAGGCCGCAGGTAAGCAGATTTATCCGCCCGGTTCGCTGATTTTCAATGCGCTCAATTCCACCCCGTTGGCTCAGGTCAAGGTGGTGGTGATCGGCCAGGACCCTTACCACGGCCCGGGTCAGGCCCATGGTCTGTGTTTCTCGGTGCAGCCTGGGGTGAAAACCCCGCCGTCACTGGTGAATATCTATAAAGAGCTCAAACGCGACCTGAATATCGACATTCCCGGCCACGGCAACCTGCAGCATTGGGCGGAGCAGGGCGTGCTGCTGCTTAACACCTCATTGACGGTGGAGCATGGCATCGCCGGCTCCCATGCCAAGATCGGCTGGCAGACCTTTACCGACAAGGTGATCGAGGTGGTCAGTCAGCATCAGCCGCGTCTGGTGTTCCTGCTGTGGGGCAGCCATGCGCAGAGCAAGGAGCGCCTGATTGACCCAACCAAGCACCTGATTCTGCGCTCGCCGCACCCGTCACCGCTGTCGGCGCACCGCGGTTTTATTGGTAATGGCCACTTCAGCCGCACCAACAAGTTCTTGGCGCAGCACGCCTTGCCGCCAATCGACTGGGCCTTGCCGGCGCTTTAGACCGCTTCGGCCGCGCAACGCTGTTCGCTGAGGTCGCGGCGCAGGTCGCGCAGGCGATGGCTCAGGCGTTCGCGCTGGCTGCTGTCGGCGCTGCTCAGCAGGTCGCTGAACAACTCGGCCAGGGCTTGTCGGGCGTGTGGATAGGCCGCGCGGTATTCGGCGCTGTAGAAGGCTTCGCGTTGTTGCAGCAAGCGCGTCAGGCTGGCGGGGAAGTCCGCGCTGCCGCGCGCGTCCAGCGCCGCCCGAAACGCCACTTGCCAACGTAGGCGATTGTCCAGCCACAGGCGGTTTTGCTCGCCCAGGTCAGTCGACCACTGGGCGATGCGCGCCTGTTGCGCCGGGCTCAATCGCCCGAGCCAGGGGCGCAGGCGTTCGGCCATGCGCTCGGCGCGTTCGCTGATCTGAGTGGCCAGCGGCGGTTCGAGAAAGTCTTGGCGGTCTTCCAGGTTGTCTTCGTCGAGGGCGGTATACAGCTCGGCGACCTGCTGCGGCTCAAGGTTTTGCAGCAGTTCGCTGGCGGTGGGCGTGATTTCGATGGCGATGCGCTTGAGCGCAACGTCGAACTCGGCGAATTGGGCGGCCAGTTGGTGGCTGCTGGGTTGCGGCTGGGCGAGCAGATCCTGGGTGCGTTGCAGCCAGTCGAGGGTGAGCGGCAGTTCGCGGCTGCAATGCCAGGTCAGGTGGCTTTGGATGCGTGGCTTGAGCCAGGCTTGTTGCTCGCTGTTCAGGTTCAGGTAATCGTTGAGGCGCCAGGGCACCAGCCAATCGAGGTTGCGATAGGCCAGACCAATGCGGCTGCAAGCGCTGAGCAGCAGGCTGGCGACAAGCACCAGCAGCAGGCCTTTCAGGTAGGGGCGGGTCATCGGTGGTGCCTCGGCAGGTGAATGGCAGAGAGTACGCCAGCGCCTGGGCGTTGCGGCGGGATTGAAATATCCGCTAAAAAAGAGCCCGCGCAAGGCGGGCTAAAAGTGGCCGTAACAGGCGTGGCGGCTGACGCCCAGCCTCGGCTTAAGCCGCTACGTGCGTTGCCAGAGGCGGAACAGCGGTTCGGCGAGAAACATCACCAGAAACAGCCGCAGCACTTGCAGGGCGGTGACCAGCGCGACCGAGAGCTGCAAGGCTTCGGCGGTCAGGCACAGTTCGGTGATGCCGCCGGGCATCATGCCCAGCATCAGCGAGGTCTGGTCCTCTGCGGCCAGCCAACCGAGGCCCTTGGCCAGCAGCGCGGCGCAGCCCATGGCGAGCAGGGTGAACAGCAGCACGCGGGCGAGAAAGCCCGGCGCGCTGCGGAAAAACGCCCGGTCGAAGTGGCAGCCCAGGGCGCAGCCAATCAGCCACTGGCCGGCTTGGCCGAGGCCATCCGGCAAACCCAGGTGCAGGTCGAAGGTCACGCTGGCCACGGCGCACACCGTGAGCGGTCCGAGCATCCACGGGTTGGGTTGTTTGAGTTTGCCCCAGAGCACCGCCAACAGCGCACCAGCCGGCAGCAGAAGCGCCAGCCAGGGCCAGCTCACCGGTGCCGGTGAAGGCGGCTCGATGGGCGGTAGGCTCCAGGTAAACAGCGCAGGAATCGCCAGCACCACCAGTAACAGTCGCAGGCTGTGCGCCGCGGCCACGCGCGCGGCCTGGGCGTTATGCCGTTGCGCCAGATTGACCATCTCGCTGGCGCCGCCTGGCATGCTGGAAAAGAACGCGGTGGCACGGTCGGTTCCGCCGCGCAGCAGCACGGCAATGCCGATCAGGCTCAACAGCAGGGTGGCGAAAGCACCGGCGAGGATGACCCCGAAGTGACTGCTCAGCTCACCCATCACCTCGCTGGTGAAGTGCAGGCCAATCGCACTGGATACGATCCATTGCCCGGTTTGCCGCCCCCCCGGCACTTCGCTGACCAGCCAGCCGCTGCAACGCGCGGCGATCACCGCCAGCAGCGAGCCGATGATCCACGGCAACGGCCAGCCGATCAGGCTGGCCAGGTAACCGCCGACCAAG
>TARA_R100001244_G_scaffold11860_2_pt1 | contig 17605 bp, 25 predicted proteins | sample TARA_R100001244 | Tara Oceans TARA_R100001244 (sample SAMEA2621564) | marine metagenome | biome: marine biome (ENVO:00000447); feature: mesopelagic zone (ENVO:00000213); material: "saline water (ENVO:00002010), including plankton (ENVO:xxxxxxxx)" | depth 790 m
CAGTAACTATGGTTATCAATGGATGAGGAATGATCAACTGAAGTATGTTATTAAGAAATTAGCTAAAGATAAATATACTAGACAAGCAGTTGTATCTATTTACGATGCTAAAGAACATAAAGAATATTCTAAAGATACTCCTTGTACTTTATCAATCCAATTCTACTTTACTCCAGATAGTGATAAACTTAATATGACTGTCATGATGAGATCTAACGATTTAGTATATGGTTTTTGCAATGATACTTATTGCTTTATTAAATTACTAAATATGGTTTGTAAAAGTTTAGATTGTAAACCTGGTCAGTATATTCATTTTGCACAGAATTTACATGTTTATGAAAGACACTTCAACATGAAAACTAAAAACTATATTCAGAAACTATGAAAGCAACTGTGACTAAAATACTTCCTTTCAAGCAATTGAAATATGAGTATGTTAAGACTTATATGCTTGAATTAAGTGATGGTGATATCGTTAATTGGTATGACAATAAAAAGAGACCTTTAAGTGTAGAGGTTGGAGATGTTATCGATGGTCTAAAGGTATACTTTGGCAAAATAGATTATAGAGCTTCTCAAATTAAGATAATACAAACTCAACTAAAAATGTTTTAAGATGGCAAACAAAGATAACAAATGCGCAGATCTCCATACTAAATTGGGGAAATCAGAAGATTGGGACTTCATTTTTGATCTTCAGAAACGCACACAAGAGGGTACCTATGGTTTTAAGTTTAATGATTTATCACTAAAAGAACTTGCGTCGTTCTGGTGTACGAATAAGCACGCCCTTGAGGATGAGTTGAGTGAGATGTTTGATGCATTAGGTGGAATTGATGATGGTATTGGAAATGCTGCATGGAAATATTGGAAAGCAAACCATGTTTTAGCTGACAAAATGACTATTGATGATCTATCAGATAGAGATCTAAAAGAACTTAAATTTGAGATCGTAGATGCTTTTCATTTCTTAATAAACTTTGCTGTGAGTATCAACATGACCGGTAGTCAATTATTTAATATGTATATTAGCAAAAACGCTGAGAACATTGATAGACAAAAAAACAACTACTAATGAGAGATCGTAAATTCCAAGGTATATGGATCCCAAGAAATGTTTATCTCAATAGAGATCTAACATGGATAGAGAAGATCCTGCTGGTAGAGATTGATTCCCTGGATAAAGGAGATAAAGGATGCTTTGCATCTAATGATTATTTTGCTGAGTTCTTAAATGTGTCTAAAACGCATATATCAAAATCCATAAACCATTTAATAGAATTGAAGTTCCTTAGGTTACATTCTTTTAATGGTAGAACTAGAATACTTAAAAGTGCGTTGAACTCTACTTCAAAGCAGACTTTAACAGGGGTTCAAAGCAGTATTGAACAAAACTTCAAATCAGAGTTGAACTCTACTTCAAGTATAATAATAAAGACTAATAATACAAATACAGAAACAGGTAAACCTGTTAGAGCAAAACAAAACAAACCAAATTCTTTTAATGAGGTAGAAAGTTATTTTGTTGAGAAATTAAGTAATAAATTTATAGCATTAGATTTCTATGAATACTACGAAAACATAGGTTGGAAAGTTGGTAAGAACCCAATGAAAAAGTGGAAGCTTGCAGCTAATAGATGGATACGTAACAATAAAGATAAGTCTAAAGAAAAAGGATTAGCAGATACCTATTTCCCAGATCTATTAAGTTTTAAGGATGATCAAACTAAAATATCATGAATGTAGGAAAAGAAGCAACACCAGATTTAGTAGAATTTTGTTTTAACGTTGTAAATAAAACATTGTTTGAAATGAGCCAAAAAAGAGCTGAGACAGATAGAAAAGTTTTAGCAAATATGTTAGCTGATGATATATCTAAAAGATACTACACCTTAACAAAGGATGAGATCTTAATAGCTTTCAGTAAAGGAGTTAGGGAGAAAGACCAAATGGCAGTAAACCCTAGAACATGGAACAATTGGTTGAGAGAAGCAAAAATGAATTCTAATGCATATAGACTAAAACAAATGCAAGACGACAATAAGTTACTATTAGAAATAACGAAAAGCCCAGAGGAATTGAAAGAGATAGAGAAAGAGTGGCGTGAGCTATGTATCTTTGAACCTTATGAAAAGTATTGTGAAGATGGATCATTTGTAATAACAGGAGTAGATTTTGTTTATAAGTTCTTTGAAGACAAAAAAATGATTATATTAGATGACAAAGAGAAACTAAAAATAAAGAGTAGAATAGAGCAAGATATAAAACTAAGGAAAAGAAGGTCCAATGAAAGAAAAGACTATAATGCTAAAACAATGTCGAGAGAATTTGTTTTAAAACAACACTTCAGAGAATGGGAGAAAGCAGGAGTAAATTTAAGAGAAGATCTAAAAGATGACTAAATCAATTTTCATTCCAACTAATGTTCCATCAAGTAAGAATTCAAGAAGATGGACAGGTAAATACTTTATAGGTTCTAAACAAACTATGAGGTACTATAAGGAAACTAAAGGAGAATGGTTAAGGTATAAGAAAGAGTTCCAAGCACTACTAAAAGGAGCAGACTCACAAAACAAAAAGCCTTACAAAATTATGTTTAAGTTCGTAAGGAAAAGCAGACACAAATTCGATTACTTAAACCCAGCACAAACAGTACAAGATCAAATGGTAAAGTATGGATGGATTAGCGATGATAACGCAGATGAAATGATCCCAATCTTTTTACCATACGAATATGATAAACATTGCCCAGGAGTCTACATAAGTGTGTTAAACACATAAGTACAATCTCTATTTAATATTAAAGATATGAAACAAACTGAAACAGTAAAAGAAGTGAAAGATGTAAATTTCGATGATTGGTTAGGTTCTTTAGAAGACAAACCTCAACCTGAAGTTTGCGCTATAGATAATGAAGACTGCGAAGCATGTGGATCTTAGAAAAAAAGTTAACAAAGTCTAAAATACTTTACAAATTTTGTTATATTTGTAATACCTACCAGTCATCTGGTTTTTAGTTGTTTACGAAGAGGATCCCTGTCAATAGACTTGGATCCTTTTTTAATTTAAAAAGAATAGAAATGAGAGGAATCCTAAACCAAGAAATCCTATTAGGAATTAGAAACAAATTAAGTCCTACTAAGATAAAGAATATATTGAAAACAAAGTATAATGTTTCAATATCTAAAGAAGCATTCAAAACACGTTATGATACAATCAAAGCGAGACTTTAGCAAGTACTATGATAAAATAAATGAACTATCTTTAAAGATAACTAAAGGTAACGTTGCTGATGCAAATGATCTAGCACAAGATGTATTTGTGATCATATTAGAATACGATACAATAAAGATGAATACTATAATTGATAATGGTCACTTGATCTTCTGGACAGCAAGAGTGATGATGAACCAATACGTTAGATCTAACTCTACCTTTAAAACAAAATACTATACTCGTTTAAGGTCTGAAAACTTCGATATTAAGAACTTCGAATCATTTGATGATGTAGATTGGCATAAAGAAAGAGAAAACAAAATTGACTTTATAGATAACAAACTTCAAGATCTTCATGAATACGATAAACTACTATTTCAAGTTTATTATTCATCAGGTAAAAGTATTAGGACTTTAGCTAAAGAGACCAATATATCTACAACATCAATTTATACAACATTAAAGAACGTTAAAAACTATCTAAAAGATGAAGCTGCAAGCGAGTACAAAGAACTTGAACGATAGACTAACAATCTGTAAGAAATGTAAACACTTTAGAAAGTCGACTCAGCAGTGTAAGAAGTGTGGTTGCTTTATGCAAATAAAAGCTAGAATAGCATTCACTAAATGTCCGATAGATAAGTGGGATAGAGAGACTGAAATTACAAGTGCTCAATTGTCTATCCTAAGGAGAATCTTTAAAGGTATTAGAAGCGATAGAGTTGATCACCAAGAAAACATAAATTTGACAAACATATATAACGAGATATTCGGAATGAATAAGAAAGTAACGAGCTGTGGAAGCTGTGTAAAGCAAACAGTAGAAGAGCTGAGACAAATATACGAAGCCTATGAAGAGAGAACAAAATAGAACAACGCGCGCGAAGGAGCAGGTGATCGAAGCACTAAAGAAGAGTTTAGGTGTAGTTACGCACGCTCTAGGAACATTGAATTTATCACGTACTAATTACTATAAGTGGATTAAAGAAGATGCAGAGTTTGCACGTGAAGTAGAAGAGATTCAAAACGAAGCTTTAGACTTTGCAGAGACAGCTTTGTTTGATCAAATAAGAGATGGGAATCCACAATCAACTATGTTCTACCTAAAAACTAAAGGTAAGAAACGAGGTTACACTGAACGTAGTGAGTTAGATATATCATCACAAGGAGATAAGATAACTAAAATAGAAGTAGAGATTGTCGACATTAAAGATAAAAACGAGTAACGTATTCGATAGGAACTATAAGGCTCCTACCAAGATTGTCGTAAACCAAGGTGGTACGAGATCTGGTAAGACCTATTCTATCTGTCAACTCCTCATAGTCAAATCTTTTGAGGTATCTAACTGCGTGTTCTCAATTGTTAGAAAGTCGTTACCAAGTCTTAAGTTATCAGTGATGAGAGACTTCTTTGAGATCTTAAATACTTTAGACCTCTATGACGAATCTTGTCACAACAAATCTGAGCACACTTATAAGCTTAACAATAATCTATTTGAGTTCATTTCATTGGATCAACCTCAGAAGAAGAGAGGTGCTAAGCGACACTACCTATTCTGTAATGAAGCTAACGAATTAACATGGGAAGATTTCTTTCAGTTATTAGTTAGAACTGAAACTAAGATCTTTTTAGATTACAACCCATCTGATTCACACCACTGGATCTACGACAAAGTGATCACCAGAGAAGATTGCACGTTTATCAAATCAACCTATCTCGATAATCCATTCTTAGGAGCAGAATTAGTTAAAGAAATCGAGAGACTTAGAGGAACTGACGAAGAGTATTGGAAGATCTACGGATTAGGTGAACGTGGATTTAGTAGATCAGTTATATTTAATGACGTACAAGTAGTGGGTCAAGTATCTGAAGAGGCTAAGTTAGTTGCAACAGGTCTCGATTTTGGTTACACCAATGATCCCACTGCTTTAATAGAAGTATACGAGCAAGAAGACTCTCTAATATTTAATGAACTAATATATGAACGTGGACTCACTAACCAGGATATTGCTCGCCATCTACACAACTACGGGCTTGATCGACAACGACCTATTTTTGCAGATTCTGCAGAGCCTAAATCAATCGAAGAGATATATAGACTAGGCTTCAATATAAAACCTGCATCTAAAGGAAAGGATAGTATTAATATAGGTATTGATCTCTTAAAGAGATATAAGCTTAAAGTAACAGCTAATAGTTCTTCGTTGATCAATGAGTTTAATAACTATAAGTGGCAAGAGGATAAGAACGGATATTTATTGAATAAGCCTATTGATAATTATAATCATGCTATAGATGCAATCAGATATGCAGTTATCATGACTAAAGCTAGACCTAACATAGGTAAATATTCAATAAAGTAAAAAAAGATTTCAAAATAAATCACGAAAAGTTTTAAGGTTAATCGAGTTTGTCTTATATTTACATATCACAAACAACTAAAAACTTACATTATGACAACTTCTCAAACATATTTATTAGAACAAATCGAATTAGGAAGAACTTTTAAGCAATTTAACTACAACATGACTTCTAAGATTCAATTTATTGACACTATGGAAGTTATCAATATAAGAACAATCCAATCGCTTAGAAAACTAGGTTTTTCTATATTAATCGAAATCAACAACTAAAAACTTACATTATGACTACTTTCAAACTTAAACCAACTCAAAAAAGAATGATGCTAGCAGCGGTAGTATCTCACAGAGTTAAACTGAATAAGGACATCATTCCTTACGTTGGATATAACTTAGGAGACTTTAATTACGAAGATCTATACTTTCAATACCTTGCTGAAGGTATATTTAGTAGAGATATTGTAAGCCTCTTCGCTGTTGCTAAACATCCTAACACAAACGAAACAACTGAAGAGGTTGAAGTTCCTTTTCAGAAGTACTCTAAACTTACTGAGATGGAAACCAAAGTATTTGACTTTCTACTTGATGGTTTAGCACCGTGGATTGGAGGAGAAGGTTATTCAGATATAGATACTAAAGATATTGTAAAAGGAACTAAAATTCCAGCAACTAAATTAAGAGGAGTTTTATCTTCACTAGAACAAAAAAATATATTAGATTGTTATGAACACGATACAAACGAAGGATTCACATTTTCAACTGAACCTAAAAAAAGAAAATGGATAACACTATGGTCATTTGTAGATCAAGAAGAAACAACAACAGAAGAATTAATTGCTAAAGTAAAATAATCCCCCCAATAATGAGAGAGAGATCTTCTACGGAAGGTCTTTTTTTTGTTACAATACTAACTAAATTCTATTTACTAATATGAAGGTAAAAATACCACAAGACTTAAATGAGATCTCACTAGGCCAGATGATGGAGTTGACTAGAGTCGATAAGCTTGAGATTGAAGATCTTGATAAGGCAAAGATGATCATTAAGTTGTTAGTTGAAAATGTGAATGATCATAACATTGACAGAGTTAAAGTATCGGATCTTTTGGTGATGTACAGGAAACTTTGCGAGATGACTAATGAGCAAATACAACTAATGAAATTTGTGAGCCTAGAAGGGAAGAAATATGGTTTTAACCCTGATTTGAATAACATCTCAACAGGTGAGTTTATGGATATCGATACCTTGTGTAAAGACCTTGACAAGAACCTACATTTGATAATGGCAATCCTTTATCGTGAGGTATCAACAGAAGGAGAAGGAAAGTATCTAATCAAACCTTACGATGCAAACATAGAGGCACGTGCCAGAATGTTCAAAGAAAAGATGCCAGCATCAGTAGCCCAAAGTTGCCTTGTTTTTTTTTACAATTTAGGCAGCGAATACTTGAAGAGTACACTGGAGTCTTTACAGGAGGATCAACCTCAGAGTCAGCAGCAAGATTTGGAAAGAAGTGGGGTTGGTACTCTGTCTTAATGATGTTATGTGGAGAGGATGTTCTCAAGATTGATGAAGTAACGAAGATCAATATTAGAAAGACTTTAACATACGTTAATTATATTAAAGAAAGAAACAGCATAAAGAAATGAAAAGCTATAAAGATATTGTCGATACGTTTAGAAGTATTTGTGATCAACATGAGAAGATTACTACATTCACAACTGGTGATATATTTGAAGCAGATCTCGAAAGCACAGATGTGTTTACTAAAGCTCATTTGGTCGAAACTAGCGCGACAATTAATAAAGCTACCTTCACATTTACGTTTGATCTTCTCATTATGGATCTAGTTGATGTTGATGATAGTGATATTGAATACCGATTAAACGAAACTTTCTTGATATTAGCAGATATATTTAGAGAGTTTAGAACTGGAAGTTACTCAACTAGATCTGTGGTAACTCAAGATATTGCAATGCCAGAATCGTTAACATGCGAACCTTTCACTGATCAGTTTGAGAACCTCCTAGCTGGATGGAAAGGAACATTCAACATAACAGTACCAAGTCATAACACAGCTTGTACTTCACCTATGGATAGGTAACAATGGCAGACTTTAAAGGAGAGCATCTACAAAAAGCATTGAGAAAGTTTGGTAAGAAAACTGTACAGAGAGCCGCTAGTCTTTTAATAACAGGGAAACGCGGTTATGATACTGGTAAATTAATGAAATCACTTGACTATGATTTAGCTATAACAGCAAATGCTTTTGCACTTAAGTTTAACTACTTAAATTATGGAGAGTATATAGATAAAGGTAGAGGTGGAGCTAAGAAAAGTAGTGGAGGTACTACATTCAAGAATATACTACAATGGGTACAGCGAAAGAACTTAAGACCAAGAAATAGTAAAGGTCAATTTGTTGCATGGAAGAACAAGTCACAACAACAAAGATCAATTGCTTTCGTGATCACAAGAAAGATAAATAGGTTTGGCTTTAAAGGTACTGGTTTTTTTACAAATGCTTTCAAAGAGAACTTCAAGAAACTACCAACGCAAATTAAGAAATCTTATGGCTTAGATTTTGATAAATTCATGAAGCAAACTTTGGACGAATTAAATAAAACTAAATAATGGCTACAACAGCAACACGAAGCAATTATTGGATTGTAACAACTACAAGTAATACGACACCCGTGTTCAACTTTAAGTTTGTTATTAATGTATATATTGGTGGAGTAAAGCAAGCACAATTAAAGCAACCCAAAAACAATAATGGTGCTGCTCACTTTAACATAGAGAGAATAGTAAAGAACTATACGAAGGTAACCAACAAACATGTTAACACTATTGTAGGTACTCAATATGATTCTATACACTTAATGCCTCAGAACATACCAAATCCTACCGATGGTGTATACAATGACAAGGTAATGAGTTTCAACACTGATACTTTAAGGTTAGTAACACTAAAGTTCTATGAGGAATATGCAATTGTAGACGGAGGAACGATAGCCGTAACTTCAAGTGCTTCAGACCAGATTTATGCTATAATGAATTACGCAAACGAATGGGAAGATCTCATGGTGCTTGATGTAGATAGTTATGGTATGGAAACAGGTAACATATCTAAATTTCTAACTAAATTACCAGCTTCTACAACTGCTATAAACGGTACTAATGGATTGATTGCTCATCGAACATCAACTAATGATTATAGAGTTATTTCATGGTTGAATGATAATGATTATTTCGATTCGGATAGTGGTAAATATATCATCAAGTTCTACGAAGAACCCCCAAATACAACATATACTAATTACACTGGGAAAATAAGCATGTATCAGGATGCTAATTTTGGTGGAATAAACTCAGGTACTGCTACTACTGAAGATGAAATGTTACTATTTGCTAGTATAGGTGGAGCAAACGTATCTAAAATTAAATACTTTAATGCTGGTAACTATCAAAGAACTCCTACTGATAAGTACTACACTGCTCAGGTGAATAACAGTGACTTGTCTTCTGTATCTACAGTAAGTGTTACCACTCTAAAACCAGGGGATTATGTTGTGATCTCTTTCACAGGAACAACAGATTTCACTTTGATAGGCGCAGACGATAGCATAACAGGAACTGCATTCTTTGCAACAGGCGCAGGTACAGGAACTGGTACAGTACTTATTTGGGATGATGAAGCAGATCGAGTATCAGAAACTCTATTATTTGAATATGCAGATTGCTCTAAGTTTGATAGTCATACAATAGCGTGGAAGAATAAATTTGGTTGTTGGGATTACCACTACTTTGATAACAATTCCTCTATGACTATTAACATGAAGAAAGAAACGAGTTATAAAAAGAATCCAGGTTCTTGGAATGAAGTAGCCTTTAGTTTAGATAGTTTTGAAAGAGGAAAAGTACAAAAGACTACTGGTTCTAAAAGCTTAACTTTGAATACAGGATTTTTAGTTGAGGAATTCAATGATTATTTCAAAGGATTACTACAGTCAAATGATGTACTACTCATTCAACCGGTAGAGGTTGGAGATGATGCAGTAGAACAGAAGGTGATCCCACTTAATTTATCAACAAGTAATTTAAAGTATAAGACACAGCTAACTGATAAGCTGATACAATACTCGTTCACTTTCGAGTACGCTCACGAACTTAAACAATATATCTAATGGTTCAATTAGTAGTAAAAAGTCAAGTCACCTCGGATCAATATTTCTTAGATATAAGTGATGTTTCCATAAAAGGAAACTATTCAGCTAAAGAGATACAAGATCTAGGTTCTCAGAAATCTGACTTTACTCAATCATTTACTTTACCTTTCACTACAATAAACAACGATTTCTTTTCTCACTTCTATAGTGTGGTGGTTAGTGGAGGTGACTTTGATTCATCAATAAAATGTGAAGCAACTATATATGTAGATAGCAACGTTGTATTTGAAGGATATTTGCAACTTTTGAATGTAAATAATTCCACTCAATATTACGAAGCCGTAGTCTTTGGAACAATATCAAATATAGCATCTTCACTTGGCGAAAGCAAGTTAAACGAATTAGATCTTAGCGACTTCAATCATGTTTTATCTTACGATAATGTAGTTGATTCTTGGAGTGGTAACGTTACTTATACTACGTCTGCAGGCCAAACAGGATCTGAGATACTTTATCCAATAATTGACTATGGATATGGGTACACTAGTGATAGCATAACAGGACCTTCTGCTACAGGTGGTTTAATGCCCTCTAGATTAAAGCCAACTATAAATGTAAAGGTATTATTTGAGAGAATATTAAGTAGCATCGGTTACACAGTAAACTCAACCTTCTTTGCTACTGATTTCTTTGCTAAGCAATACATGACTATTGCAAACGAGTTTCAAACAGTAGCATATACATATCAAGATTCTTTTCGAGTAGGTCTTTCAACTAATCAAGTAATATCAACAACAACTGTTTTAGATTTAGATGATGATACCTCAACGAATCCAACAGGGGATTTCTTTGATTTAGGAGGTAACTTTAATAATGCTGCAGCTGCACCTTATTATGATGTTCCGTTAACTGGCTACTATCAGTTTAAATTAAATTTAGGATACGAGTTTTCTGCATTTACAACTACGGTAGCTACTGTCTACATGAAAAAGCTAAACGATGCTTCTTTCTCTCAAGAAATCATTGGACCTTGGAATGGATCTGACTTTAGTATATTTAATTTAGCTACAGGAAATCAAAATGTCGAGATACTAAGTCCTTACATTGCTCTTGAAGGAGGAACTGATGAAGTATATTTTGAGGTATACTTTTCAAGTGCCACTAATACTTTAACTATTTATAAGGATCAAAGTAATGTTCAATTGTATTTGGCTCCTATTAGCGAAGAAGGTTCCACATTAGATTTCAGTGCTGATAATAACTTACTACCGATAGACAAACAAGTTGATTTCGTTTCATCTATTTGTTCTCGTTATAATTTAATCATTGAATTAGATAAAGACACCCCTAAACAACTAAATGTTGAACCAGCTCAAGACTATTATGATGCAGGTAGTTCAGTTGATTGGAGTGAGAAGCTTGATCGAAATAGCAATGTGTCTATAAAACCAACGAACGAATATCGCAAAGCAAAATTGAACTTTAAAGATTTAGAAGATGAGGATTATCTAAACACTTATTGGTTAGATCAATATAGAAACATATACAATAGTTACGAACTAGATTTAGATGGAGATTTTGGACAAGGATCATTAGAGGTCAAAAGCATCTTCTCATCGTTCAATGCCTCTATATTACCTAATCACGATATCATATCCGGAAGGTTCTACAAACAAGAGGATGGCCAATACTCTTATGTGAAAACTAAACCAAAATTGTTTTATTACTCTGGTTTAAAAAGTTGCTCAACATATAAATTATGGTCTCAAGCTACAGGTGCAGCGACTTCTTTTACACAGTATCCTTTTTGTCATCATTACTCAATGGCTTCTACAATGGTTACCTCTACAGATGAGGATATTAGATTCAAAAGTAGATATGCATTTCACCTACAGTATTTTGTAGAACAACAAACAACAACGGACACGTATTCTAAGTGCTGGCGTAAATATCTAAATAGCATATATAGTTCAGATGCAAGAGTGTTGATAGCTAACTTCTATTTAACTCCAGAGGATATTGCTGAATTCAATTATAACGATAAGATCTTTATTGAAGATACTTATTATAGAGTGAACAAAATATCTTCGTATGCTTTAGGTAAAAACAAATCAACTCAAGTCGAGTTACTGAAGATCGTAGATAATAATTCTAATGACACCATAATTATAGCAGGCTGCAATCTCAACTATGTGTCCTCTGGTTTAGACGGCACAACTAGCTGGACAAACCCTAATGGCTCATCTGCTACACCAACCCAACAGTGTTGCGAGGTAAATAATTTAACGTGGAACAATAATAAATGTTATTGGAATATAGATACAAGTCCAGACGAACCTGTTTATCCCCCAGTGAAATGGAGTAATTTGATGGATGTTAATTCTACTGGAGGTATTGTAGAACTAGGTCATGGAGCTCTGGAGATTAGAACGAAGAAGGATGGTGGAACAGATGTGTATCTTGATGGTAATATAAAACAGCTTGGTAAGGAAGCTGGTGATGGGGAAGTCTTAACTTGGAGCGCAGCACTCGGGAAGACTACTTGGGCAGTTACATCTAACACTCCAAACCTCTACAGAGGAGTTACCACTTCAAAAATATATATAAAAGCTGACCAATTTAAAACGTGGAGCGATAGTAGTATACAAAGCTATTCGCGTGATCTACTAGGAAGCATACAACCGACTGTATACGTATATAGAGCGAAAGTATATGCGTCTACCTTTGTGCCTATAGGATATGAAGTAACAGCGTTTAATATTTATTCAAGCCAAAATAGGTCAATGGAAGCGTATACAGGCCGTACAACATCAGATTCTACAACATCAAGGGGTTCCGGAACGGCAAATACTTTGCAAGTAATAACCGCATGGCCAAGTGTAGAAGGGGAATATTTTACCCTTAACTACGAAATAGGAGCTAGTACAGACGAGATTTACGGAGCCGTTTTAGATATACAAACAGTTTAACACTATAAACAACATAATATGTTTAGTGAGATTATTAGATTAGTTAATTCAGGAGAGATCAAAGAGACCAAATATAATAACATATTGTTTGGTAGATTGAAGTACCCTGAGAGTGCGAGAGAAGCATGGAAACAATTTAAAAAAGAGATATGGCAGAAGAGTATAAAATAAAACTCACGACAGATGCCTCACAAGTTACTAAAGAGGTTGGTGAGACAAGTAAAGAGATTGGTCAAGCTACTAAAGAACAAGGATTATTTGCAGCGGCTTCAACTAAATTAGCAGGAGCTATGGCTTTGGTTAAAGGTGGTATAAAAAAAGTGATCATCACTATGAAGACTCTTAAAGGAGCTATAGCAGCAACAGGTGTTGGATTACTTGTTATCGCTTTAGGATCTTTAGTGATGTACTTTACTAAAACTACAAGAGGAGCTGATAAGTTAAGCGAAGTAATGGCTGCAGTAGGAGCTGCTGTTGATGTTGTTGTTGATAGGATTTCAAGTTTTGGAGAAGCTATATTAGCGTTTTTCAGTGGCGATTACAAAGGAGCTATTGAAGGAATGAAAGACACTTTTACCGGATTAGGAGATGAGATCATGCGAGAAGCGAAAGCAGCGGCAGACTTAAAGAAACAACTTAATGAATTGTTAGATCTTGAAAGAGAGTTTAGTGTTCAGAAAGCAAAGAATAACGTGATCATTAGAGAGGCTGAAGCAGCAGCTTTAGATGAGAATATAGCAGCATCGACTAGGTTAGCAATGATGAAAGAAGCTATGAGATTAGTGGATGAACAAGCAGACCAAGAAGAGAACTTACTTCAAATTAAGTATGATGCAATTGCAGCTCAAAATGCTTTAGGAGAATCTACACGGGATGATCTTCAAGAGGAAGCTGATGCTCAAATAAATTTGATAAATATCAGAGCTACCAGAGCAAGAAATGCAAAACGTTTAACGACTCAAATATCTACTTTAGAAAAGAAAGCTATCGAGGAAGTTAGGATGGCTGAATTTGAAGCTGAAAGAGAACGTGAGGCATCTAACGGTATAATTGCCTTGGAAACAAAAACAATTAGCCAAATAAAAATAGACGATGCAAACCAAACTGCTGGGGTTCTAATAAGAACTAACAAAAGAATGTTGAAGCAGATGACTCAAGCTAAAAAAGAGGCTACAGATGAAGAGATAGAGTTAACTAAAGCTAATACGATGAATCAACTGCAAGCAGCTTCACAATTAGCTGGAGCCTTAAGTAGTTTAGCAGGCGATAATAAACAACTTGCTGTTGCTTCCGCTATTATTGATACCTTTGTCGGTGCTAACAAAGCATTTGCTCAAGGTGGTGTAGCTGGATTCTTAACTGGAGCAGCCGTTATTGCAGGAGGATTATCTAACGTAAAAAGGATAATGGAAACAGATGTACCTGGAGCGAGTTCAGGTGGCTCTATGCCTTCCATGCCTTCAGCAACTCCTATGGGTCAAACTATAGGTCAATCAATACCACAAACAACCAACTTAGGAGACGTAGTTGGAGCAGTCAATAGTAATAATAACGAACCCGTTCAAGCGTATGTAATATCACAAGAAGTTACAGATGCTCAAGAAGCAAACGCATATATTCATAACCAAACAAGTTTATAACATGAAATTAGTCGAATTTATCTTAAACGAAGAAGATGCAGATGTTGGAGTATTCGCTATTAGTTTAGTGGAAGACCCTGCTATCCAAGAGAACTTCGTTTATTTCAGTAAAACTGGTAAACCGCAAAAGTTTGCAACAGTAAACGATGAGAAGAGAATAGTGATGGGAGCAGTGATGATACCAGATTCTCCAATACTTAGATTAGATGCAGAAGGAAAGAAGTTCAATTGTTTCTTTTCTAAAGATACTATTCGTAGAGTTGAAGAGCTTTATATGATCAATTCTAAACATCAATCAACAACTCTAGGACACGAAAGAGCCGTCAATGGTATAACAACAATAGAAACTTGGATAGTTGAAGATTCTAAACGAGACAAATCTGCTATATACGGCTTCAAATACCCAGTAGGGACTTGGGTAGCTTGTATGAAAATAGAGAATGAAGATGTTTGGAGCAATTATATTAAAGAAGGAGAAGTGAAAGGCTTTTCAATTGAAGGGTACTTCGATACTAAAGACTCTAGAGGCATCAAAATGAAAAAAGATGATGTACTTAATAGATTGAGAGATATAATCAACGAGGTTGAAACTAAAACAAGCTAGGTTCAACTCTATTTATTAATATATAAACAATTGTTCAAGACACATGGATGCATTAGACAAAATCAAAGAACTATTAGGTATGGTCGAGGTTGTCGGTAACTCTGCTCCTACTCCTGAGGAATTATCAGAAGCCAAAGAACACATGAAGTTCGAAGAAGCTACTTTAGAAGATGGTACAGTTATTAGTGCTGACGCTTTTGAAGTAGGTGCAAACGTTTTCATTGTGGTCGAAGAAGAGAAACAAGCTTTACCAGTAGGTGAGTATGTTTTAGCTGATGGTAGTTTGTTAGTGATAGAGGAAGAAGGAGTCATCGCCAAAATTGGGATGCCTGAAGAAGAAGTTGAAGAAGTCGTAGAGGAAGCGAAAGCTACTAAAGAGTTAAGCGACTCAGACACTCAACAAAAAGACGCATTAGTGCAAGCAATCGGAGTACTAGAAAACTTAGTACAAGAATTCGCTAGCATTAAACAAGAATTTGAAACTTTCAAAACCGTGGCTACGGAAAACAAAGCTAAGGTAGAGGAGTTTGAAAAAGTTGGTAACGAAATTAAACCAAATCCAGAAGGATCGTTTAGTCAAGCCACTACTAATACTACTATGGACTTTAGTAAATTAAGTCCTACACAACGAGTAACTTATTTAATTAATAAACACAATTCTTAGAAAATGGCAGATTCTTTAACTAAATTGTACGCCGGAAAAGCAGCAGCTGGATATTTATCAGCATCTCTTTTAAGCGGTGAGACACTAGGAAAGAGCAATTTGACGTTGTTACCGAATGTAGCATACAAAGTAAACTTAAGAAACTTTAGTATGGCTAACGCAGCAGTGGCAGACGCTACTTGCGCATTCACATCAGCAGGTGATGTAACATACGTTGAAAAAGCTTTAGCACCTAAACGACTTCAAGTAAACAGAGCGTTATGTAAAAACGACTGGTTATCTACTTGGGCAGGTGAAAACATGAGAGCAGGTCTTGATGGAACACTTCAAACAGACTTCGCTAATTATTTAATCTCTTATACTGGAGCATTAGTTGGTCAACAAGTAGAGAAATCTATTTGGGCAGGAGCAGCAGGAACTGGCGGTGAATTCGACGGGTTCGAAGCTTTAATGACAGCAGATGCAGCAGTAGTAGATGTATCAGCAGGTACTTTATCAGCAGCTAACATCGTTGCTGAACTTGGGAAAGTTCGTGATGCAATTCCTAACGCAGTATATGGACATGATGATTTAGCTATCTTCGTAGGTACAGCAGCATGGAAGTACTACGTACAAGCTCAATCAACATTAGGTTATCTAAATGAATTCAACGCAGCAGTAACTGCAGCTAACTTCCAAGGTATCGCTATTAAATTAGCTCCAGGAATGTCAGCAGATACTATGGTTGCAGGTCGCAAATCTAATATGTTCTTCGCTACTGATTTAGAATCAGATATGACAGAGGTTAAATTATTAGATCAAACGATGGTTGATGGTTCTGATAATGTTAACTTGGTTATAAAATTTAATGCTGGTGTAGGTTATTCTACAGGAGCAGATATGGTTTTATACTCTTAATATCCCTTAATATATGGCATGTTTAATAGGAAATGGTAGAGGCTTAGAGTGTAGAGAATCAGTTGGTGGGATACGTAATGTATTCTTCGCTAATCACGATACACTTGGAGACTATACTATAGACGCAGACGGTCAATTGACTGTTACTAGCGGTACTACTTCTGTTTACAAATATGCTTTAAATCCACAAGGTTCTGAATACACAGAGACAGTAACAGTTTCTGAAGAGAATGGAACCGTATTTTATGAGCAGGCATTGAATTTAGCATTGCCAAATTTAACTAAAGACGCTTTGAAGTATTTGAAAATACTATCACAAGGACGTTTTCAAATATTTGTTGAAGATAACAACATTTCTGAGACAACAGGATTTGGACAATGTTATTTAGTTGGAGCTTATAATGGAGCAACGGTTACTGGAGGAACAGTATCAGTTGGTAAAGCGCTTGGAGATATGAGTGGTTACAATTTAACGATAACAGGAAGAGAACAAAGAGCAGCAATGTTTGTAGAACCGGGATCATCAACTATTTTTGATGCAATCTCATCTAACATAACTATAGTGACTTCTTAATAGAGTTCTTTATACTATAATTTATTAAGCCCTTCTTAACTGAGGGGCTTTTTTTTGCACTTTCTCTAAAACTTTATTGTGAAATATTTTTTTATTAAAGATATTTAGAGTATATTTACATATCATTAATAACTTAAACAACTAGAAATTATGAATAAGGAAGCATTACATTTATTAGACTACGTACAAACATGTAGAGGTTCAATCAAGAATTTGAATGATATTAAGGTTCAATCGACTACAAAAGGGAATTGGGTGGTATTGTACAAAGGAAACAGACTATTCACTTTACAAGGTAGCTACCTAAGCGATGCTACTATCGAGAAATACTGCTTAAGATAAAAACAACTAAACAACTAGATTATGAAAAAGTTAATTTCTTACATCAATCAGAACCACGCAGCACAATTCGGTAATTTAGCTCATAGATTAAATTTTAATAGAGGATGGAAACTTTCCAATCCTATCATAAAATTTCTATGGTGGATAGATAATTCTATTAATGAAT
>TARA_R100001244_G_scaffold60772_9_pt1 | contig 17581 bp, 13 predicted proteins | sample TARA_R100001244 | Tara Oceans TARA_R100001244 (sample SAMEA2621564) | marine metagenome | biome: marine biome (ENVO:00000447); feature: mesopelagic zone (ENVO:00000213); material: "saline water (ENVO:00002010), including plankton (ENVO:xxxxxxxx)" | depth 790 m
GCTGGCGATCAGGGCCGCCAGCTGCTCGGCCTGATGGCGCATCTCCTCGGCGGCGGAGCTGGTTTCTTCCACCATGGAGGCGTTGTGCTGGGTCATGGTGTCCAGCTCGGCGACGGCGGTGTTGACCTGGCCGATGCCCTGGCTCTGTTCCTGGGCGCCGGTGCTGATCTCGCTGATCACGCGGGTGACCTTGTCGATGCTGGCGACGATGTCTTCCATGGTGCGGCCGGCGTTCTTGACCAGGCCGGCGCCGGTCTGGGTGCTGGTCACGGAGCGGTCCACCAGCTCGCGGATCTCCCGGGAGGCGTCGCCGGAGCGGCCCGCCAGGGTGCGCACTTCCTGGGCCACCACGGCGAAGCCGCGGCCGTGCTCGCCGGCGCGGGCCGCTTCCACGGAGGCGTTCAGGGCCAGGATGTTGGTCTGGAAGGCGATGCCGTCGATCAGGGTGATGATTTCGTTGATCTTCTCCGAGGAGGCGCTGATCTCGCCCATGGTGGTTTCCACCTCGCGCATGGCCTCCTGGCCGCGCCGGGCCACCTGCACGGTGGACTGCACCAGTTCGTCGGCCTGACGGGCGGCGTCGGAGGTGTTGCGCACGGTGGTGGTGATCTCCTCCATGGAGGCGGAGGTCTGCTGCAGGTTGGCGGCGGACTGCTCGGTGCGCGAGGCCAGCTCCTGGCTGCCCTTGGCGATCTCGTCGGAGGCGGTGTTGACGCTCAGGGTGCTGGTGCGCACGGATTGCAGGGTGGTGTCGATGCGCTCGATAAAGCGGTTGAACTGCTCGGCCAGCTCGCCGATTTCGTCCTTGCGGTGGCTCTGGATGCGGGCGGTGAGGTCGCCGTCGCCGTCGGTGATCTCGCGGATCCGAGCGCTCACCTGGCGGATCGCCTTGGACATCAGGTGCGGGCCGATCAGGGCAATAGCGATCGCCACGAGACCCACCAGGACGGCAAAACCGATGACCAGGGTTTGCTGGCGGTTGATCTGCGCCAGGGTGGTGGCCTCCAGCTCCTGGACGCGCTCGTCCACGGACTGCCCGGTGGCGTCGTAGAAGCCGCGCAGTTGTTCGAAGCTCTCCCGGGACGCCCCGTCGATCTGCTCCATGGCGCCGCCGATGTCTTCGTCCTTGTACATTTGGATCGAACGCGCCGACTCTTCCCGCCAGCGCTCATACAGCCCGTTGAAGGTGTTAACGCTGTCGGACACATCGCCGTAGTTGGCCATCAGACCGGCCACCTGCTGGATGCGCTCCTGGGCCTGGGCGGCGTTTTCCTCATAGGTGGCGATCTGCGTCTCGGCTTCGGGCGTACCGGGAATACCACGCAGGTAGGCCATTTCAGCCATGCGCGCCTGATAGAGATCGCGGTCCGCGTTGAGCACCAGGGAGATGGCTCTGTTGAGGGTCGAGGTGACCTCTTCCAGGCGATCCTTCACCGAGTTGACCAGCATGGCGTTGGCGGTCACCACCACCAGCAAAGCCAGGGCCACGCCAATGAAGGCGGCGCCGTATTTAATATTGATGCGGTTGAATTTAGCGAACACAGCACAACTCCTGCTCAGCGCGAACGGGCGACTCGGGCCCAAAAGTAAAATCATGTTCCGTGGCTGATATCGGCAAGGCGTGCGCGAACTTGAGCCCGGTCGGGCGCGGTACCGGCGGCCCGGGCCACAGGGCACCCTTTCATCCCGGGCCGGGTTCGGTTAGTTTAGGCGCCAACCCGCCCGTGCCCCGTCATACGGGCTTTTCTTACGTTTTCAGGCATCTCTCTTTTTATGGCCCAATACATTTTCACCATGGATAAGGTGGGCAAGGTCGTCCCGCCTAAGAAACAGATCCTCAAGGACATCTCCCTGTCCTTCTTCCCGGGCGCCAAGATCGGCGTGCTGGGCCTCAACGGCTCCGGTAAATCCACGCTGCTGCGCATCATGGCCGGCATCGACAAGGACTACCTGGGCGAGGCGCGCCCGCAGCCGGGTATCAACATCGGTTACCTGCCCCAGGAACCGGAGCTGGACCCGGACAAGAACGTGCGCGAGATCGTCGAGGAGTCCCTGTCCGAGATCCGCGGCGCCCAGGAGCGCCTGGAAGAGGTGTACGCCGCCTACGCCGAGGAAGACGCGGACTTCGAGAAGCTGGCCGAGGAGCAGGCGAAACTGGAAGGCATTATCGAGGCCACCGACGCGCACAATATCGAGCGCCGCCTGGATATCGCCGCCGACGCCCTGCGCCTGCCGCCCTGGGACGCCAATGTAGCCAACCTGTCCGGCGGTGAGCGCCGCCGCGTGGCGCTGTGCCGCCTGCTGATGAGCGCCCCGGACATGCTGCTGCTGGATGAGCCCACCAACCACCTGGACGCCGAGTCGGTGGCCTGGCTGGAGCGCTTCCTGCACGAGTTCTCCGGCACCGTGGTGGCGGTGACCCACGACCGCTACTTCCTGGACAACTCCTGCGAGTGGATCCTGGAACTGGACCGGGGCCACGGCATCCCGTGGAAGGGCAACTACTCCTCCTGGCTGGAACAGAAGGAGCAGCGCCTGGAGCAGGAAGAGAAGAAGGAAAGCGCCCACCGCAAGACGGTGGAGAAAGAGCTGGAATGGGTGCGCCAGAATCCCAAGGGCCGCCGCGCCAAGAACAAGGCCCGGGTGAGCGCCTTCGAGGAGCTGGCCAGCCAGGACTTCCAGAAGCGCAACGAGACCCAGGAGCTCTACATTCCGCCCGGCGAGCGCCTCGGCGAGAAAGTGTTCGAGATCAACGGCGTCTCCAAGCAATTCGACGGCAAGCTGCTCTATGAAGACCTGAGCTTCTCGGTGCCGCGCGGCGCCATTGTCGGCATCATCGGCCCCAACGGCGCGGGTAAGACCACCCTGTTCCGCATGTTCGCCGGTGAGGAAACGCCGGACTCCGGCGACATCGAGGTGGGCGACACCGTGGACCTGGCCTACGTGGACCAGAGCCGCGAGGACCTGGACGCCAACAAGACCGTCTGGGAAGAAGTGTCCGACGGCAACGACATCCTTCGCATCGGCAACTACGAGGTGCCCAGCCGCGCCTACCTGGGCCGCTTCAACTTCAAGGGCGGCGACCAGCAGAAGCGGGTCGGCGACCTGTCCGGGGGGGAGCGCAACCGCCTGCACCTGGCCAAGCTGCTTAAGCAGGGCGCCAACGTGCTGCTGCTCGATGAGCCCACCAACGACCTGGACGTGGAAACCCTGCGGGCGCTGGAAGAAGCGCTGCTGACGTTCCCCGGCTGCGCCATCGTGATTTCCCACGACCGCTGGTTCCTGGACCGGGTGGCCACGCACATCCTGGCGTTCGAAGGCGACGCCCAGGTGGAGTGGTTCGAGGGCTCCTACACCGAGTTCGAGGAATACCGCCGCAAGCAGCTCGGTGACGAGGCCTTGCAACCCAAGCGCATGAAGTACAAGCGCATCGAGGTCTAACCCAGAGCGGCGGAAAGCCCATGGCGAATGCGAATCTGGAAACCCCCGAGTTCATCGAACGCCTGCGGGCGGGTGACCGGGCCGCGTTCGCCCTGGTGGTCAAGCACTACCACCCGCGCCTGCTGGGCGCCGCGCGCACCCTGCTGCAACCGGCGGACGCGGAAGAGGCGGTGCAGGACGGCTGGATCGCCGCCCACCGGGCGCTGCCCAAATTCGAGGGCCGCAGTGCCCTGCTCACCTGGCTCACCCGCATCGTGATCAATCAGGCACGCATGCAGCTGCGCAAGGGCGGCCGGGAAGTTCAGTTCGACCCCACCGAAGAAGGCGCCGCCGACGCCCTGGCGCATCGTTTCAACGCCAACGGCCACTGGCAGGAGCCGCCCCGGGCCTGGGCCCTGAGCGGCCCGGACGCCCTTCTCACCCGCGACGAGCTGCAACACTGCCTGGAAAGCCACATCACGGCGATGCCGGACAACCAGCGCCTGGCGCTGCAGCTGCGCGACATCCAGGGCCTGGATTTCGACGACATCTGTAACATCATGGACGTCAGTGCATCCAACGTTCGCGTACTGTTGCACCGGGCCCGCGCCCGACTGTTCGAAATGGTGGACCGCTTCCAGGAGACCGGCGAATGCTGAAATGCAAGCACGTTGAACAACGCGCCGACGCCCTGGTAGACGGCGAACGATTGCCGTTTGGCGAGCGTCTGGCGTTACGGGCCCACCTGATGATTTGCCGCCACTGCCGACGCTACCTGCGTCAGTTGCAGGCTCTGGTGCGGACACTGCGCAGGTCGCCGGCCCCGCTTTCGGACACACACACCGAGGCGCTGGTCGAGCGGATCGTGGACCGCCAATCAGAGTGATCGCCGCCCCTGGGCGCGACACGGGGGAACATCATGTCCGTACTCATCAACAGCGGCGAAAAGGTCCAGGCACTGCTTGATCACAGCCGCCATCTGGACTTTCTGGCACCGCTGGCATTGCGTCTTTATCTGGCGCCGATGTTCTTCAGCGCGGGACTCAATAAAGCCTTGGCGTTCGATTCCACCGTCGCCTGGTTCGGTAACGCCGACTGGGGCCTGGGCCTGCCCTTCCCCTGGTTGCTGGCCTTACTGGCCACGGTCACCGAGCTGGTGGGCGGCATTTTTCTATTGATCGGGTTCGCCACCCGCTGGGTCAGCGTGCCGCTGATGATCACCATGCTGGTGGCGATCTTCACCGTACATTGGGGCAACGGCTGGTTCGCGATCGCACCCTCCGACCCGGCCACCAGCACCGCGCGGCCACTGGCGGAACTGGGCCTGCCGGCGGCTCAGGCCAGCCTGGAAAACAGCGCCCAGGTCGGCGAGCGTCTCAGCAAAGCCAGAGCGCTACTGCGCGAGCATGGCCAGTACGACTGGCTCACCGCCAAAGGCGGTTACGTGGTGCTCAACAACGGCATTGAGTTTGGTGTGACCTACCTGGTCATGCTGCTGGTGCTGTTTTTCCAGGGTGCCGGGCGCTATGTGGGCGTCGACCACTGGATCGCGCGGGCCGCCCGGCGTCGTCAAAGCCCCCGTGACCCGGCCTTCACGGAGGGTAAATGACCGCGATGCGACCCTCCCATCTAAAGCATACTCCCTGGAGCGGGTGTCACTTGAAGAGGCTCAACCATGCGTGAAGAGGTTCAGGATTACTACGGCAAGCAACTTACCGGCAGCGACGACCTGCAGACCAACGCCTGCTGCGACCAGGCGCCGCCGGAGCACCTGAAGCCGTTGCTGGCGCGCCTGCATGACGAGGTGGTAACCCGTTACTACGGCTGCGGCCTGGTGGCTCCGGCGGCGTTGGAGGGCATGCGCATTCTGGACCTGGGCTGTGGCTCCGGCCGGGACGTCTACGTGCTCTCGGCCCTGGTGGGCGACAGCGGCGAGGTGGTCGGCGTGGACATGACCGACGAACAGCTCGCCGTGGCGACTCGCCATCAGGAGTACCACCGCCGGGAATTCGGCCACGCGCGCAGCAATGTGCGTTTCCTGAAAGGCTATATCGAAGAGCTGGACCAGCTTGATCTGCAGGACGGCTACTTCGATATCGTGGTGTCCAACTGCGTGATCAACCTGAGCACCGACAAGGCCAAGGTGATCGGCGATGTAAAACGGCTGCTCAAGCCCGGCGGCGAGTTCTACTTCTCCGACGTGTACGCCGACCGCCGGGTGCCGGCGGCGCTGACCGCCGACCCGGTGCTCTACGGGGAATGCCTGTCCGGGGCGTTGTACTGGAATGATTTCCTCAATCTGGCCAAGGGGTGCGGGTTCGGCGATCCGCGTTTGGTGGAGTCGCGCCGGCTGACCATCGAGAACCCGGCCATCGAGGCGAAGCTGGGGAACATCCGCTTCTACTCGGCCACCTACCGGCTGTTCAACATTGATGCGCTGGAGCCGGCCTGCGAGGACTACGGGCAGGCGGTGATCTATAAGGGCACGGTGGACCATCATCCGCATTCATTCGTGCTGGACGATCATCATGTGATTGAGACCGGCAAGGTATTCCCGGTGTGCGGGAATACCTGGTTAATGTTGGCGGAGAGCCGGTTCGCGGACCATTTCGAGTTTATTGGTAACTTTGATTCGCACTTTGGGATTTTTGAGGGGTGTGGGTTGAATGTGCCCTTCGAGGATGGGGGCGCGTCGTCGGAGGTCGGTGGTAGTTGCTGCTAAGCCTTTTCTCCAGCCGGGGGCGCGGTGTGTGTTGGTGACGTCCAGAACACGCCGTGAACCCGTCCCTGGGGGCTCGATTCGCGCATCCCTGCGCTCATACGGTTCTGGACGTCACCAACACACACCGCGCCGGAGTCGGCCGAAAGGTTCCGGGGCAGATTCCGCCTGGTCATTAAGGATGTGATGGAATGAACGTTAAGAAAGTGGCTCTGTTGGGCGTGATCGTGGCGCTGGTGGCGTCTTATTTTGTGTTTGATCTGGGGCAGTTTCTGAGCCTGGATTATTTGAAGGCGCAGCGCGGGGCGTTTCAGTCGCTGGCGGCGGAGCAGCCGGTGCTGGTGCTGGGCGGCTTCTTTGTGCTGTACGTGGCGGTGACGGCGTTGAGTTTGCCCGGGGCGGCGATCATGACGCTGGCGGCGGGCGCGCTGTTCGGGTTCTGGGTGGCGCTGGTGCTGGTGTCGTTCGCGTCCAGTGTGGGCGCGACCCTGGCCTTTCTGGCGTCGCGGTTTTTGTTCAAGGACGCGGTGCAGAGCCGCTTCGGTGAGCGGCTGAAGAAGATCAACGCGGGCGTGGCGAAGGACGGCGCCTTTTACCTGTTTACGTTGCGTTTGATTCCGGCGTTTCCGTTTTTCGTGATCAATCTGGTCATGGGCCTGACGCCGCTGAAGACCTGGACGTTTTACTGGGTCAGCCAGGTGGGCATGCTGGCGGGCACGGCGGTGTATGTGAACGCGGGCACTCAATTGGGCGAGCTGGACAGCCTGTCCGGCTTGCTGTCGGTGGATCTGATCGGCGCCTTCGTGCTGCTGGGGCTGTTCCCCTGGCTGGCCAAGGCGGTGATGGCGTTTCTGCAGGCGCGCAAAGTGTACCGGGGTTACCGGAAGCCGAAGCACTTCGACCGCAATCTGGTGGTGATCGGCGCCGGCTCCGCCGGGCTGGTGAGCGCCTATATCGCCGCCACGGTGAAAGCCAGTGTCACGCTGATCGAGAAAGGCGAGATGGGCGGCGACTGCCTGAATACCGGCTGCGTGCCGTCCAAGGCACTGATCAAGAGCGCGCGGCTGGCGCACCTGGAGCAAAAGCCGCAGCGCTACGGCTTCACCAGCATCACGCCACGGTTCGATTTCGCCGACGTCATGGCGCGCATCCATAAGGTGATCGGCAAGATCGAGCCCCACGATTCGGTGGAGCGTTACACCGAGCTGGGCGTGGATTGCGTGCAGGGCAGCGCGCGCATCACCTCGCCCTGGGAAGTCACCGTGGACACCGCCGAGGGCGAGCGCACCCTGACCACCCGCAATATTATTATCGCCTCCGGCGCGCGGCCGTTCGTGCCGCCGATTCCCGGTATCGACGAGATCGACACTCTCACCTCCGAAAACCTGTGGACCCTGACGGAACAGCCCCGCCGGCTGATCGTGCTGGGCGGCGGGCCGATCGGCTGTGAGCTGGCGCAAAGCTTCGCGCGCCTGGGCAGCGAGATGACCCAGGTGGAGATGCTGCCGCGCCTGATGCCCCGCGAGGACGAGGACGCCGCCGCCCTGGTGACCGCGTCCCTGCGCGACAGCGGCGTCACCGTGCTCACCAACCATAAGGCGGCGCGTTTCGCGGTGGAGGACGGCGAGAAGGTGCTGTACGTGCAGGCGGACGACGGCGAGAAGCGCCTGCCGTTCGACTCGGTGCTGGTGGCGGTGGGCCGCCGCGCCAACACCGACGGCCTGGGCCTGGAGGCCATGAACATCGCCACCGAGAAAAACGGCACCGTGGCGGTGGACGGCTTCCTGCGCACCCGCTTCCCTAATATTTTCGCCTGCGGCGACGTGGCCGGCCCCTACCAGTTCACCCATGTGGCCGCCCACCAGGCCTGGTACGCCTCGGTGAACGCCCTGTTCGGCCGCTTCAAGAAATTCCAGGTGGACTACCGGGTGATCCCCTGGGCCACCTTCACCGATCCGGAAGTGGCACGGGTGGGCCTGAGCGAGGACGAAGCCCGCGAACAGGGCATCGAGGTGGAAGTGACCCGCTACGGCATCGACGATCTGGACCGGGCCATCGCCGACAGCACCGACCACGGCTTCGTCAAAGTGCTGACGCCTCCGGGTAAGGACACCATCCTGGGCGTCACCATCGTCGGCGAGTCGGCGTCCGACCTGATCAGCGAGTACGTGCTGGCCATGAAGCATGGTCTGGGCCTGAACAAGATTCTCGGCACCATCCATATCTACCCGACCATGGCGGAGGCCAATAAATTCGCCGCCGGCGAGTGGAAGAAGGCGCACAAGCCGGAAGGCCTGCTGCGCTGGGTGGAGCGCTTCCACGCCTGGCAACGCTGAATCGACAGGAGGTGAGATCATGCTGAAAGTCACGTTGCGCGCCGCCCTGGGCGCGCTGATCGCCGTCATGGCGGTGCTGGCGACACCGGCGCTGGCGTTCGACCATCAGCCGTGGGACGACCTGCTTCAGGCCCATGTCAGCGAGCACCGGGACGGGGTCGCCAGCGCCGTGGACTACGACGGCATGGCCTCGGACCAGACCGCCCTGGACGACTATCTGGCGCGTCTCAGCGCCGTGGATAACGACGCCTTCAAGGATTTCAGCGATGACCAGAAACTGGCGTTCCTGATCAACGCCTACAACGCCTTCACCGTGAAGCTGATTCTCAAGCAGGAGAGCCGGCCGGATTCGATCCGCGATATCGGTTCGATTTTTTCCGGCCCCTGGAGCCAGCGCTTTTTCACCCTGCTGGGCGAAGAGCGCACCCTGGACGAGCTGGAGCACCAGATGATCCGCGGCAACCCGGCACTGATGGACCCGCGCATTCACTTCGCGGTGAACTGCGCCTCGGTGGGGTGCCCGGCCCTGCGCCCGGAAGCCTACACCGGCGAGCGGCTGGACGCGCAGCTCGCCGACAGCACCCGGCGCTTTCTTTCCGACCGGCGCCGTAACCGCTATGACGCGGAGGCCGGGGTGTTGAGGGTGTCGTCCATTTTCGACTGGTACCAAGAGGACTTCGAGGACAGCGCCGGCAGCCTCGGCGATTACCTGCTGCAATACGCCGATGCCCTGGCGTTGCCGGCCGGGGCTCGCCGGGATCTGGAAGCCGGTGACCTGCCGATCCGCTTTCTGGACTACGACTGGTCGCTGAATACCGCGAGCAACAATCCCTGAAGCCTTGCCGGGCCCAGACTCGCAACCGAAACGGTATTGACAATAATTCTCATTAGCTATAAGTTCCCCTCCGCCTTACAAATCTGACACTTTTTCGGAGGGGTTGCCGTGCTCCGCTTGCGTTACAGCTTGCCGCTGTCTGTTCTGTCCTTTTCGCTGCTGCCGCTGACGGCCGCCATCTCCACCGCCGCCCAGGCGCAAGACACCAACAACCAGCTGGAGCCGGTCACCGTGACCACCACCCGGGGCAACAGCGAGGCCGGGGAAACACCGCAGAAAATCACCGTGATCAACCGGGACGAGATCGAGCAGCAAATGGCGATCACCAATGATCAGGCCCAGGTGCTCAGCAATCTGATCCCGTCCTATTCGCCCAGCCGCCAGAAGCTGACCAACGCCGGCGAAACCTTCCGCGGCCGTGACCCGCTGTTCCTGATCGACGGCATCCCGCAGTCCAACCCGCTGCGCGACGGCAGCCGCGACGGCTACACCATCGACCTGGCCATGGTGGAACGCATCGAGGTGATCCACGGCGCCAGCGCCGAGCACGGCCTGGGCGCCACCGGTGGCATCATCAACTTCGTCACCCGCCGCCCGGAAGGCACCGACCTGCGCCAGCACATCGGGGTGGGCGTGAGCGCCCCCACCGATTACGAATCCGACGGCCTGAGCTACGAGACCGATTACCGCCTGGAGGGCATCCACGGCGATTGGGATTTCCTGCTCGGCGGCGCCTATAAATCCCGGGGCCTGTTCTACGACGCCGACGGCCGCGCCGTGGGCATCGACCAGGCCCAGGGCGACACCATGGACTCGCAGAGCTACGACGTGTTCATGAAGGTCGGCTATTGGCTGGACGACACCCAGAACCTGGAACTGTCGGTGAACCGCTTCGAGCTGGAAGGCAACCACGACTACGTGGGCATCGAGGGCAAGCGCGCCGACGGTGTGCCCGCCACCTCGGTGAAGGGCGACCCGGCCGGCGACCCGGTGCGCAACGAGGCGCTCACCACCAGCCTGTCCTACCGCAACACCGACCTGGCCGGCAACGACGTGCGCCTGCAGCTCTACACCCAACGCTTCCGCGCCCGCTACGGCGGCGATACCTTCGACACCTTTCAGGACGACGCTATCTCGTCTCCAGAGGGCTCCCTGTTCGATCAATCGCAGAACGAATCGGACAAGTACGGCGCCAAGTTCACCCTGACCCGGGACGGCCTGCTCGACGGCAACCTGAAAGCCACCACCGGCCTGGACCTGCTGCAGGACGAAACCAGCCAGATTCTGGCCCAGACCGGCCGCGAATGGGTGCCGGAGACCGAGTTCCAGAACGCGGCGCCCTTTCTGCAGCTGAACTACCAGGCCACCGACCGGCTGTCCCTGCACGGCGGCGTGCGCCATGAGTACGCCAAGCTGGACGTGGACACCTACACCACCCTGGCCTCCTACGGCAGCCAGACCGTGCAGGGCGGCAGCCCGCGCTTCGAGGAAACCCTGTTCAACGCCGGCGTGGTGTTCCAGGCCACGGACTGGGCGCAGCTGTTCGCCAACTATTCGGAAGGCTTCGGCATGCCGGACGTGGGCCGGGTGCTGCGCGCCGTGGACGAACCGGGCCAGGACGTGGACGACTACGTCAATCTCGAGCCGATCGTCACCGACAACCGGGAAATCGGCGCGCGCCTGTCCCGGGGCGCGGTGGACTTCGAGGTGAGCTACTACGAGTCCGATTCCGACTTCGGCTCGCGGCTGGCGCTGCGCAACGACGTGTTCGAAGTGCAGCGGGAGAAGACCGAGATTCACGGCGTGGAAGCGGACCTGGGCTGGCGGTTCCGCGAGGGCCACCGACTGAGCACGGCCTACGCCCATGTCAGCGGCAAGTTCGATTCCAACGACAACGGCGTGGTGGACACCCGTCTGGACGGCCGCAATATCGGCCCGGACCGGCTGACGGTGCGCTGGCAGGCCAACTGGTCGCCGAAACTGACCACCCAGGTGCAGGGCAATCACTACTTCAGCCGCGGCATCCCCGGGCCGCAACTCGGCTTCGACAGCTACCAGCTGTTCGATGCCTTCGCCGGCTACCGTCTGGGCAAGGGCCAGGTCACCGTGGGCGTGGAGAACCTGTTCAACGAGCAGTACATCACTTACTTCTCGCAGGCCGCCTCGGCGCTGGACAGCCGCTTCTTCGCCGGCCGTGGCCGGGTGGTGTCGCTGGGGTACAATCTGGATTTCTAACCCCCGCCCCGAGAATTCATGCTGCTCAAGCTGCATAAATACGCCGGCCTGATCGCCGGGCTGCTGCTGGCGCTCACCGGCGTCACCGGCAGCCTGCTGGTGTTTCACGACACCCTGGACGAATGGCTGACCCCGCAACTGCGCACCGCGCCCGCCGCCGACCCGGCGTCGCTGAGCGCGGTGCTGGCCGCCGCCGAGGCGGAGTTGCCCGGCAAGGCGGCACGGCGTCTGGAGCCCTCGCCCGGTCCGGGGCGGCCCCATACGGTGCGCTTCAACGGCCCGGAAGGCGCCCCCGGCCCGCTGCAGGTGAGCGTCTCCCCGGCCGACGCCGAAGTGCTGGCGGTGCGCCAGTGGGGCGCCTACCCCACCAGCTGGGTCTACCGGCTGCACTACACCCTGCTGGCCGGCACCACCGGCAAGTACGTGGTGGGCGTGCTGGGCCTGGTGCTGATGTTTTTCTGCCTCAGCGGCCTGTACCTGTGGTGGCCGCGCAAGGGCCGGTGGCGGCGGGCGCTCAGCGTGCGCACCGACAAGGGCCCGTTCCGGCTCAACTTCGATCTGCACAAGGCCGCCGGCGTCTACATCACGCCGGTGCTGCTGGTGGCCGCCTTCAGCGGCGTCAGTCTGGTGTTCCACGGCCCGGTGCAGGCCCTGGTGGGCACCGCCCTGCCCTTGGAACCGGTGCCGGCGCCGACGCTGGAGGCCCGCCCGGACGCCGGGCCGGAACTCAACGTGGACCAGATCGTGGCCGCCGGCCAGAGCGCCTTTCCCGAAGGCGATCTGAAGCGCATTGATCTGCCGCGTGACCCGCAAACGCCCTACCGGCTGTCGTTCAACCAACCCGGCGAGGCCTGGTCCCACCACGGTGCCAGCCGGGTCTGGGTGGATCCCCGCGACGGCGCCGTGCTGGCCACCTGGGACCCGCTTTCGGTGGCCGCCGGCAGCCGCTTCATGGGCTGGCAGTTCCCCCTGCACAACGGCGATGCCCTGGGGCTGGCCGGTCGCTGGCTGGTATTTCTCGGCGGCTGGCTGCCGGCCCTGCTGTTCGGCACCGGCCTCTACCTGTGGTGGCGCAAGCACCAGTTGCGGCGCCGGTCACGGCGATCCCGCTGATATTCCGCTCTTGAAAACCCGAGGCAGCGACCCTACTTACCGACGGGTTGATGACAATCCCATGTCACTGTTGGCGCAGGTTTGACCCTGAAAGTGGCATGATGGGTAGTCCGGAAACGGAATTCGGATCGTAATTCGTTCTCAGGGAAACGTGCCATGAGCCATCGTGAACGCCTGGACCGCATCCAGGCCTCCTGCCAGCGCCTGCCGCTTTCGATGCGCGTCTGGATCCTGCTGGTCCTGATCCCCGTCAATGCCACCGGCTTCTTCATGCTGCATACCGCCAGCGGCGGTCTGGTGGCGCTGGCCACCCTGTTCGTGCTGGCGGCCAACGGCGTCACGCTGTGGCACTACGCGTCCGTGAACCGGGCCCTGGCGCTGCCCCACCTGATCGCCTGGGTGCCGCTGCAGGTGGCGTTGGTGGCGCGCCTGATCGGCGGCTGGGGCGCCGACGACATGCATCTGGACGAATGGCTGCTGGTGGTGATGGTGAACTCGGTGGCGCTGTTCTTCGACACGGTGGCGTCCTGGCGCTGGTGGCGCTCCCGCCATCTCAACCTGGAGGCGGACGGCCTCTGAGCCGCGCCGCCCGGATCAGCCGATCTGCACCTGATCCTCCACGTAACGCAGTTTGACCGCGCGCGGCCGGGCCAGGGAAAAGGCCAGCGCCAGCGGCCCGATACGCCCGGCGAACATCAGTACCATGAGGATCGCCTGGCTGGGCTTGGACAGGTCCTCGGTGATACCCCGTGACAGCCCGGCGGTGCCAAAGGCGGAAAACCCTTCGAACAGCACGTCCATGGGTTTCATTTCCGGCTCCAGGATAACCAGCAGGAAGCAGCCCAGCATCACCATCAGCATACTCAGCACCACCACGGTATAGGCCCGGAACACCGAATCCAGGGATACCGTGCGGCGGAAGGCGGTGGGCCGGCGGCGGCCGGTCAGAAACGCACGGGTGGCCAGCACCACCACCATGAAGGTACTGACCTTGATGCCCGAGGCGGTGGAATTACTGCCGCCGCCGATGAAGATCAGAAACATCACCAGCAACACGCTCGGGGCGTACAGGCTGCTCATGTCCACCACCGAGAAGCCGGCGCTGCGCGGCACCACCGCCACGAACCAGGCCAGCCAGGGCCGTGAGCCGCTGTCCACCGCCGCCAGGGTGGTGCCGTTGGTCCATTCAAAGGCCATGATCAGCAGCCAGGCGCCCACCGCCAGAATCAGGGTGCCGGTGAGGGTCAGCTTGCTGTGCAGGCTCAGCTTCGAAAGACGGCGCTGACGCCAAAGGTCGGTGAGCACGGTGAAACCCAGGCCGCCGGTAATGAACAGGCCGGTGATCACCAGCGTTATCAACGGCGTCGCCGCCCAGGGGGCCAGCCCGTCAGGCAGCAACGAGACTCCGGCGTTGTTGAAGGCCGAGGCGGCGTGGAAAAAGCTCATCCACAACCCCTCGGTCCAGCCCATGGCCGGCACCCAGACCGTGGCCAGCACCGCCGCGCCGCTCACTTCCAGGCACAGCGCCAGCAGCGCCACCCGCCGCACCAGCAGCATCACGTCCCCGGGCGATGCCTGGTCCATGGCCTCGCGGACCACCCGCTGGCCTTTCAACCCGAGCCGGCCGCCCAGGGCCATCACCGTCAGCACCGCGAAGGTCATCAGGCCCAGGCCACCCAGATGAAACAACACCATCACCAGCAACTGACCAAACAGGGTCAGGTCGCTGGCGGGGTCCACCAGCGACATGCCGGTCACCGTGATCGACGCGGTGGCGGTGAACAACGCTTCCCAGAACGTCATGCCCTGATGGCTGGCGAAAGGCGTGGCGAACAGGGCGGTGCCGACGGCGATGAGCAGCAAAAAACCGCCACTGAGAATGGTCGGCGGGCTATAGCGCCAGGTGTGGCGCAGCCTTGCTTTCAGGTTTACCCGCGCGCGCAGACCCGGCAGCCAGGATCTCATAGGCGTTCGGTAAAGTGGCGCAGGGCTTTCTCTTCGCCCAGCAGAACCAGATGATCGTTACGGCGCAGCCGGTAATCCGGCGTCGGCTGGAAGGTCACGCTGTTGCCGTGCTTTATCGCCAGCAGGCGTACCTTTTCGGGATCGATCTTCAGGTCGGAAAACGGCCGGTCTTCCAGTACCTCCCCGGGGCGTACCTCGATCACGAAGCAGTTATCCCCCAGGGCGATGTAGTCCAGCATGTTGGGGTGCGCCATGGTTTGCGCCACCCGCAGCCCCATCTCGTACTCGGGGTGGAAGATGCGGTCCGCGCCCAGCTTTTCCGCGATTTTATGGTGGGTGGGCGTAATCGCTTTCACCCAGACTTCCTTCGCATGCAGGGATTTCAAATGCATGGTGCAAAGGATGCTGGCTTCGATGTTTTCGCCGATCGCCACCAGGGTGGCGTCGAACCGGTGCAGGTCCATTTCCTTGAGCGCCGAATCGTCGGTGGCATCGGCGATCACCGTCTGGGTGAGATGGTCGGCGAGCTGATTGGCCTTGTTCTCATCAATGTCCACGCCCAGCACTTCATGGCCGAGGCGCATTAGTTCCCGGGCGACGGATTCCCCGAAACCGCCCAGCCCCATCACCGCGAATTGTTTTTTCATAGTTGCTCCAGCGCTTCCGCCAGGGTGCTCACGGCGATCACTTCGACGCCGTCCGGCAACTGACGGGGCTTGTTGGCCTTGGGAATAATGGCACGTTTAAAGCCGTGCTTGACCGCTTCGTAGAGGCGCTCCTGGCCCTGCGGCACCGGGCGGATCTCGCCGGACAGGCCGATCTCGCCGAACACCACCAGATCCCGGCCCAGGGGCCGGTCGCGGAAGCTGGACACGATCGCCAGCACCAGCGCCAGGTCGGCGGCGGTCTCCGCCACTTTCACGCCGCCCACCACATTGGCGAACACGTCCTGGTCGCCCACCTGGATGCCGCCGTGGCGGTGCAGCACCGCCAGCAGCATGGCCAGACGGTTCGCTTCCAGGCCCACGCACACCCGCCGCGGATTACCGAAGTGGCTGGCGTCCACCAGCGCCTGCAGCTCCACCAGCAGCGGCCGGGTGCCTTCCCAGACCACCGTCACCAGCGAGCCGGGGGCGATGTCGTCGGCGCGGTTGAGGAAGATCGCCGAGGGGTTCTTCACCTCTTTCAAGCCCTCGCCGGTCATCGCGAACACGCCCAGTTCGTTGACCGCGCCGAAGCGGTTCTTGAGCCCGCGCAGGGTGCGGAAGCGGGCGTCGGCGGAGCCTTCCAGCATCAGCGAGCAGTCGATCATGTGCTCCAGCACCTTGGGCCCGGCCAGGGTGCCGTCCTTGGTGACGTGGCCCACCAGCAGCAGCACCGTGCCGGTCTGCTTGGCGAAGCGGGTCAGGGCGGCGGCGCCTTCGCGCACCTGGGCGACGCTGCCCGGCGCCGACTGCAGGCCGGCGAGATACATCACCTGGATCGAGTCCACCACCAGCAGCCGCGGCTGTTCCTTGCGGGCCAGCTCGAGGATCTGCTCCACGTCGGTTTCCGCCGCCAGGCGCAGTTTTTCCTTGGGCAGTTTGAGGCGGTCGGCGCGCATCGCCACCTGGGCCAGGGATTCCTCGCCGGTGATGTAGAAGCACTTTTCCCGGTCCGCCAGCCGGCACAACACCTGTAGCAGCAGGGTGGATTTACCGGCCCCCGGATGGCCGCCCAGCAGGATCGCCGAGCCGGGCACCAGGCCGCCGCCCAGCACCCGGTCCAGCTCGTCCATGCCGGCGCTGATGCGGGGGCTGTCTTCCAGGGCGATTTCGTTGAGCTGGCGCACTTCGGAGAGCTGGCCGCTGAAACCGCTGCGTTCCGCGGAGCGGCTCTTGGGCATGGCCGGATCGACGACGAATTCCTGCAGGGTGTTCCAGGCGCCGCAGGCCGGGCACTGACCCTGCCACTTGGGGAAGTCGGCGCCGCACTCGTTGCAGACGAACGCGGTTTTCTTTTTCGCCACGAAAGCTCCTTATTCGGCGATGACTCTTACCGGCCGGCCGGTGATCTGACAGAACAGCTCGTAGCTGATGGTACCGCAGGCGGCGGCCACTTCGTCCACGGCCACGGTGTCGCCCCACAGCTCCACGCTGTCGCCGACCCGGGCGTCCAGGCCGGTCAGGTCCACGGTGATCATGTCCATGGAGACCCGGCCCACCAGCCGGGTGCGCTGGCCGTTCACCGCCACCGGGGTGCCGCTGGGCGCGTGGCGCGGGTAGCCGTCGCCGTAGCCCACCGCCACCACGCCGATGCGGCCCGGGGCGTCGGCGCGCCAGGTGGCGCCGTAGCCGACGGTGTCGCCGGCCTGAATCGGGTTGATGGCGATCAGCCGGGCGCTGAAGCGCTGGGTCACCGCCAGTTGCAGATCGGCGGCGCTGCGCCAGGGGAACGGCGAGGAGCCGTAGAGCATAATGCCGGGGCGCACACGCCGGGCACGGGCCTCGGGGTAGCGGATCAGCGCGGCGGAGTTGGCGGCGCTGAGCGGCACGTTCAGCTCCTTGGCCAGGGTGTCGGCGATGGCCAGTTGGTGGTCGGTGAAGGTGTCGTCCTCGGCGTCGGCGCAAGCGAAATGGCTCATCACGCCGAGCAGCCGCACCCCGGGGATGGCGCGCAGGCGCGCCGCCTGGGCCCGGGCCAGGTCCGGCGCCATGCCGAGCCGGTTCATGCCGGTGTTGACCTTGAGCCAGACCCCCAGCGGGGCCGGGCGCGCCGCCAGCAGGTCCACCTGCCAGGGCGAGTGCACCACCACTTCCGCATGCAGCCGCGAGGCGAGGGCCAGCTCGTCGGCGTCGAAGAAGCCCTCCGCCACCAGTACCGGATGGGCCAGCCCCAGATGGCGCAGCGCCTGGGCCTCTTCGATCACCGCCACGCCCAGACCGTCGACGGCGTTGGCGAAGGCGCGGGCCGCCAGGC
>TARA_R100001244_G_scaffold132054_3_pt1 | contig 17547 bp, 17 predicted proteins | sample TARA_R100001244 | Tara Oceans TARA_R100001244 (sample SAMEA2621564) | marine metagenome | biome: marine biome (ENVO:00000447); feature: mesopelagic zone (ENVO:00000213); material: "saline water (ENVO:00002010), including plankton (ENVO:xxxxxxxx)" | depth 790 m
CCCGCAGCGCGCGGAGGGTTTACTCGCCGCGTTCGGCGAGCTGCGCTTGCTGCGCCACGGGCGCTTCGTCGGCAGTTGGACACCGCAAGGCAGCGCTTAAATTTGCGCCCCAGCAGGCCGTTGAGACAGGCAGGCGAGGCCGCCTAGACAAGGCAAGAACGGCCGAGAACGCGCAGTTTATAGGGTGTAAATACGCACTTTGAGGCCGTTTTTAACGCCGTATCGGCACCGTAGGTAGTTTTTCAACGGCCTGCTAGGCTGCTTGTTTAGCGGCCTACACGCCCGCTAATCTGTGTGGCCTATTTCCCCTGGCGCCGACAAGGAAGCTCGCATGACCCAAGCCCGTTTCAAGATTGTCTTCGATGGCGAACTGATGCCAGAAGTGGCCATGGAAACCGCCAAAGACAATCTCGTCCGCCTGTTCAAAAGTGACCGTACGCGGATCAACACCCTGTTCAGTGGCAGCACCATCGCCATCAAGCGCGACCTGCACGAAAGCGAGGCCGACCAGTACCTCGCAGCCCTGCACCGTGCCGGCGCGAAGGCGCGCAAAGAGCCGGATCTAGCCGCCAGCCTGTCGCTGGTGGAAACCGATGAACACCGCCCCGCACTCAGCACGAGCGATGCAAGCGCCAGCATGACCTGTCCCAAATGCGGCCAGCAGCAGGACAAAGCGCTGGAATGCTCGGCCTGCGGCATCGTCATCGAAAAATTCATCGCCCGTCAGGCGTTGCCAGCGGAAAGCCCCGCGGCCGCGCCCGGCCCCTCGCCTACACTCGTCAACAACCCAACCAATACGCCCTATGCCCCGCCCCAAGCGGCTGTCGGGGAAACCCTGCCAGCGTTCGGCGAGCTCAACGTCTTCACCCTCGATGGACGCATCGGCCGGCTGCGTTACCTGGCCTGGTCGCTGGTACTGGTGTTCGCCATGACCGGGATCATGGCCGTGGTGGCCATCGCGGCGAGCATTTCCGAAATCCTCGGCGGCTTGCTCGGCATCGCCGTGATGATCGGCATGCTGGTGGTCAGCGTGCAGATCGGCGTGCAACGCCTGCATGACATCGGCTGGAGCGGCTGGCTGCTTCTGCTGAATATCGTGCCCATCGTCAACAGCGTGTTCTGGCTGCTGATGCTGGCGATTCCCGGCAGCGCCGGCGCCAACCGTTTCGGCCCGCCACCGCCGGCCAACAGCCTCGCGGTCAAGGTTCTGGCCGGGCTGTTCCTGACCCTGCTGATCGGCAGCGTGCTGGCCATGTTCCTCGGCGGCTTCGCCATGCTGGCCATGCTGTTTAACGGCCTCGACCTGAGCGCACTGAATCCGCCGAGCAGCTGATCGCGCGCTGGGCCGCGGCAGTATTGCCGCGGCCCAGGCAACCCAACGCCACCGGCGCGGTCAAAGCCGGCCCCCTCACGGAGAATCTCCATGCCCTGTTATGCCCTGATCACTGGCGCCTCCAGCGGTATCGGCCTGGCCTTGGCCGAAGCCCTGGCGCGCCGCGGGCGCAACTTGATTCTGGTCGCACGCCAGCGCGACGCCTTGGAAAGTATTGCCTGCGAACTGACCCAACGCTTTTCCGTGGAGGTGCTGTTTCGCGTGTGCGACCTCAGCGAGCCGCTGCAACTCTCGGGGCTGCTGCATGAATTGGAACAGAGCGAACGCCGTATCGACTTGCTGGTGAACAACGCCGGCCTGGGTACCTGCGGTGCGTTCGTCGCTCAGGACTGGAGCCGCGAGCAAGAACTGATCGAGGTGAATATCCTCGCGCTCGCGCGGCTGTGTCACGCCATCGGCACCGTCATGGCGGGCCAGGGCAGCGGCCAGATTCTCAACGTGGCGTCGGTGGCGGGCTTCCATCCGAGCCCCTGGATGAGCAATTACTACGCGAGCAAGGCTTACGTGCTGCATTTCTCCGAAGGTCTGCGCGAAGAGCTCAAGGAATACGGGGTCTCGGTGTCGGTGCTGTGCCCTGGGCCGACGCGCAGTGCATTCTTCCGTAGTGCACAGATGGACAGCCGCCCACTGCAAGGCGGCAAGTGGATGATGAGCGCCGAAGAAGTGGCGCTCATCGCGGTCAAGGCGTTGGCAAAAAACCGCGCGATGATCATTCCCGGCTGGCGCAATCGCTTGCTGGCGATGGCCCCGCGAGTGGCGCCGCGTTGGCTGGTGCGCAAACTGGCGGCACGCGTCAATCGCCGCCTGAGCGGCGCGGCCTGAGCACCGGGCGCAGACTCAATTGGCGCTGACCGTGCGACCGGCGGCCCAGGTGCGCAGCGCATCCAGGTCTTCGGCCATGACCACCGACAGCGGCGCAGTGCTCTGGATACTGTGCAGCAACAAGGCTTGATCGACGCTGCGTTGCTGCGCCTGCGCGGCATACAGCGCACTGACCACCACTTGCTCGATCTCCGCCCCGGAAAACCCGCTGCTGGCCGCCGCCAGCAGATTCAGGTCGAACCCGCTCGGTTCCAGCTCGCGCCGCCCCAGGTGGATGCGGAAGATTTCCGCGCGCACCGGCTGGTCCGGCAAGTCGACGAAGAACAGCTCATCGAACCGCCCCTTGCGCACCAGCTCCGGCGGTAAACGTTCGATGGCGTTGGCCGTCGCGACCATAAACACCGGGGCTTTGCGCTCGGCCATCCAGGTCAGCAAAGTGCCGAGCACACGCTGACTGACGCCGCCATCGTGGTCGCCGCTGGCCAGGCCTTTCTCGATCTCGTCCATCCACAGCACGCAGGGCGCCATCTGCTCGGCGAGCCGCAATGCCTCGCGCAAGTTGCGCTCGGTCTCGCCGAAGAACTTGTTGTACAGACAGGCGAAATCCAGACGCAGCAAGGGCAAGCCCCACAGCCCGGCCACCGCCTTGGCGGCCAGACTCTTGCCGCCGCCCTGCACGCCAACCAACAGCACCCCCTTGGGCAGGTCGACGCCTTTACCGTCGAGGAAAATCCCCTGACGCTCGGCCAGCCAGCGTTTCAGGTTGCTCAAGCCGCCAACCTCGGCGAAACGTGCGGTGTCGTACTCAAAACTCAACACGCCTTCCAGGTCGAGCAACTGGAACTTGGTCTTGTTCAGCTCCGGCAGATCCTCCTGGGTGATCGCGCCGTCGTCGCAGATCACGTTGCGCGCCAGGGCTCGGGCCTCGGCATGGCTCATGCCGCGCAGGTTTTTCACTACCTGCTGCAAGGTGCGGTTGTCGGTGCGCACGCGGGTGTTACGGTTGCGCTCGCTCCACCGGCTGGCTTCCTCGCGGACGATCGCCAGCAGCTCGTCTTCCGAGGGCAGCGCTAGGCTGAAGCGCGCGGCGAAACGCTGCACTTCCGCCGGCAGCTTGCAGGCATGCGAGACCAGCACCAGGGTCGGGGCGTGGGTGGCATCGCGCATGGCGATTTCCTTGAGCAGGCGCACCAGCTTGGGGGCCTCGTCGAGGAACGGATGCAGGTCGCACAGCACATACAGATTCGGCTGCGGATCGGCCTTGATCAGACGCAACGCGGCCTCCGGTTCCTGGCTCGCGCCTGACTCCAGCGACTCGCCGCCAAAGCCCAGACGCTGCAAGCCTTCGGTCACCGACCAGGTGTGCAGACCGAGGCCGCGCTTGACCGCCAGCCCGGTAAGGGTTTCCAGCACGCGAGGTTCATCCCAAGACTCGATCAGGATCAGCTTGACCTTGGAGTCGAGCACCAGGCCCAGATCATGGATATCGTTCTTCACACCCGCTCCTTGTGGCGGCCATCTGGCCGGGACCAACACTCGCCGTTAAACTCGGGCCTCTTTCAACAGGCCGGGAGACTGTCCATGGACTGTCTGTTCTGCAAGATCGTCGCCGGGGACATTCCCGCGCGCAAGCTTTATGAAGACGATCAGGTGATCGCTTTTCACGATATCGGCCCGCAAGCCCCGGTGCATTTTCTGGTGATCCCGAAAAAGCACATCAGCACCCTCAATCACCTGACCGAGGACGACAAGGCCCTCGCCGGGCACATCCTTCTCACCGCCCAACGTCTGGCCACGGAGCAAGGCTGCGACGAGGGTTTCCGGGTGGTGATGAACTGCAACGAGCAGGGCGGGCAAACCGTGTACCACATCCACATGCACGTGCTCGGCCAGCGCCAGATGCATTGGCCGCCGGGCTGATGCTCAGGTCGTTCGGCCTCGCCATCCTGCTCGCCCTGGCGCTGCCGGCGCAGGCCCAGCAAGCCGGCACGGTGTTTCGCGACAACCTGCCCGGCGGCGCGCATGGCCCGGAATTGGTCGTGGTGCCGGCCGGGCGCTTCCTGCTCGGCGACAGCAGCGGCCGTGGCAACCACAACGAGCGGCCGCTGCGGCCGATCGAGATTGCCCAGCCCTTCGCCATCGGCCGTTACGAAGTGACCTTCGCCGACTGGCAACACTATGCCGACGCCAGCGGCACGCCGATGCCGGACAACGAAGGCTGGGGGCTGTCGTCGCAGCGCCCGGTGATCCACGTGTCCTGGCACCAGGCGCTGGCGTATACCCACTGGTTGTCGAAGGCCAGCGGTCAGCGCTATCGCCTGCCCAGCGAAGCCGAATGGGAATACGCCGCACGCGCCGGGAGCGCGGAGTATTACTGGTGGGGCGCGCAACTCGACAGCCCGCCGAGCCAGCCGCGCGCGCATTGCCGTGGCTGCGGCAGCCCACGCCTGATTCAGCACAAAAGTGCGTTGGTCGGGCAATTCGCGGCCAATGCCTTTGGCCTGTACGACACGGCGGGCAACGTCTGGGAATGGACTGCCTCGCGCTTCGCCAACCCGTTCGACGGCAGCGAGCAACAGGCCGCCGGGCTGCTCGAGCAAAGCCCGCGGGTGATCCGCGGCGGCGCCTGGAACAGCGGGCCGAGCTACCTGCGCAGCAGCCAGCGCGACCTTAAACAACCGCAACACACCGATTACGCCCTGGGTTTGCGCGTGGTGCGCGAGCTGCCCTGATCTCGATCAAGCCGACCCGCCACGATTGCAGTAAACTGGGCGCCGTTGTTCAGCCGGAGGTACCCCATGGCCAATGAACGTCACTACTCACCCGTCGACCGTCTGTTGCTGCAAGCCGATGCGGCTTTGCGCACCCTGCTGCCCTTCAGTGGCCAGCCCAGCCGGCCATCGCCGGCCATCGTGCAGCCGGAAGCCGAACTGGATGACCAGCAAGCACGGCACATCGCCGGACTGATGCGCATCAACCACACCGGCGAGGTCTGCGCCCAGGCGCTCTATCAAGGCCAGGCGCTGACCGCCAAGCTGCCGCACGTGCGCGCCGCCATGGAGCATGCCGCCGACGAGGAAATCGACCACCTGGCCTGGTGCGAGCAGCGTATTCGCCAGCTCGGTAGCCATCCCAGCGTGCTCAACCCACTGTTCTACGGCCTGTCCTTCGGCGTCGGCGCAGTCGCCGGCCTGATCAGCGACAAGGTCAGCCTGGGCTTTGTCGCCGCCACCGAGGATCAAGTGGTCAAACACCTCGACGAGCACCTAGAACAGATTCCGGCCGAAGACGAGAAATCCCGCGCGATCCTCAAGCAGATGCGCAGCGACGAGGCACAGCACGCCACCAGCGCCCTGGAAGCCGGCGGCCTGCGCTTCCCCGCGCCGGTGAAATTCGGCATGACCTTGGTCTCCAAGCTGATGACCAAAAGCAGCTACCGCCTGTAACGGATAAGCCAAACCAAAAGGGCGCCAATCGGCGCCCTTGATGTTTCTACGACAAACCCGCTTAGCGCGGCATGTTGCGCGCGTAGAAAATCTCCAGCATCTCGTGCCGCACACGCTCCTCCACCTGCTGACGCTGCTCGGCCGTCAGGCTGCTGGTGGCATCGCCGAACAGGTAGTTATCCAGCTCGAAGTCCTTGAGCAGCATCTTGGTGTGGAACAGGTTCTCCTGGTACACGTTGACGTCGGTCATCTGGTACGCCGCCTGCGTGTCATCGGAGAGGTAGTTCTGGATCGAGTTGATCTCGTGGTCGATGAAGTGCTTTTTACCTTCCACGTCACGGGTGAAACCGCGCACGCGGTAATCGACGGTGACGATGTCCGAATCGAACTGATGGATCAGGTAGTTCAGCGCCTTCAACGGCGAGATCACCCCGCAGGTCGACACGTCGATGTCCACGCGGAACGTCGCAATGCCTTCCACCGGATGGATTTCCGGGTAGGTGTGCACGGTGATATGGCTTTTATCCAGGTGCGCGAGAATGGTCTCGGGCAACGGACCGGGCGATTCCTCGATCTGGCTTTCCGTCGGCTCCACCGGCTGTTCAGAAATCAGAATGGTCACGCTGGCGCCCTGCGGATCGTAATCCTGGCGGGCAATGTTGAGGATATTGGCACCGATAATGTCGACGACATCCGTGAGAATCTGCGTCAGGCGCTCGGCATCGTACTCTTCGTCGATGTACTGCACGTAGGCCTGCTGGTCTTCCGGCGTTTCCGCGTAGCAGATGTCATAGATGTTGAAGCTCAAGGTCTTGGTCAGGTTATTGAACCCGTGGAGCTTGAGTTTGCTTTTCACCGTTGGAAACTCTCTTTATATAAGCGGCGCAGCCGCGTGGTCGAGCATGCCCGTCAACTGCGAACGACGCAGCTGCGTAGGACGGTTAACACCTCTTCGCGATGGCGATTTTGGTTGTGTGGTGCGAGGCGGCACTGCGCCCCTGAAAAAGGCGCGCATTATGCCGACCACGGCTGCCCGCTGCCAGAGTTTGCCGCGTACAGGTGATAAAAGGATGTCAGCGGCGGCTTGCGGCCCTCAGCCCAACTCGACGATTTCATAGTCGTGGCTGATGTCGACGCCGGCACGGCCGAGCATGATCGACGCCGAGCAATACTTCTCCGCCGACAATTCCACAGCACGCTTGACCTGCGCCTCCTTCAGGCCGCGGCCCTTGACCACGAAATGCAGGTGGATCTTGGTGAACACCTTGGGGTCTTCATCGGCGCGTTCGGCCTCGAGGAAGGCTTCGCAACTCTCGACCGCCTGTCGGGATTTTTTCAGGATGCTGACCACATCGAAGTTGCTGCAACCGCCTAAACCGATCAGCAGCATCTCCATCGGGCGCACACCCAGATTGCGCCCGCCGCTCTCCGGCGGACCATCCATGACCACCACGTGGCCGCTACCGGATTCGCCGAGAAACAGGGCTTCGCCCGCCCACTGAATGCGCGCTTTCATTACCAAGCCTCCGCTGTTAAAAAGGGACGCAGCTTATCACAGCGCTTTTCGCCGCCCGGCATACCGCCGCCAGCGCAAGAGTTCCCCGGCCAGATGTTAGCTGTGTCGCAAAATCGGTCCAGGTTATGGGACGTCTGTTAAGCTGGCGTCGGATTACTGGCACACTTGGCCGGATAACTAAAATAACTAATAAAAAATTGCCTGTCGGACAAAGGCTTACCTTTATTTTATATTCGGGACTCGGGCATGGTTGCGATAACCCTTACACCTAAAATCAAGAATCTCGACAAACTCCTCGCGCATTGTCACCGCCGCCGTTACACGGCGAAAAGCACCATCATCTATGCGGGCGATCGCTGCGAAACCCTGTTCTTCATCGTCAAAGGTTCGGTCACCATCCTGATCGAAGACGACGATGGCCGCGAAATGATCATCGCCTACCTCAACTCCGGCGACTTCTTCGGCGAAATGGGCCTGTTCGAAAAGGAAGGCACCGAGAAAGAACGTAGCGCCTGGGTGCGCGCCAAGACCGAATGCGAAGTGGCGGAACTCAGCTACGCCAAATTCCGCGAACTGACCCACCAAGACCCGGACATTCTCTACGCACTCGGCAGCCAGATGGCCGAACGCCTGCGCAACACCACGCGCAAGGTCGGCGACCTGGCGTTCCTGGATGTCACCGGCCGCGTCGCGCGCACCTTGCTCGACCTGTGCAAACAGCCGGACGCCATGACCCACCCCGACGGCATGCAGATCAAGATCACCCGCCAGGAAATCGGCCGCATCGTCGGCTGCTCGCGGGAGATGGTCGGCCGCGTGCTCAAGGCCCTGGAGGAACAAGGCCTGGTGAACGTGAAAGGCAAAACCATGGTGGTATTCGGCACCCGCTGAGCTCAGCAGACAACAAAAAGCCGGCGCATGCGCCGGCTTTTTGTTGTCTGCGAGTGTTGCGGCCGCGGTTAGCCGCGCACCTCAGTCGACATCGGGACTGGCGATCACCCGCTTGCGCTCCGGGAAAAACAGCCGCTCCAGCTCGGCGCCGGGGCTCTCTGCGCGCATAAAGGCCTCACCGACCAGGAAGGCGTAGACCTCGCTGATCTCCATCAATTCGACATCGGCACGGTTGAGGATGCCACTTTCGGTCACCACCAGGCGGTCGCGGGGAATCCGTGGCAGCAGGTCGAGAGTGGTTTCCAGGCTGACCTCGAAACTGTGCAGGCTGCGGTTGTTGATCCCCAGCAGCGGCGTGTCCAGGGTATTCAGCGCGCGCTCCAGCTCAGCGCCATCGTGCACCTCGACCAGCACGTCGAGGTCGAAGGCCTTGGCGGTGGCCGCCAGCTCGGCCATCTGCGCATCGGACAGCGCCGAGACGATCAACAGCACGCAGTCGGCGCCCAGCGCACGGGCTTCGACGATCTGATACGGATCGATCATGAAATCCTTGCGGATCACCGGCAGCGAACAGGCGTTACGCGCCTCTTGCAGGTAGCGGTCCGCGCCCTGGAAGAAATCCACATCGGTCAGCACCGACAGACACGTCGCGCCGCCCGCCTGGTAGCTTTGGGCGATGGCCGCCGGCACGAAGTCTTCACGCAGCACGCCCTTGCTCGGCGAGGCCTTCTTGATTTCGGCGATCACCGCCGGTTGCTTGCGCTTGGCTTGCGCCAGCAGCGCCTGGGCGAAGCCACGCGGGGCATCGGCGACACGGGCCTCGCGCTCGACCTCGGCGAGGCTGACCACGGCACGACGCGCCGCGACTTCCTCGACCTTGCGCGCCAGAATTTTTTCCAGAACGGTTGGCAGGCTCATCCTTCATTCTCCTGTCTGAACACCGCAGTAAAGGACACCAGTTCTTCCAGGCGTTCGCGGGCCATGCCGCTGAACAGCGCGTCATGCGCGAGCTGCACGCCTTCCTTGAGACTACTGGCGATATCCGCGGCATACAGCGCAGCGCCGGCATTCAAGACGATCATGTCGGAGGCTTTCTGCCCAGCGTCGGTCTTGCGCCGGCCCAGCGCGTCGCGAATCAACGCCAGCGATTGCTGCGCATCGTCCACGGTCAGGCCGATCAGGCTCTGGCTCTTGATGCCGAAATCTTCCGGCTGGATACGGTATTCGCTGACCACGCCGTCTTTCAGCTCGGCGATAAAGGTCGGCGCCGCCAGGCTGATCTCGTCGAGGCCATCCTGCGCATGCACCACCAGCACGTGCTGGCTGCCCAGGCGCTGCAACACTTCGGCCATCGGCCGGCACAGCGCCTGGCTGAACACGCCGATCACCTGATGTTTGACCCCGGCCGGGTTGGTCATCGGGCCGAGCATATTGAAGATGGTGCGCAGGCCCAGCTCGCGGCGCGGGCCGATGGCATGCTTCATCGCGCCATGGTGGGCCGGGGCGAACATAAAGCCCACGCCCACCGATTCCACGCAACGCGCGACCTGTTCGGGTTGCAGATTGAGGTAAACGCCCGCCGCTTCCAGCAGGTCGGCACTGCCGCTCTTGCCGGACACCGCGCGGTTGCCATGCTTGGCCACGCGACCACCTGCCGCCGCCACCACGAAGGCGGCCGCGGTGGAGACGTTGAAGATGTTCATGCCGTCGCCGCCGGTGCCGCAGGTATCGACCAGATGCTCGGCGTTGATCTGCACCGGCGAGGCCAGCTCGCGCATCAGCTTCGCCGCGCCGGTGATTTCGTCGATGGTCTCGCTCTTCATGCGCAAGCCCATGAGGAACGCGCCGATCTGCGCGTCGGTGCATTGTCCGGTCATGATCTCGCGCATCACGTCCTGCATTTCCTCAGTGCTGAGGTCGAGCTGCGCGACGATACGGTTCAGTGCGTCTTTGATATTCATGCGCGCACACCTCCCTGTTGCTTGAGGAAATTGGCAAAGAGCTCGTGGCCCTGTTCCGTGAGAATCGATTCGGGGTGGAACTGTACGCCTTCGATGTTCAGGGTTTTGTGCCGCAGGCCCATGATTTCATCGACCGAGCCGTCTTCCAGCTGGGTCCAGGCGGTGATTTCCAGGCAGTCCGGCAAGGTGTCGCGTTTGACCACCAGGGAATGGTAGCGGGTCACCGTCAACGGTTTGTTCAAGCCGGCAAACACGCCGAGGTCTTCATGGAACACCGGGCTGGTCTTGCCGTGCATCACCTGGCGCGCGCGCACCACATCGCCGCCGAAGGCCTGGCCAATGCTCTGGTGGCCCAGGCAGACTCCGAGAATCGGCAGTTTGCCGGCGAAATGGGCAATCACTTCAAGCGACACCCCGGCCTCGGTCGGCGTGCAGGGGCCGGGCGAGACGACGATGCGCTCGGGCTGCAACGCCGCGATGTCGGCAACGCTGAGTTCGTCGTTGCGGATCACCTTGACGTCCGCGCCCAACTCGCCGAGGTACTGCACCACGTTGTAGGTAAAGGAATCGTAGTTATCAATCATTAGCAGCATGTCGATGCTCCTTGGCAGTCGGCTCAGGCGTCGGGCGTGGCGGTCTGTTCGGCGAGGGCCACGGCGCGGAACATGGCGCGGCGCTTGTTCAGCGTCTCTTCCCATTCCAGCGCCGGCACCGAGTCGGCGACGATACCGGCGCCAGCCTGCACGTGCAGTTCGCCGTCCTTGATCACCGCGGTGCGAATCGCGATGGCGGTGTCCATGTTGCCGTTCCACGCCAGGTAACCGACGGCGCCGCCATAAACGCCTCGCTTGACCGGCTCCAGCTCGTCGATGATTTCCATCGCGCGAATCTTCGGCGCACCGGACAGGGTGCCGGCCGGCAGAATCGCCCGCAATGCATCCATCGCCGTGAGGCCGCTCTTCAGCTGACCGGTGACGTTGGAGACGATATGCATGACGTTGGAATAGCGCTCGATGACCATCTTTTCGGTGAGTTTCACCGAGCCGATTTCCGACACACGCCCGGTGTCGTTGCGGCCCAGGTCGATCAACATCAGGTGCTCGGCGACTTCCTTGGCATCCGACAGCAGGTCTTCTTCCAGGGCCTGGTCGGCTTCTTCGTTGGCGCCGCGCGGGCGGGTGCCGGCAATCGGGCGTACGGTGATCAGGTTGTCTTCGACGCGCACCAGCACTTCCGGCGAGCTGCCGACCACGTGGAAATCGCCGAAGTTGAAGAAGTACATGTAGGGCGTCGGGTTGATACAGCGCAACGCGCGGTACAGGTCGATCGGTGCGGCCTTGAACGGGATCGACATGCGCTGGGAAATCACCACCTGCATGCAGTCGCCGGCGAGGATGTATTCCTTGATCGCCTTGACCGAGCGCTCGTAGTCGTCACGGCTGAAACTGGAGCGAAACAGCGGTTCTGCGGCGGCCGGAGCATTCAGGTCGACGCCCAAACGCGGGGTAATCGGCTGACGCAGCTGATGCAGGATGGCTTGCAGGCGCGCCTGGCCCTGCTCGAAAGCGTCCGCTGCAGCCGGGTCGGCCAGCACGATGGCGTGCATCTTGCCGGCCAGGTTGTCGAACACCACCACGGCGTCCGACACCATCAACAGAATGTCCGGGGTGCCCAGCGGGTCGGGATTCACTCCGTCGGCCAGCTTCGGCTCGACATAGCGCACGCTGTCGTAACCGAAGTAACCCACCAGGCCACCATTGAAACGTGGCAGCCCCGCCAGGGTCGGCACCTGATAGCGTTCTTTGAATTGCTCGACGAACGCCAATGGATCAGCGCACTCGTGGCGCTCCACTTCGGTACCGTCGACGCTCACGCTGATCGTGTGGCCGTATGCCCGCAGAACCGTGCGGGCAGGCAGGCCAATAATCGAATAACGGCCCCACTTCTCGCCGCCCTGCACGGACTCCAGCAGGTAGGAGTTGGCTTGGTCGGCGAGTTTCAGGTAGATCGACAGCGGCGTATCGAAGTCGGCCAGGGTTTCGTAAGCAAGCGGAATGCGGTTATAGCCGGCAGCGGCCAAACGCAGAAATTCTTCGCGGGTCATGATCAGCCTCGTGGCTTGAGGGTAAACGGTTGTGTGCAAACGTGCCGACTAGGCGGCCAGAATCAGGTCAGAGGCGCCAGCGCCAACGGGCCAGGGCCTTGATGATTTTCATCCCAGCTCGGGCGAGCCAGAGTTTGCAGGTAACCACCACGGGGATCTCTTCGGCGGGGGAGTTGGATCACGGCACACTAGCGCAGCCGCCGAGCCGAATCAACCCGACCAGTCGCGCTTTCCGCTGCTGTCAGGGCCTAACCCGGCAGCAGCAGTTGGCGCAGATCGTCCAGCACCTGTGCCGGCCCTTCCTCGGCGATTGGCCGACCATGGTTGTAGCCGTAGCTCAGCGCCACGCAGGGTACGTTGGCGGCCTTGGCGGCCAGCACGTCGCTGCGCGAATCGCCAATAAACAGCGCCTGGTGATGCGCCACCTGGGCGTGCTTGAGCACATGCAGCAGCGCAGCCGGGTCGGGCTTCTGCTGGGGCAGGGTGTCGCCGCCGACAATCCAGCGGAAATAACCGCACAAGCCCTTCTCGTCCAGCAGCGGCGCAACGAAACGCTGCGGCTTGTTGGTGACGATGGCCAAGGCAATATCCCGCGCGCGCAACCAGTCGAGGGTTTCCGTCACGCCGGGGTAAACGCGGGTCAGCGCATGGCTCTCGGCGTAGGCGGCCATAAACAGCTCAAGCGCCGCGCTCGCCTCGCTTTCGCCGATGTGCGCATGGTGCAAATCGCCCGCCAGGGCGCGGCGCACCAGCACGCGGGCGCCATTGCCGACCCAGTCGCGGACCCGCTCGATGCCGGCCGCCGGGCGCCCCAACGCGTGCAGGGTTTTATCCACCGCGGCGGCCAGATCCGGCACCGAGTCGACCAGGGTGCCGTCCAGGTCGAACATCACCAGGCGCGGTAATTGGCCACCGAACAGTTGCTGCAGTCGCGTCACCCGCGCACCTGCGCCAGCTCGGCACGCATGCTGTCGATCACCGCCCGGTAGTCCGGCTGATTGAAGATCGCCGAGCCGGCGACGAAGGTGTCGGCGCCGGCGGCGGCGATCTCGCGGATGTTCTTGACGTTGACCCCGCCATCGATTTCCAGGCGGATCTGCCGGCCGCTGGCATCGATCAGCGCGCGCGCTTCGCGCAGCTTGTCGAGGGTATGGGGAATGAATGTCTGCCCGCCGAACCCCGGGTTGACGCTCATCAGCAGGATCATGTCGACCTTGTCCAGCACGTGTTTGAGCACGTCCAGCGGGGTGGCCGGGTTGAACACCAGGCCGGCCTTGCAGCCGCCGTCGCGGATCAGTTGCAGGGAGCGGTCAATGTGCTCGCTGGCTTCCGGGTGGAAGGTGATGTAGCTGGCGCCGGCCTCGATGAAGTCGCCGATGATGCGGTCCACCGGCTTGACCATCAGGTGCGCGTCGATCGGCGCGGTGATGCCGTATTTGCGCAGCGCCGCGCAGACCATCGGGCCGATGGTCAGGTTGGGCACGTAGTGGTTATCCATCACGTCGAAGTGAACGATGTCGGCGCCGGCGGCGAGCACGTTATCCACTTCCTCGCCCAGGCGGGCGAAATCGGCGGAAAGGATCGACGGAGCGATGGCGAAGGGTTGCATGGCGCACCTCTGAGGGCTGGATCACGGTGGCGCGCATTGTAACGATTACGCCGCCGGCTGGCAGCGCCACCTGAAGGTGGCGCGCCAATCTGCCTCAGATACCGCCTAGGCAGAGGTATTTGATTTCCAGGTACTCATCCAGGCCGTACTTGGAACCTTCGCGCCCCAGGCCAGAGGATTTCATGCCGCCAAAAGGCGCGACTTCGTTGGAGATCAGCCCGGTATTGATACCGACCATGCCGTACTCCAGCGCTTCGGCCACGCGGAAGGTGCGGCCCAGATCGCGGGTATAGAAGTAGCAGGCCAGGCCAAACTCGGTGTCATTGGCCTGACGCACCACCTCGGCTTCGTCGCTGAAGCGGAACAGCGGCGCCAGGGGACCGAAGGTCTCTTCGCGGGCCACGCGCATATCAGGGGTGACGTCGATGATGACCGTCGGCTCGAAAAAGTGCCCGCCCAGCTCATGCGCCTTGCCGCCCTGCAGCACTTTGGCGCCCTTCTCCAGCGCATCGGCCAGATGCGCCTGCACCTTGGCCATGGCGTTGCCATCGATCAACGGACCAATGACGACGCCAGCCTCGTCCCCAGGACCGACCCGGAGCTTGGCCACGGCCGCAGCCAGCTTCTCGGCAAAGGCATCGTAGACGGCCTCATGCACATACAGGCGGTTGGCGCAGACGCAGGTCTGCCCAGCATTGCGGTACTTGGCCACCAGCGCGCCTTCGACTGCTGCGTCGAGATCGGCGTCTTCGAAAACGATGAACGGCGCATTACCGCCCAGCTCCAGCGAGAGTTTCTTCAGGGTCGGAGCGCATTGCTCCATCAGCTTGATGCCGACACCAGTGGAACCGGTGAACGACAGCTTGCGCACGATGGGGTTAGTGCACAGCTCGGCACCGACTTCACGGGAGCGCTCGGCGTCAGACGGCAGCACGCTGAACAGCCCGGCGGGAATTCCCGCGCGCTCAGCCAGTACGGCCAGCGCCAGCGCGCTGAACGGTGTCTGCGGCGCCGGCTTGAGCACCATGGCGCAGCCAGCGGCCAACGCCGGACCGGCCTTGCGGGTGATCATCGCCGCCGGGAAGTTCCAGGGCGTGATCGCCGCGGTCACGCCAATGGGCTCCTTGGTCACGATCAAGCGCTTGTCCGGCTGATGGCCGGGAATGGTGTCGCCGTAGACGCGTTTGGCTTCCTCAGCGAACCATTCGATGAAGGATGCCGCGTAAAGCACCTCACCGCGCGCCTCGGTCAGCGGCTTACCCTGCTCGGCCGTCATGATCCGCGCCAGATCTTCCTGATTGGCCAGCATCAGCTCGTACCATTTGCGCAGCCGCGCCGCGCGCTCCTTGGCCGTCAACGCACGCCAGGCGGGTTGGGCAGCCTGCGCCGCCTCGATGGCCTGACGGGTCTGCGCGCCACCGATGTTCGGCACGACGCCCAGCGACTCGCCATTGGCAGGATTGAAGATTTCAGTCACATCGCCATTGCTGGCGTCGCACCATTGGCCGTTGATATAGGCCTGATGGCGCAGCAGATCGGGATCGTTCAGTTGCATGATTTTCTCCTGCTGCCGAGGGAGGAGATTACCCCTCGGCTGAATTAGGGATTGCAAAGGCCTCACTCGGCGGGCGGCAAGTCCTTGGTGAAGGTCTGGTCGTTCTCGCCGCGGAACATCCGTGCCCCATAGATCAGCGCGCACAGGCCAACGCCGATGGCGAAGGCCCAGCCGGCGCCCTTGATCGCCAGCACCGCGCCGATCACCCCGGCGATGCCCAGGTCACGCTGGCTGCGTGCCTCCATGATGCCCAGGCGCACGCTCACGTAGCCCTGGATCAGCAGGGTCAGCGCCAGCGCAACACCGAGAATCGGCTGCACCAGCGTCACCACCGGCAACAACAGCAGGCCGGTGTTGGTGCCCCAGCGGAACGAGCCGACGCCGCCGTAGATGGATTTCATCGCCTTGGCGCCGCCCTTGAAGCGTTCGGTGATCACCACTTGCATGGCTGACCACTGCGGGCCACACATGGCCACGTCCGGCCCGAAGATGCTCATGAAGGCATTGCGCCCACCGAAGATCAGGTGCGAGCGGTTGGGGTTGAAGTCGACCTTCTCGTCACGCCGTACATGGTCGGCTTCGCCCAGGATCGCCTTGGCGCCGAGCACGTCGCCGAACACCACCAGATAGGCGGCGAACACGGTGGGAATGGCGGTGACGAACATCATCAGTGGCGGCATGCCGAGGCCGAATACGGTGTACTCGTTCCACAGGGTGACGAAGTCCGGCTGGCTGAAACCCCACTCGATGTTCGGCCAAGGCGCCTCACCGAACAGCGGCGCGACTATCACCGCCAGCAGGATGATCGGGAAGATGCCCAGCTTGGCGAAGTTCCACCAGAAGCGATTGCGCTTCTTGAGGTCCTGGAAGTGGATGGAAAACACCAGGTAGAAGGCGATGCCGATGGCGATCGAAATGGTCCAGGGGAAGGTGTCGAAACGACCGCCTTCCTTGAACACCGTCACCACCGCGCTGAGCCCGGCGCCCATGATGATGCCGGCCTTGAGCGCCGAGGGCACCAGGGACACCACCTTGCGCGCCATGCCCGTCATGCCCAGGCCTATCGAGAACACTCCAAGCATCAACTGGAAGGCAATTAGCGCATGCACCCGCTCCGGGCCCTCCGGGAACTGGCTGCAGTAAGCCATCAGCAAAGGAATCGCCGGGGTGATCCAACCCGGAACGACCGGGTCGCCCAGCAGGTGGTGGGTCAGATACAGCAGGCCGTTGAGCATGACCACCGCCAGCGCCACCTCGAAGGGCATGCCGAGAAATTCGGTCATCAGCGGAATCGCCGCCAGGTCCACCGCACACATGAGCAGGCCCTGCATGTAGTCGGATATCTCGAAGCGGTAATGAATGAAAGGCAGACGCACCTTGAATGGCCCCACCGGCCAGTAGGGGGCTTCCACACCAAGGTCTTGTTGATGCAGTTCGGACATTTGAGTCACCCAGCTTTATTAGAGTTGTATTTCAGCCGGCCCCAGCACACTGGGGCCTTTCATCTTCGTTGCGGTAATCAGTAGGCAGCGCGGTAGATCTGTTCGATATCGCCAGCCGTCAGGCGCCGCGGATTGTTGCGCATCAGCCGATCGATCTTGCTGGCTTCCTCGGCCATGGCCGGGATGGCGTCTTCCGGCACGCCGAAGCTGCGCATGCCCTTGGGAATGTCGACGCTGGCGCACAGCTCGGCCATGGCCTCGACGGCCAGGTCGGCGGCGGCCTTGTCGCTCAGGCCATGGGTCTGCACGCCCAGAGCAGCAGCGATCTCGGCCATGCGCTCGACGCAGGCCAGCTTGTTCCAGGCCATTACATACGGCAGCAACAAGGCATTACTCACGCCGTGGGCGATGTTGAAGCGACCGCCCAGCGGATAAGCCAGCGCATGCACGGCGCCCACGCCGGCATTACCGAACGCCATGCCTGCCATCAGGCTGGCGGTGGCCATGTCTTCGCGAGCGACCAGATCCGCCGGGTTGGCATAGGCCTTGGGCAGCGCCTTGGCGATCAGCTTGATGGCGCCAATGGCCAGGGCGTCGGTGATCGGCGAGGCGTTCACCGACAGATAGGACTCCACCGCGTGTACCAATGCATCGACGCCACTGGCAGCGGTCACGCCGCGCGGGCAGGTCAGGGTCATCAGCGGGCTGACCAGGGCCACATCGGGCAACAGGTAGTCGCTGACGATGCCCTTTTTCAGTTGCGCCTGCTTGTCGGAGAGGATCGACACGTTGGTCACTTCCGAGCCGG
>TARA_R100001244_G_scaffold10690_6_pt1 | contig 17456 bp, 14 predicted proteins | sample TARA_R100001244 | Tara Oceans TARA_R100001244 (sample SAMEA2621564) | marine metagenome | biome: marine biome (ENVO:00000447); feature: mesopelagic zone (ENVO:00000213); material: "saline water (ENVO:00002010), including plankton (ENVO:xxxxxxxx)" | depth 790 m
AGGGCGTGGCCGGTGCCGAAAGCATCTTCGAGCAACTCGACGAAACCCCGGAAGTCGATCATGGCAGCGTCGAGCGTGAGCGGGTCAGCGGCAACCTCGAGGTGCGCAATCTGAGCTTCCAGTACCCCGGCAGCGAAAAGCCGGTATTGAATGACATCAGCTTCAGCGCGAAGCCCGGGCAGATGATTGCCCTGGTTGGCCGCTCCGGCAGCGGAAAGTCCACGCTGGCGAATCTGATTCCACGGTTTTACCACCATGAAACCGGGCAGATCCTGCTCGATGGCGTGGATGTCGAGGACTACCAGCTGCGCAACCTGCGCCGGCATATCGCCCTGGTGACCCAGCAGGTCACGCTGTTCAACGACAGCGTGGCCAACAACATCGCTTACGGCGACCTGGCCGCTGCGCCGCGCGAAGCGATCGAGCAGGCGGTCGAGGCGGCCTATGCCAAAGAGTTCATCGACAAGTTGCCGCATGGCCTGGACACCGAGGTCGGCGAAAACGGCGTGCTGTTGTCGGGTGGTCAGCGCCAGCGTCTGGCGATTGCCCGGGCGTTGCTGAAAGATGCGCCGATTCTGGTGCTGGACGAGGCGACCTCGGCGCTCGATACCGAATCCGAACGGCACATCCAGGCGGCCTTGGATCGGGTGATGAAAGGCCGTACCACGCTGGTCATCGCCCACCGTCTGTCGACCATCGAAAAAGCCGACCTGATTCTGGTGATGGACCAGGGGCGAATCGTCGAGCGCGGCACGCATGCCGATTTGCTGGCACAGAATGGTTTTTATGCGCGCTTGCATGCGTTGGGATTGGATGAAGGCGCGCCGGTAGATATCGCCTGATAAACTACGCGCCCGCCACTTTAAGGCTTCGGAGTTCACATGAAGTTGTCCATGCCCCGTTTCGATCAAGCCCCCGTTCTGGTGGTGGGCGATGTCATGCTCGACCGTTATTGGCATGGCGGTACCTCGCGGATTTCCCCGGAAGCGCCGGTGCCGGTGGTCAAGGTCGAGCAGATCGAAGACCGTCCCGGCGGCGCCGCCAACGTGGCGTTGAACATTGCCGCCTTGGGCGCACCGGCGGTACTGGTCGGTGTGACCGGTGAAGATGAAGCGGCCGACAGCCTGAGCAATAGCCTGGAAGCCGTGGGGGTGAAAACCCACTTCCAGCGTATCGACGACCAGCCGACCATCGTCAAGCTACGGGTGATGAGCCGTCACCAGCAACTGCTGCGCATGGATTTCGAAGAACTGTTCAATACCGATGCAGCGGCACTGGCCGCGCAAGTCGAACAGTTGCTGGGCGGCGTCAAGGTGCTGGTGCTCTCCGATTACGGCAAGGGCGCGCTGAAAAACCATCAGGTGTTGATCCAGGCGGCGCGGGCCAAGGGCATTCCGGTGCTGGCCGACCCGAAGGGCAAGGATTTTTCCATCTACCGTGGCGCCAGCCTGATCACGCCGAACCTCCACGAATTCGAAAGCATTGTCGGCGGTTGTGTCGACGAGGCTGAATTGGTGAGCAAGGGCGCCAAGCTGATGCGTGAGCTGGACCTGGGCGCGTTATTGGTGACCCGCGGCGAGCACGGCATGACCCTGCTGCGCCCGGAACACGCACCGTTGCACCTGCCTGCCCGCGCCCGCGAAGTATTCGACGTCACCGGCGCCGGCGACACGGTGATCTCCACCCTGGCCGCCGCTCTGGCGGCTGGCGAAGCGTTGCCGCAGGCGGTGGCCTTGGCCAATCTGGCGGCCGGCATCGTGGTCGGCAAGCTGGGCACCGCAGTCATCAGCGCACCTGAGCTGCGCCGTGCGGTGCAGCGCGAGGAGGGCTCGGAGCGCGGTGTGCTGAGCCTGGATCAACTGCTGATCGCCATGGAAGACGCCCGCGCCCATGGCGAGAAAATCGTCTTTACCAACGGCTGTTTCGACATCCTCCACGCCGGTCACGTGACCTATCTGGAGCAGGCGCGGGCCCAAGGCGACCGGCTGGTTCTGGCGGTCAACGACGACGCGTCGGTCAGCCGTCTGAAAGGCCCTGGTCGGCCGATCAACTCGGTGGATCGACGCATGGCCGTGCTCGCTGGCCTCGGCGCGGTGGATTGGGTGGTGAGCTTCAGTGAAGACACCCCCGAGCGCCTGCTCAAGCAGGTGCAGCCGGATGTGCTGGTCAAGGGTGGCGATTACGCCATCGATCAGGTGGTCGGCGCCGACATCGTTAGTGCCTATGGCGGCGAAGTGCGCGTGCTCGGCTTGGTCGAAAACAGCTCAACCACCGCGATTGTCGAAAAAATCCGCAAGCAGTAAACCTCGTCACGCCGCCTGTTTCATGGTGTTGCCGGTTGTCCGCCGTTTTGCTGACGGTGGGCACGGCCCCGGCATGCCCAGCCTACAGCGGTGCTCAGCTCGCGCGTGCTCCCTGCGACTGGCTTAGCTGCCAGTCGCCCGCGTCGATGCGGTCATAGGCGCCTATTGCCTGCGCGCGCATCATTCTTGGCATCCTCACCCCGCGTGGAGCGAGATGCCATGACCTCCGATGTACAGGGCCGTGCCCTGGCTGTATTGAACCGAGTCGCGCAGGCCGATTGGCCGGATCGGCTGAAGCTGCGTAAATCCTTCGAAAAACTTATCTACCGAGGCAGCCGGGCGAGCTTTCGCCTGGCCGCACAGCGGGCCGATAAGCCTCCACGCCAGGTCGACCCGGATGCGCTGTTCGATCTGTCCCTGACCGACGAGCAGCAGATGCTGGTGGACATGCTGGAAAGCTTCGCCGGCGAAGTGCTGCGCCCGCTGGCCCATGATGCCGATACCCAGGCAGCACTGCCGGCGGCGTTGCTCAATCAGGCGCAGGAGCTGGGCCTGAGCCACTATGGCGTCGGCGAGGTGCACGGCGGCATGGCTGGCGAGCGCACCGTACTCAGTAACGCGCTGATTGCCAAGGCGTTGGCCAAGGGCGATTTATCGCTGGCGGCGGCGCTGCTGGTGCCGTTGTCGGCGGCCAACTGCATTCGTCGTTGGGGCTCGCCCGAGCAACAGGCGCACTGGCTGCCGCGCTTCGTTGGCGAAGACCGCGCGCCGGTGATGGCGATTGCGGTGAACGAGCCAACGCCGTTGTTCGATGCACAGCGCTTGGCCACGCGTGCCAAGCGCAGCGGTAAATATTACCGCTTGTCCGGCGAGAAGTGCCTGGTGTTGCGTGGGCTGGATGCCAGCCAGCTGATCGTCGCGGCGCAGGCCGAGGACGGTCCGGGACTGTTTGTCGTCGAGGCGGGCGCTAAAGGTCTGCAGCGTCGGCCCGAGCCGGCCATGGGCCTCAAGGCGACGAGTACTGCGCGGGTGCAGCTGAACGGCGTCAAGGTGCCGCTCGAGGCACGCCTGGCGGCCCAGCACTTCAGCTATCAAGGCTTCCTCGATCACGCTGCGCTGGCCTGGTGTGCCCTGGCGGTGGGGACCGCCCAGGCGGCGCTGGATTATGTGGTGCCCTACTGCAACGAACGCTTGGCATTCGGCGAACCGATCAGCCACCGCCAAGGGGTGGCCTTTATGGTCGCGGACATCGCCGTGGAGGTGGATGCCATGCGTTTGCTGGTCTGGCGTGCCTGCGCGCGCGCCGAACAGGGGTTGCCGTTCCAGCGCGAGGCCTACCTGGCGCGTCTGCTGTGCGCGGAGAAAGCCATGCAGATCGCTACCGATGCCGTGCAGTTACTCGGCGGCCATGGTTTCACCAAAGAACATCCGGCCGAGCGCTGGTACCGCGACCTGCGCGCCGTAGCCCTGATGGCTGGCGGCCTGCACCTGTAGAAGGCGCTGCACATGAACTTAGAAACCCCGAAGAAATTCCGTGGCCTGGTCAAGCAGGCCCACCAGGTGGCGGAAAACTATTTCCGGCCGATCTCGCGCAAATACGACAAGGCCGAGCATGCCTATCCCAAGGAGCTCGATCTGCTCGCGGCGTTGCTCGACGGCATGAACGCTGGCTCGCCGGATGCCATTGGCGCGACCTCGGCGAGCAAGCGTGGCGCCGCCAAGGAGCAGCAGGATGGGATCAAGAACGGCGGCAACCTGGCGGCGCTGCTCGGGGTGATGGAGCTGTGCTGGGGCGATGTCGGCCTGCTACTGGCCATGCCGCGCCAGGGCCTCGGTAATGCAGCGATTGCCGCGGTGGCCAATGACGAGCAGCTCAAACGCTTTGGCGGCACCTGGGCGGCCATGGCCATCACCGAGCCGGGTTGTGGCTCCGACTCGGCGGCGATCCGCACCACGGCGGTGAAGGACGGCGAGCATTACGTGCTCAACGGCGAGAAAATCTTCGTCACCTCTGGCGAGCGCGCCGATGCGGTGGTGGTCTGGGCCACCCTGGACAAGAACCTTGGCCGCGCAGCGATCAAGTCCTTCGTGGTCGAGCACGGCACGCCGGGTATGAGCGTCACGCGCCTGGAGAAGAAGCTCGGGATCAAGGCCTCGGATACCGCCTCGATCAGTTTCAGCGATTGCCGGGTGCCGGCGGCCAATCTGCTGGGCAACCCGGAAATCGATGTGCAGAAGGGCTTTGCCGGGGTCATGGAAACCTTCGACAACACCCGACCGCTGGTCGCCGGCATGGCGGTCGGGGTGGCCAAAGCCTCGCTGGACCGCACCCGTGAGCTGCTGAAAAAGGTCTGCACGCTGGATTACCGCAAGCCACTGCTTAGCGTCAGCCATGCCGAGGCGACCCTGTATCGCCTGGAAGCCGAGTGGGAGGCCGCGCGCCTGCTGACCCTGAAAGCTGCCTGGATGGCCGACAACAAGCTGCCCAACTCCAAGGAGGCCTCCATCGCCAAGGCCAAGGCCGGGCGGGTGGCCAACGAGGTGACGCTGAAATGCGTCGAGCTGGCCGGCGCCTTGGGTTATGGCGAGGATGAGCTGCTGGAGAAATGGGCGCGCGACTCGAAGATTCTCGACATCTTCGAAGGCACCCAGCAGATTCAACTGCTGATCGTCGCCCGTCGCCTACTCGGCAAGAGCTCCAGCGAACTGAAATAACGCGGTTCGTAGGTGGTGTGGCCAAGGCCACTTGGCGGGGCGGTGTAGGGCGGTTCTTCGTGGGAGCGGCTTCAGCCGCGCATATCTTCGCCGCACCGCCAACGCTTCGCGGCTAAAGCCGCTCCCACAGGTTCCGGGCGCTTGGGCGCTGTTCAACCTTGCTGGGCCGCTTTCAGCTTGGTGTGCACAGTCCCTTATTGCCTCGCTTTGGCGGGGCTTTTTTTCGGCCGGACGTCGAGGTTTTGCTGGTTCAGCCAGTCTTTCCAGCGGATGCGTTCGTCGCGCACCAGCCAGCCGTCCTGTGCGGCAAAACTTTCCGCCAGCCAAAGGCCGCGGGTACTGGCCGTGCTCAGCAGCCCCTTGCGCAGGGTGAGTAGCTCGGCGGTCGGGCGCCCCTGTTGCAGTGGGATCAGGTACAGGTCTGGCCGTTCGCGGTCGAGACGCGCCACCAGTTTGCCGTCTTCCAGGCGTTCGTCGACGTGAAACAGGCTGAGCTGCTTGATGTCCTTTGGCAGCTCCAGGGACATGTCATAGACCAGTTGCAGCGAGGCGGTCGGCAGGTGCACGTAGGCGCGCGGCCGCTCCAGCAAGGTCAGGTTGCCACACTGCACCGGGCGCGCGGCGCCGGACAGCGGGCTAAGGCGGAAATGCGTGGCTTCACGGTAGCGCAGCGGGCCTTGATAGGGCGTTGGCAGCCAGGTGTCGCCGAAGCGTCCGGCCAGCCAGCCTTCGGGGGTTTCCAGCAGGCATTCTTCGGCCACCTCCTGGATGGCGGTGAGCAGCGGCAGGTTCAGTTCGTGGGCGGGCACGTAGCCGGAAATCAGCTTGAGCACCACGTCGCCGCGGTCCAGCCGGCGTTGCCGCACCAGTATCCAGTAGTCGCGGCCCTGCCAGCTCAGGGTCAGGCGCACCGAGACGCCGAGGTTGGCCAGTTCCACGGCGAAACGCTGGGAGCTGCTGACGTCGACGGGTTTGCGGCGCTCGAGCATTTCGCTGAAGTTCAGCGGTCGGCCCAGGCTCTGGTAGCTCAGGCTGTCCGGGCCAGCTTCGACAAACAGCGGCAGGGTCTTGAAGGTACTGGGGTCTTTGCGGATCAGCGTGCGCGGCATGTCGGCTCCTTCTTGCGTTGGGGTCGGCCGCGATTGCGGCGTCAGCAGGCCTTTGAGCGGCGAGCCTGAGCTTCGCACATTGGGTTTCTCAGCAATGGCTCACGCAATATCCTGAATTACAGCCGCAGCGGTTGCCACGTTGTCGGCCAGGTGCTGCGCATTGATGGTGCCGATGATCGCGCTGCTCACCGCCGGGTGGGCGAAGATCAGCTCGAAGCTGGCGCGTACCGGGTCTTCCCCGGGTTGCAGGCAAGCATGGCCGCTGGCCAGGGCTTTCTTGATCAGAATGCCTTTGCCGTGCTGCTCAGCGTAGTCGAGCACCGGCAACTCGCTCTGTTCGTTGAGGTTGTAGGTGACCATCGCGCAGTCGCCGCGTTCGAGGGCCAGCAGGCCGCCTGCGATGGTCTTGCCGGAGAGACCGAAGCCGCGAATCTTGCCTTCGCGCTTGAGCTCGGCGAGGGTTTCGTAGATGCCGCTTTCGCGCAGGATCGCGACATCGTTGCCGTCGGAATGCACCAGCAGCAGGTCGATGAAATCGGTTTCCAGGCGCTGCAGGCTGCGTTCCACGGAGAGCCGCGTGTGCGCCGGGGAGAAGTCGAAGCGCGAGTGGCCGGCCTCGAACTCCTCGCCGACCTTGCTGACGATCACCCAGTGCTGGCGCTGGCCGCGCAGCAGCGGGCCGAGGCGGGTTTCGCTGTTGCCGTAGGCGGGTGCGGTGTCGATCAGGTTGATACCCAGGTCATGGGCCTGGGCGAGCAGGTCGCGGGCGGCGGCGTCGCCGGGGATGGTGAAGCCGTTGGGGTACTTGACGCCCTGGTCGCGGCCCAGCTTGACCGTACCGAGGCCCAGCGGCGAGACCAGCAGCTCGGTGGCGCCGAGCGGGCGATGCAGATTGTGCAGGCTGTGCAGGGCGTGCATCAGAACAGTTCCTCCCAGGCGGGGCGGGCCACGGCCGGACGTGGCAGGTCGGGCAGCGCGGCATGGGCGGCGGGCTGGATGCCGTCGCGGTCGAGCGCCGCCAGCACGCGGTCGGCGAAGTCCGGCGCTAATGCCAGTTTAGTCGGCCAGCCGACCAGCAGCCGCTGTTGTTCGGCGAGAAAGGCATTGTCCGGGCGTACCAGGCCGGATTGCGCCGGCTCGGCGCGCTCCACGCGCAGGGTGGCCCAGCGCGTGCTCGACTGGTCGATCCAGGGCAGCAGGTCGGCGACTTCCTTCTGCGCGGCTTTGATCTGCGCCGTTTCGTCGCGGGCCACGCCGTCGGCCTCGGCCAGGTCGCCGCCGAGGTACCAGACCCATTCGCCATCGGCCGCCGGGTGGGTGGTGACGGTGACGCGCGGTTTCGCTCCGCCACCCAGGCAGTGGGCATACAGCGGCTTCAGGGTCGGCCCCTTGGCCAGCACCATGTGCAGCGGGCGCAGTTGCTGGGCCGGCTGGTCGAAGCCGAGGGCGGCGAGCAGTTCGGCATTGCCGCGGCCGGCGCTCAGGACGATGCGCTGCGCGCGAATCTCGCGGCCATCGACCCGCAGGCCGACCAGTTCGCCCTGTTCCCGCAGTGGTTCGATGCGCTCGGCGGCCAGCAGGCCATCGCCAGCCAGCTCACTCAGGCGCGCGATCAGGCTCGGCACATCCAGCACCAGTTCGGCCAGGCGATAGACCTTGCCTTTGAATTGCGGGTGTTGCAGGGCTGGCGGCAGTTGCTCGCCCTTGACCTGGTCGACCCGGCCGCGCACCGCCTTGCTGGCAAAGAAACTGGTGATGTTGCCGGCCAGGCTGCCGGGCGACCACAGGTAATGGGCGTCGGAGAGCAGGCGCACGCCGGTCAGGTCGAGTTCGCCATTGCCGGCCAGGGCTTCGCGCCAGCGTCGCGGCATGTCGGCGATGGCTTCCGAGGCGCCGCTCAGGGCGCCGTGCAGGGCGTACTTGGCGCCGCCGTGGATGATGCCTTGCGACTTGACGCTCTGTCCGCCGCCGAGGCTGGCGTTTTCCACCAGCACGCTGGCGAAACCCTGGCGGCGCAGGCGCGCATTCAGCCAGAGGCCGGCGATACCGCCGCCGACGATCAGAACGTCAGTGCTCAGAGCTTGGGACATGCGCGCGCCTCGAAGGGAAAACGGGCGCGCAGTATAGCGCGAGCGGCTTGCACCGCTCGTCCGATCAGTGGCTGACGGTCTGCGAGAACAACTGGATCACCACCACGCCGGCGACGATCAGGCCCATGCCGAGCATGGCTGGCAGGTCCAGGCGCTGCTGATAGAGGAAGATCGCCGCGATGCTTACCAAGACGATGCCGAGGCCGGCCCACACCGCGTAGGCGATGCCGACCGGAATGGTTTTTACCACCAGGCTGAGCATCCAGAAGGAAATTCCGTAGCCGACCACCACTAGCAGCAAGGGCAGCGGTTTGTTGAAGCCGTCGAGCGCCTTCATCGAGGTGGTGGCGATCACTTCGGCGGTGATGGCGACTGCAAGGTAGAGATAGCCGGACATGATGAACCTCCTGGTTGAACTGTCGGCCATTCTAGGTATTCAGCCGATGGGATAAAGTCATTACCTATCTGTAAAGGAGATGGGTTATGCAGTGGAACCTGGAACAAATTCGCTTGTTCGTCAGCGTCGCCGAAGGGCAGTCTTTTTCCGCCGTGGCGCGGCAGATGAATCGGGTGCAGTCGGCGGTGAGCACGGCGATCGCCCTGCTCGAAGCCGATCTCGGCGTGTTGCTGTTCGAGCGCAGCAGTGGCCGGCAACCGCGGCTGACGGCGGCCGGGGCCTCCTTGCTGGAGGAGGCGCGCGAGGTGCTGCGCCAGTGCGAGCGTCTCGACGGGCGGGCGTTGGGCCTGGTGCGCGGCGAAGAGGTGCGACTGCGCTTGGCCCAGGACGAAGCCATGCCCTACCAGCCGGTGTTGGACAGTCTCGAGGCGTTGGCCCAGGCCTTTCCGCTGCTGGAGGTGCAACTGGCCAGCGGTGCCCAGGGCGATGTCGCGCGCAAGCTGCTGGAGCGCCGCGCCGATCTCGGCCTGTTGTTCCACCACGAGCAGATGCCCGAAGCGCTGGAGCGTCAGCGCCTGGGCACCATCGAGATGGTCACCGTCTGCGGTGCCGGGCATCCGCTGGCGAACGCCGGGCATGTCGACCGTCGCGAGCTGGCCCGCCACCGGCAATTACTGATGGCGCCGCAAGACAGCCATTATCCTGGCGGCGAGCAGATCAGCCCCGCGGTCTGGCGCACCGACAGTTTCTACGCCATGGCCGAGTTGTTGATGCGCAACCTCGGCTGGGCTTGGTTGCCGCGCCATGTGGTGCAGTACCCGACTTACCAGAGCCAGTTGGTCGAGCTGAGCAGCGACTGGACGCCGCCGCCGCTGGTGGTCGAGTTGGTCTGCCGTCGCGATGAAGCGCTGGGGCCGGCGGCGCTGTGGCTGGCCGATTGCTTTGCCAGGCACCTGCAGGCCATCGGCTGATCGAAAAGTGCCTGCGCGTCGGTGCTGCTGCGTTAAAAAGTAGTTCGGCCTGCTCATGTACTACTCGTACACTGCGCGTCTTCACCTGCTTGACTCGCTATGCGCGCCCTGCGGGCCAGCCTTCGGCTGTTACTCCGCTTCGCTGCATTGCGCCTTGCCTGACCTTTGCTCGACGACTTTTCCTAAAGTGCCTAAGCTGCGCGCCCATGAATAGAGCCCTGTACAGCCTGTTGTTGCACCTCGGTCTGCCGATTATCGCTGGGCGTCTGGCCTGGCGAGCGCGGCAGGCGCCGGCCTACGCCAAACGCATCGGCGAGCGCTTTGCACTCGGTCTGCCGCCGCTCAAGCCCGGCGGCATCTGGCTGCATGCGGTGTCGGTGGGCGAGAGCATCGCCGCGGCGCCGCTGATCCGCGAGTTGCTGGCGCGTTACCCGCACATGCCGATCACCATCACCTGCATGACGCCCACCGGCTCCGAGCGCATTCAGGCGATGTTCGCCGCGCCGGAGTATGCCGGGCGCGTGCAGCACTGTTATCTGCCCTACGACCTGCCTTGGGCCGCGGCGCGTTTTCTGGATCGTGTGCAGCCCAGGCTGGCGGTGATCATGGAAACCGAGCTGTGGCCGAACCATATTCACCAGTGCGCCCAGCGCGGCATCCCCGTGGCGCTGGCCAATGCGCGGCTGTCGGCCCGTTCGGCGCGCGGCTATGCGCGCTTTGCCAAACTGACCGCGCCGATGCTCGGCGAAATGAACCTGATTGCCGTGCAGACCGCCGCCGAGGCCGAGCGTTTTCGCCGCCTGGGCGCGCGGTCTGAGTGCGTCGAGGTGACCGGCTCGATCAAGTTCGACCTGACCATCGACCCCGAGCTGCCGCGCCGCGCGTGTGCATTACGCGAGCAGTGGGGCGCCAGCCAGCGGCCGGTATGGATCGCCGCCAGCACCCACACGGGCGAGGACGAGGCGGTTCTGGCGGCGCACCGCGAGCTGCTCAAGCAATGGCCCGAGGCGTTGTTAATCCTGGTGCCGCGCCATCCCGAGCGCTTCAACGCGGTGTTCGAGCTGTGCCAGCGCCAAGGTTTCAGCACCCGCCGCCGCTCGACCGGCGAAGCGCCATTGGCCGGCGACCAGGTGATGCTCGGCGACACCATGGGCGAGCTGCTGTTTCTCTATGCCCTGGCCGACACGGCGTTCGTCGGCGGCAGCCTGGTGGCCAATGGCGGGCACAATTTGCTGGAGCCGGCCGCGCTGGGCAAACCGGTACTCAGCGGCCCGCACCTGTTCAACTTTCTGGAGATCGCTGCGCAGTTGCGCGAGGCTGGCGCTTTGCTCGAAGTGGGCGATGCCACCGCACTGGCCGCGCGGGTGGCCGAGCTGTGGCAAGAGCCTGCGCGTGCCGCGCAGATGCGCGAGGCCGGGTTGGCGGTGATGCAGGCCAATCAGGGCGCATTGGCGCGCTTATTGGCCGGGCTGGGGCGTTTGCTCGGTCAGGTGTGAACCGGGTGACAGCGTAGGGCGGACATGCCGCCGCGCGGTTTGCCCGCTTTAAAGGCCGGTGGACAAGGCTGCGCCATGTCCACCCTACAGACGAGCCTGATCGCGACCATAAAAAACCCGACTCGCGTCGGGTTTTTTATGCAAGCAACTCTATGCGAGCCACTCTATGCGAGCCACTCAGTAGTCCGGGTTGCCCTGTAGCTGGGCTTCGGCGGCCTTGGCCAGGTCTGGCGGCAGGAAATCCTTGTCCGGGTTGTAGTCCGGCTTGAGGAAGTTGCCGAGGGCTTCCAGGTCGCCCGGGCTGAGCGTGCCGGCGGCCTGCTTGAGGCGCAGGTTGTTGAGGATGTAGTCGTAACGGGCGTCGTTATAGTTGCGCACCGAGCTGTACAGCTGACGCTGCGCATCGAGCACGTCGACGATGTTGCGGGTGCCGACCTGGTAGCCGATTTCGGTGGCTTCCAGGGCGCTCTGGTTGGAGATGATCGACTGTTTGCGCGCCTGCACGGTTTCCACATCGGTGTTCACCGCGCGGTGCAGGTTGCGGGTGTTCTGCACGATTTGCCGGCGCAGGCTTTCGCGCAGTTGTTCGGTCTGGTTCAAGCGCTGGTAGGCCTCGCGCACTTGCGAGCTGGTCAGGCCGCCGCTGTACAGTGGGATATTCAGTTGCAGGCCAATGCTGCGTTGCTCGACATCGCCGCTGAACCGGGGCTGGGTTGTCCCAGGTGTGCTGGTGTTGCTGAAACCGAGGCTGTCGTTATCGCCTTTCTGGTAGCTGGCCACCGCGTCCAGGGTCGGCGCATGGCCGGACTTGCGCTGGCGCAGGGTTTCTTCGGCGGCGTCCACCGCGTAGTTGCTGGCTTGCAGGTTGAGGTTCTGCGCGGCCGCGGTGTCGACCCAGGCTTTCGCGTCGTTCGGCGTTGGCGCAAGAATCGGCAGGCTGTGCTGGATGCCTTCAATGGCCGCGTAGTCGCGGTTGGTCAGGGTGATCAGCGCTTGAAAGGCGTCGTCCACCTGGCGCTCGGCGATGATCCGGTTGGCCCGCGCGGTGTCGAAGCCGGCCTGGGCTTCGAGTACGTCGGTCTTGTCCGACAGGCCGACGTCGAAGCGTTCGTTGGCTTGGTCGAGCTGGCGCTTGAAGGCGGCTTCTTCGGCCTTGGTCGAGGCCAGGGTGTCTTGGGCGCGGAGCACGGCGAAGTAGGTTTCCGCGCTCTGCAGAATCAGGTTTTGCTCGGTGGCGGACAGCTCCAGCGCGGCCTGTTCGCTGGTGGCTTCGGCCGCCTGCAATTGGAACCAGCGGTCGGCGCGGAACAGTGGCTGGCTGAGGTTGGCCTGGTACACCGTGCCGCTGCGCGAACTGGTGTTGGCGGGCGAATCGATTGCGGTGCGGGTGTCACTCAAGTTGGCACCGGCCGAGAGGTTGGGCAGCAAGCCGGAGCGCGCCTGCGGTACGACTTCGCGGCGTGCCTGGTAATCCGCACGCGCAGCCGCCAAATCGGCATTGTTGTTGGCGGCTTCCTGATACACCGTGACCAGGTCTGTTTTGGTGGACAGCGGGGCTTGTTCAGCCCAGGCCAATCCGGCGGAAGCGGAGGCCACGGCAAGAGCCAGGGAAAGTCTGCGCAACATTAGGGCAATCCTAGATTTGGCGGTAATCGGCAAGGCTAAGCGGCGCCGCCAGGAGGGTCAAGTGCGCCCATAGCGGCGTGAGTGTAGTTTGCAACAAGCTATGTTGCCTGCGTGCAACAATCCGGGAGCAGGGCGTAGTGGCGTCACTATCCGACGCATGGGTCAGGAGTTTTTGACTCGTGGGTTGGTTTTATCGCGGTGTCTTGATTAGACTGGCCGGGTTCTTGTCGGGGTGCCCCACTTGCGGGGCTGAGATTGGCAGCTGCCGGATCCCGTTGAACCTGATCAGGTTAAGGCCTGCGTAGGGAACAAGATGTGCTCGCCCGTCCTCCGGCGAGCCTCTGGCACCGCCCCAGGTGCACCTTTCGCCCTTAGAACCTGTTTACGATCTCGCGAGCTAGAGCCATGCAAGGCGAAAGCAGGCGAGGAAGCGGAGTTTACTTTTGTAAATGAGCATTCCGAGCCGGTTTTTAACGCAGCAGGGCCGACGCGCAGCAGATCGTAGATAGGTTCGTCATCCGTCCAGGTTCGCTCCGACATATAGCCCTGGAGAGCCGCCGATGAGCACACAAGAAAAAAACCTCAATCCGATTCTGAGTGAGTCAGCCCAGGTCGACCAACAGTCGATCCAACCGTTCACCCGTTCGCAAAAAGTCTATGTGCAGGGTTCGCGCCCGGACATTCTGGTGCCGATGCGGGAAATCAGCCTGGATGTCACGCCCACCGACTTCGGCGGCGAGATCAACGCACCCGTGGTGGTCTACGACACCTCCGGCCCGTACACCGACCCCAACGTCATCATCGACGTGCGCAAGGGCCTGGCCGATGTGCGCTCGCCGTGGATCGAAGCGCGTGGCGACACCGAACGCCTGCCTGGGCTGAGCTCCAACTTCGGCCAGCAGCGCCTCGCCGATGCCGAGCTGACCAAGCTGCGTTTTGCCCACGTCAACAACCCACGCCGCGCCAAGGCCGGGGCCAACGTCAGCCAGATGCACTACGCGCGCCAAGGCATCATCACCGCCGAGATGGAATACGTTGCCATCCGCGAGAACATGAAGCTGGAAGTGGCGCGCGCCGCCGGCCTGCTCGATCAGCAACACGCCGGCCACAGCTTCGGCGCCAGCGTGCCGAAGATCATCACCCCGGAATTCGTTCGTGACGAGATCGCCCGCGGTCGCGCGATTATCCCGGCCAACATCAACCACACCGAACTGGAACCGATGATCATCGGCCGTAACTTCCTGGTGAAGATCAACGGCAACATCGGCAACTCGGCGCTGGGTTCTTCGATTGAAGAAGAAGTGGCCAAGCTGACCTGGGGCATTCGCTGGGGGTCGGACACGGTCATGGACCTGTCGACCGGCAAGCACATTCACGAAACCCGCGAGTGGATCATCCGCAACTCGCCGGTGCCAATCGGCACCGTACCGATTTACCAGGCCCTGGAGAAAGTCGGCGGTGCAGCCGAAGAGCTGACCTGGGAACTGTTCCGCGACACCCTGATCGAGCAGGCCGAGCAGGGCGTGGACTACTTCACCATCCACGCCGGCGTATTGCTGCGCTATGTGCCGATGACCGCCAAGCGCGTCACCGGCATCGTTTCGCGCGGCGGCTCGATCATGGCCAAGTGGTGCCTGGCGCACCATAAAGAGAACTTCCTCTACACCCATTTCGAAGACATCTGCGAAATCATGAAGGCCTACGACGTCAGCTTCTCGCTGGGCGATGGCCTACGTCCGGGGTCGATTGCCGACGCCAACGACGAAGCGCAGTTCGGCGAGCTGGAAACCCTCGGCGAGCTGACCAAGATTGCCTGGAAACACGACGTGCAAACCATGATCGAAGGCCCCGGCCATGTGCCGATGCAGCTGATCAAGGAGAACATGGACAAGCAGCTGGAGTGCTGCGACGAGGCGCCGTTCTACACCCTCGGCCCGCTGACCACCGATATCGCACCGGGCTACGACCACATCACCTCGGGCATCGGCGCGGCGATGATCGGCTGGTTCGGCTGCGCCATGCTCTGCTACGTCACGCCCAAGGAACACCTGGGCCTGCCGAACAAGGATGACGTGAAGACCGGGATCATCACCTACAAGATCGCCGCCCACGCCGCCGACCTGGCCAAGGGCCATCCGGGCGCGCAGATCCGCGACAACGCTTTGAGCAAGGCGCGCTTCGAGTTCCGCTGGGAAGACCAGTTCAACCTTGGTCTCGACCCGGACACCGCGCGCAGTTATCACGACGAAACGCTGCCCAAGGACTCGGCCAAGGTGGCACACTTCTGCTCCATGTGCGGGCCGAAGTTCTGCTCGATGAAGATCACCCAGGAAGTTCGCGTCTATGCTGAAGAGCAGCGCATCGCCGCACTCGACCTGGATGCCGAGGCGGGTATGCAAGCCAAGGCTGAGGAGTTTAAGGCGCAGGGCGCGCAGCTCTACCACAAGGTGTGATGGGGCTTCTGCTAGGCAAATTTGCGTAGCAGTATGAGTGTAACCAGGACGGGCCTTCGGGCCCGTTCCTGTTAACAGGGGGTCGCTATGCAACGAGAAGATGTCGAAGTGATCGAGCGCGAGGCCTGCTTTAGCGGCTTCTACAAGCTCGACCGGCTGCGTCTGCGCCATCGCCAGTTTGCTGGCGGCATGGGGCCGGCGCTCAGCCGCGAGTTGTTTGTGCGCCATGATGCGGTGTGCGTGCTGCCCTATGATCCGCAGCGCGATACGGTGGTGCTGATCGAGCAGTTCCGCGTCGGCGCCTTGGAGAAAAGCGCCAATCCGTGGTTGCTGGAACTGGTTGCCGGGTTGATCGACAAGGATGAGGTGCCGGAAGAGGTGGCGCGCCGCGAGGCGATTGAGGAAGCCAACCTGACCTTGACCGCGTTGTGGCCGATCACGCAGTACTATCCGTCGCCCGGTGGCTCGGACGAGCGCGTGCACTTGTATGTTGGCCGCTGCGACAGTGAGGGCGCGGGCGGCGTGCATGGCCTGGCGGACGAGGGCGAGGACATTCGCGTGCACGTCTGGGCGCTGGAGGATGCCTTGGCGGCGGTCAAGGACGGGCGCATCGACAACGCGGCGAGCATCATCGCCTTGCAATGGCTGGCGCTGAACCGCGCCGAAGTGCGGGGGTTATGGTCGTGAGCCTGTTGCGTGATCGCTACCGCGTCGATCTGGTCGAGCTGCAAGCGGCTTGCGAGGCCAACTACGCGCGGTTGATGTGCCTGTTGCCGGCAATGCGCGAAGTGTCGAGCGCGCGGCGCGTGGCCCTGAGCCAAGGCGAGCACCTGCTGGGGGTATTGGCCTTGGAGGTGCTGGAAACCTGCCCCTATACCTCGACCGTGCAAGTACGCCAGGAGCACAGCCTGCCTTGGCTGCCGGTGCCGAAGCTGGAAGTGCGCGTGTACCACGATGCGCGCATGGCCGAAGTCATCAGTGCACAAAGCGCCCGGCGCTTTCGCAGCATCTACCCGTACCCGAATGCGGCGATGCACCAGCCGGATGAAAAGACTCAGCTCAACCTGTTTCTCGGCGAGTGGCTGAGCCATTGTCTGGCCTGTGGCCATGAGCTGGAGCCGGTTGTGTGAGTGCTGTTGTCGGTTAAGCGAGTCCTGCGCCGGGTTTACAGCTAACTTTCTGTGATGCATGCCCGCTTCGCGGGTTTACCGTTGACCGAACTACCCACCATAATTCACGTATTCCGCTCTAGGAGACGGCCTTGCCGAGCGCGCCCCCTTCCGTTGCTGATTCCTCGGTCCTGCTGGTGCAGTTGTCCGACAGCCATCTATTTGCCGAGGCGGCCGGTAAACTGCTGGGCATGGATACCCAGGACAGCCTGCAGCGGGTGATCGAGCGGGTTATGCAGGAGCAGCCGCAGATCGACCTGATGCTCGCCAGCGGCGACCTGTCGCAAGATGGCAGCCAGGCGTCCTACGAGCGTTTCCGTCAGATGACCGCGGCGATTCCTGCCCCCGGACGCTGGTTCCCCGGCAATCACGACGATGTGCCGGCGATGCAGGCCGCCTGCGTGGGCAGCGATCTGCTGGAGCCGGTGATCGACCTGGGTAACTGGCGGGTCATCCTGCTCGATTCGTCGATTCCCGGCGCGGTGCCCGGTTACCTGGCCGATCGGCAACTGGCGCTGCTGGAGCGTGCGCTCAGCGAGGCGCCCGAACGTCACCACCTGATTTGCCTGCACCACCATCCGGTGTCCATCGGTTGTCGCTGGATGGAGCCCATCGGCCTACGCAACCCGGAGGCGCTGTTTGCCGTGCTGGAGCGCTTCAAGCAGGTGCGTGCGCTGTTGTGGGGGCATATTCACCAGGAGCTGGATCAGCAGCGCGACGGCATCCGCCTGCTGGCGTCGCCGTCGACCTGCGTGCAATTCGCCCCCGGCAGCGAGGAGTTCCAGGTCGATACCACGGCGCCTGGCTATCGCTGGCTGCGCTTGCATGCCGATGGTCGGCTGGAAACCGGCGTGTCGCGCGTCACCGGTATCGCCTTCGAAGTGGATTACAGCGTCAAGGGCTATTGAGCCGTCATCCACGCTGGAGGGCATGAGGCGAAAGCTGCTACCGTTCGGCTTTCCGTTTTATCTGTCAGCGCCGTTCCCATGCCTACGTCCAGCCCCTGCATCCTCTATATCCACGGCCTCAACAGCTCGCCGGCTTCACTGAAGGCCAGCCTGCTGTCGCGTGCGATGGCGCGTCTGGGCCTAGCGGCGCAGTTGCGGGTGCCGGCGTTGCACCACCAC
>TARA_R100001244_G_scaffold115499_1_pt1 | contig 17444 bp, 24 predicted proteins | sample TARA_R100001244 | Tara Oceans TARA_R100001244 (sample SAMEA2621564) | marine metagenome | biome: marine biome (ENVO:00000447); feature: mesopelagic zone (ENVO:00000213); material: "saline water (ENVO:00002010), including plankton (ENVO:xxxxxxxx)" | depth 790 m
ATCGCCAGGACGAAGCCGTCACGGTCGAGGAGGATCAGGAGGAGGCGGCGGATGCGGGTCATTGGAGGGGCCTCAGGCTGTGGGGTGATGTCCTTTTTGTATGTCGGTTGTCTGCTGGTGTCAACAGACATTGCGGACGCGGCAGAAAAAACCCGGCTCAGAGGCCGGGCTTGTGATCAGTCCTTGCGATACCGTTTTCCCTGCCATCCGCCTGCCGTCAGCGGCAGGTCGAGCTCGTCGCCGGTCCCACGCGCCCAGTCGGGCAGTTCGCAGATCAGCTTCTCGAAGGCGGCGAGACCGCCAGTACCGCGCGGCACCTCGGCTGCGATTTCGTCATACACATGAAGAATAACGGGGTATCCCGCCCCCTCCGCTTTAAGCATACCATTAACAAGAAGGTCTCGGGCGATAGATTGCACCTGATTTTGAAAAGCTAAAGCCCCGAATAGCGCGAACCTAACCCATTTTTTAGTTACGCCATCGACACCGCAGACCGTGGCCTTCGGCGAGGTCTCGCCCTCGATCTTCACCAGACCCTTCGCGACCATCGCCTCGGCGTAGTCGCGGTCGAGCACCTCCGAGGGCAGCCACTCGCCGTCATCGCCCAGCCGGCAGGCCCAGACTTGGTCTTTCAGCCGCGGTGTCGCATAGGCCAGGCAACGACCGGACGGCAGCCGGCACCACAGGAAGCCCTGCGCGACCAGGTAGGAGCATTTCAGCGCCGGCACGACGCGGCCCGGCGTTTGGATGGCTTCGCGGATCGCGGCCTCGCAGACCTTCCAGCCCGCTGCGATCGCAGGGTTCGTCTCGCGCCAACCATGCTTGACGATCTCGCAGGCGATCCAGGCTTCCCGGCTCATCTCCGTCGTACGGGACTTGCCGGCGCGCAGTTCGCGCTCGTACCGCTTCACGGCCTTTGCACGTCGCTCCTCGTCAGCCGCTTCCCACACCGGAGAATAGATCCCGTCGAGATCGACGCCGTAGCCCTTCGCCATCGTGTAGAAGGCTGACACCCCTCCACCGAAGCCCAGGGCTAGTTCTGAAACTTTGCCCACGGATTGTCTCAGCGGGTGCTTCTTCGTGATCTCGTCGGTCGACATGCTCATAATGCCGGCCGCCGTGCGTCGGTACATATCCGGCAGCGACGGGTCGGCGGCGATCTCATGCAGCGCCTTTACCTTCCACGTCTCGCCGGCCAACCAGGCCGCGACGGCGCCCTCGATGCCGCTGTAGTCGGCCTGGATCAGATCGTGGCCCGGCGCGGCCATGATGAAGCCCCGGATGGCGTCCGACAGGAGATGCAGGGGCCGGCCGAGCTCCTCGCCGTAGAGACACTTCAACCATTCGGGCTCGGCGACGCGGATGGCGTCGAACAAGCCGGCCGGGTCCAGCGCCGCGTTCTCGAATTCCTTGCGGGGGCGCGGCAGGTTGGCGAAGTTCACGCCGACCGACGTCCAGCGCCCGGTCGAGGCCGCGTGGTACATGAAGGAGCCACGGATCCGCCCGTCGGCGCTGGCCCGGTTCAGCATGGCCGTCAGCTTCGAGACGGATGTCTTGGCGGCCTCGAGCCGCAGATCGACGGCGCGGCGCACCGCGTCCGGCAAATCGGGCTTGTGCAGTAAGTCCTCCAGCGTCGGCTTGTCGGCGCTCTCGACCGTCACGCCCTGCGCCTTCATCCAGTCAATCAGCTTGCCCGGCTCCGAGCACTTGCCGACATAGCCGCCCGTCGCGATCCGCATCTCGGCGTCCAGCGCCCGCTTCGACTTGTCGGCCAGCGCGATCGCGGCCGTCGCGGACTGGTGGTCGATGCGGATGCCGCGCCGGTTGATCTCTTGGTCGAGCAGCCACAGCTTCTGCTCGGCCTCCGAGAGCGGCACGATCCGCTGCGCGGCGGCCTCCTCGGTCTCGACGTCGCGGATGCAGTAGGCCTTGAACAGTTCCCAGTCCTCGGGGTGGTCCGCCGGCTCGTTCCAGTAGAGCCCGGCCGGGTCTTCGCCCTTGCGGGCGCGGCGCGGGATCGAGAACTTGCGGATCAGCCGCATTCCGTCCTTGTCCTTCTGGACGTCCAGCCCGAGCACCGCCGCCGCATCGCCGAGGGCGCGCGGCAGGGCCATCGCGGCGGCCGCGGCAGCGGTGTCCACGTAGCGGTCGTAGCGCGGCTTAGGCCACCCTTCACGGGCCGCCAGCAGGTCGAAGCCCAGCGTCTCGAACTGGGCGTTCCAGGCGTGGATGTGCGCACCGGCCTCGATCGCGACCCACAGATCGCGCGGGGGCGGCTGGTCGAACGTCCAGATGCGGATCGGCGCGTCGTCGATCCGGTAGGCGCACATCAGGACGCGGGTGTCGGGGTGGTCGAAATAGACGAAGGCCCCGCGGGTCTGAAGATCCACGGGGCTGCGAGTTTCAAAGTCTGCGCTGATCTTCATGCGAACACGCCCTTTTGCTCGGTGTCAGTCGTGAGAGAGGACGGCGCAGCCAGATCTCGAACCCAGCGGGTCTTCGGCACCGTCGGGTGCTTATCCTCGCGAGGCCGGCTCGGGCAGGACCAGGAGCGGCCGTTGACACTGCCATCTCGCCGCCAGCCAGACGCGCGCAACGAGGCGCCCGTCTCACTCTCCAGCGTGTAGGTGATGATCCGGCGATAACCCATGGCCTTCGCTGCACGCGCCGCGGCGCCGTAAAGGGCCGAGCAGGCATTCGGGCTTCCGTCGGTGCAGAGACGTGTGACCTCCGCCGTGAACCCGTCGTCAGCGCCCCGCGCGACCGGGCGTCCGATGACCGCAACGCCAATCAGGCCCGCGCCGCCGTCGAGGCCGACGGAGAATTTGTGGCCCTGCGGCGGCTTGTGGTGCCGATGGAGCCGCTCGATAAAATCGCAGGCAGCGCGGTACGTGATCGGGCGGAGAAACGCGCTCATTTGTGCGACCTCCTGCGCTTCATGCCCTGCCAGGGCATCGGCGTGACGGGGTGGTGGCTGCCGTTCCGGCCACCTCGATCGTTGCGGTGCGAGTTCCGCATGTCCGGCTTGGTCGGCGTGATCGTGACCAGCTTCTCGCCCTCGAAGACCAGCCAGCCGCCGTCGATCGGGGCGTGCTTGGTCTTCAGGTCGGCGAAGGGCTGGGCGAGCGCCGCGATCTCGGCGCGGTGGGCTTCCATGTCGATGCCCTTGATGCGCTCCAGGTAGCGGACCAGCGCGTGATCGGTGATCTGGACGGTCATGCGAAGGCCCCCTTCATGTCGGTGTCTGCGGCGGCTTCGTCGATCTCGTCTTCGGCCTGGTGGCACAGGAGCGAGCATTCGACGCTCGGTTCTTTGTCGTGATTGCCGCGGTCCGGCGCCAAGGCGTCGAGGCTGATGCGTTCCTTGGTTTTACGTTCGCGCCAGAAGTACGATCCGGGGCCTAGCTCGCGTTGAAGCGCGGCCATGCGCTCGTACACGTCGGGGAAGTCGCGCCGGATCTTGTTCCAGTACCCCATGCCGCCTTTGACGCAGCCAATGCAGTTATTGTTGTGGTAGCCCAGCCGGTACATGGCCGGCAGTTCGATGCCGGCGCGCTTGATCATCGCGAGACAGTCGGCCTTACGAAGCCCCGCCTCGATGAGTGGCGTAAGGAAGGGCTGCTCGAAGTTCTGCTCGCGGAAACGGTCTGCACGTTCTTTCTCCTCGGCCGTGTAGCCGAAGACCAGGACGTCGCCCGGCTGCTGAAACTCGTAGGTGGGGGCGCGTTTCAGGACGCCGGTGCATTTCGCCCCGTTCTGCCCGACAAGGAAACGCTCCTTCTCAAAAACGTGCCACGTGTCGCGATACTCGCTAGAGCGAAGGGTTTCGATCGGGTGGTTGAACCATCGAACGCAGTCCGCAAGGAACCGCTTGTTGTCTGGGTGTTCGGATCCCGGGTCGCTGTAGGTGATGACGACCTGATCGCGCGGGTACTGCGCCAAGATCAGTTTGGTCGCGACAGCCGAGGCCGCGCCACAGGAGAAGCGGCAAACTATGCGGTGCCCCATCAGACCATCTCCAGCCGCGAGCCGGACATTGCCCGGTGCGCCGTGCAGTAGGGTTGGCCCGCCGGGCGCTCCGCATTGCAGAACAGCGCGGCCGCACCGTGGACGTCGTCCACTGGCCAGCGGCAGCCGTCGCATTCCGCCAGCCGGGCCGGGCGGCTGGTCGCGATGGGCTGGAATGCCTCGTCGACGCGCTGGCGGTAGTTGGTCTGGACGCGCAGTTCGATCGCCGCGATCTCGGCGTCGTCGACCTCGTCGTGGATCGGTGGAAACATCTTGTTGTAGGACCGGACGGCCTTGGGGCGCTTGCGGGTGCGCGTCGCGCTCAGTGCCGCCAGCACCTTCTTCGTGCGCTTCGGGAACAGCGGCCGGTGCGTGTGCGTCCAGTTCAGCACGGTGTTGCGCGGCACGCCCAGATGCTCGGCGATCTGTCTGGCGCTGAGATCGCGCCCCCACATCTCGGATGCGGTCCTGACGATGTCTTTCATGGTCTGCTCCTATCGGTCGTGAGTGCGGATTTCGAGCGCGAGTTCGATCGCGTCGGCTTGGGGGAGACGGTCGATGTCGATGGCTTCCCGGTATTCGGTCAGCTGGTCGGCGTTCATCAGGCGGACTTTGGCGAGGCTGCGATCCGTCACGCCGGCGTTTTGCAGCCGCTGGCAGACCGCGCCTGGCGTGATGCCGTTGCGGTCGGCGATGACGCGCAGCGAAGCGCCGCGCGCCCGCGCCACGACCATGTCGAAAATCGGCAGTCGGGGGCGCGTCGGCAGCCGGCTCTCGACGTGGTTCTTCCGCAGGACTTGCAGGATGCGCTGCTGCGTGACGCCGAACTTCTCGCCGGTTTCGCGCAGCGAAAGGCCAGACTGGTAGGCCACGATCATCGCCCACTCGCGCGCCTCGTCGGGCTCACGCCGGCGGTTCTTCGGGTCTGTCGCCACGCCGTATTCCTGGAGGATCTGCATGATCCGCTGCGGCGACAATTCCAGCTTGCGCCCGATCGTCATAATGGACTGGCCGGACTTGTAGGCTTCGACGATAGCGCGGTTGCGCGTCTCGAAGCGGGCGGATCGTGCCATCAGCCGGCCCTCATCTTGTTCAGGGCGTCGGTGATCAGTTCCGCGTCGTCGCGGTGGATGACCGTGGCGGCATCGACGGCGCGGCGGTTGTCGCGGACGATGAAGCCCATCAGAGGCTCGGTGGTGTGGCGGATGACACGCTCGCCCTCGGCGAGCTCGGTTTCGGTCGTCACTTCGATGGAGACGACACCCGGATCGTATGAATAGCGCATCAGTCGAACAGTCCTGGTTTCGAGGGAGGGGGCGGGGCCTTGCGCTCGGCGGTCCAGAGCAGCCATGCGGCTTTCCGGTCCCAGCTGGCGTGTGGCATCCCGGGGATCTCGACGGCGGCCAGGCGCTTGGCCCAGTCGCCGTCGAAGAACCGGATGAACTCCGGGTCGGTCATCAGTCGAAGACGTTCAGCGCGTTGCAGTAGAGGCCGAGGATCGCACGCTCGTCGTCCTCCAGCCGCTGCATCTGGACGGCCTTGGCGAGCAGCTTGGCGTCGAAGCCGTTGCCCTTGGCCTCGGCCTTGAGCTCGCGGATGTCGTCGGTGAACTCCGACATCGCTTCCTTCTTGTCGTCCTCCAGCTTGCGGAGGCGACGGGCGAAGGACGCCAACTGGTCGACGGCGATACCGCTGTTGTGGCCCGCGGCAGGCGTTTCGCCGGTCACGATGCGTCCTCGGCGTTGGCCGGTTCGTGGTCGTCCGCGACGTCGAGCCCGTCGATGACCGACATCGGATCAACTTCGCGCAGCAAGCCGACGAGCACTTGTGCCGTCCCGGCCTCATCGGCGAGCATGTGGCTGTCGGGCCGAAGGCTCGTAACAAGGCGGGCCACGACCGCGCCGAGGCTGCTGACCTGGATCGAGTAGCCGCGCTTGACGTACTTGATCACGCGCAGGAGCGAGCCGCCGGCTTCTTCGACGCGCACCGGCGACGTGTAGACGAGACGCCGGCCCGCCAGGTCGACATAAAAGGCCTCGCCGGTCGCCGAGCACCACGGGTCGTTCGACTTATTCCCGCCGCGCCAGATAGCCGCCTGGCACACAGTGAAGTCGAAGGACGCCACCAGTTGCTCTGCCGTCTCGAACGTCCAGCGGGTGATGAACTGGATTGGGAGGCGATCTGCGGTCAGCAGAGTGATGGCGTTGTCCGACTTGTGCTTCTTCACGCGCTCGCCGTTCGCGCCGCGGCGATCCGCAAGGATCGTCGCGATGCTTTCGAGGACGGCCGCATCGTGGCCGAACAGATCGATGTCGCTGGGCGTCTCCCCTGCGATCGTCGCGCGGATGAAGCCGCCGCCGAGGAACAGTTTGCCGGGGTTCTCCGAGAGTAGGTCGCGGATGTCGCGCGGCAGGCGCTGCACGACATAGCGGAGGTCGTTGTACGTGAGGTTCACGGTGTTCTCCTTGAAGGGTTGGCGACGACGGCCGGAATTGGCCGTCGTCTGTCGTGACTGCGGACGCTTAGGCGAAAAGCCCGCCTGCGCCGGCGCCGGACTTCGTGGCGTCGGGCGCCGCGCCGTGGTCCTCGACCTTCTCGAAGAACTTCGAGGGGTCGACGGCCCCGCCGCCGGCATTGCCCAGCCGGTCGCCGTCCCGCTTCTTCTGGAAGTAGTCGATGCCGAACGACACGCCGTCACCGTTCTTCGAGTTGTGCCACGTGAAGGCGTGCAGCACCGCGAAGCCGTAGCAGCCCGAATAGACCTCCTCGGCGGTCGCCGGGATGGTCTCCGACTTGTAGCGGATCACCGGCTGGAACTTCGACCACGGTCTGATGAAGAACAGGCCTTCACCCATGCCCGGGTGCAGGTCGCCGGTCTGGTTGTTGCGGGCTTCCTTGCCGGTGCCGGCCAGGAACGGCGACTTGATCAGCTTGTCCTTGATCTTCTGGATACCCTTGTCGCCCCATTCGGCCTGGACGGCCTCGACGACGGCGGCTTCCAGCACGGACATGGCGTCCTGCGAGAAGATCAGCGTGCAGCCGAACTTCTCGACGATGGACCCGTCGTCCTTCTTGTCCTGGCGGGGCTTGAACAGGTCCTGCGCGAACGACAGGCGGCACTCGGGGGTCTTGAACTGCTCTGAAGTAGCCATCCGGCTCTCCTATTTTGCTGTTTCGGTTTCAAAGAACTTCTGAGCCGTCGTCGGCGACGGCGGTCTGCTGGTCCGATCGTGGCGGACCAGGTTCCGGCCCTTCACGGGCCGGCTCCACATGTTTTCGATCTCCTTTTTCCTCTTGGCGCCAAGCACCTTCTCCAGTTGGGCGACCGTCTTGAGCTTTGCGGGCTCAAAGATTTCGTCGTCCGACAGCTTCACGACGGTCTTCAGGTCATTCACGACCTTGTCCTCGTCGGCCGCCCACGCCCTGTTCCCGATCTTGTCGGCCAGGTAGTAGTGCGGGATCTCCGTGCCGGCCTCGGCCATGGCGTGCGCCAGACCGCGGACAGCCTTCGCCCAGTCCTCCAGCATCCCAAGCTGGTCGAGCGTCGCCGAGATCGCCTCGGGTGACATCTCGGAGGGCGTGTTGCCGATGTGGGCCTCGTCGCGATCGTCGAACCAGACGTTCGCCAGCTTCTGCGCCTTGCGCTTCAGCGCCGGACAGAAGCCTTCCGCAGCGCAGAACTTGCACGCGCCCGGCCGCAGCCACTTCTCGGCCCACTCGTCCATCGAGACGCCGCCCGTGACGGTCTTGTATTCCGTCTCGGCCTGCTTCGACCGGCCCATCGCGTCCAGAAGCTCGTTCGTCCATCCGATCAGATCGGCGACGTGGAAGCTCTCCGAGCGGATGCGGCCGTTCTTGTGCGGCGCGCGGGGCTGGACGATCGTGACCTTGACGGTCTCGACGTCGAGCTCGGGGTGGGCGATCAGCGCCCCGAGCCCATAGGTCCGAAGCTGCTTGTTCTCCTCGACCTCGACGACGCCGACACCGTTTTTGAGATCGACCACTTCGAGCGTTTTGGTGCTCGGGTTGTAGTGGACGAAGTCGCCGGTGCCGCCGGCCTCGTAGGGCGGGTCGAGGGCGTCCAGGCGGAAGCGCTCCTCCATCCAGTGCTGCGGCCCGTGCTTGATCAGCCCACGGCAGTACTCGACGTACTCGGCAGCCGAATTGACGAGTTCCTCGTCGATCGTCACCGAATGCTCTTTCGTCGAGACCACCGTGTCCAAGTAGGACGAGACCTCAGTGCCGTGGCGCAGGGCCGCCTCGGCGATTTCATGCGCGGCCGTCCCACGTGCCGCGTGGATGCTCTCCTTGTTGGCTGACGCTGGCGCCAGAGCCGCCAACGTCAAAGCGCCCGGGCACTGCCAGTGCCTGGCGGTCGAACTGGCGGCCCACCGTGCATGGCCCCTATCGGCATGTGCGCCGCGATCAGCCATTGGACGAGCCACGCTTGAACGGGTCGACCGCCAGCATCTCCTCCAGGCCGGCCACGGCCTTGCCGTAGTTCTCCGGGCTGTCGGGGATCAGGCCGAGCCGGTTGACCTCGGCGCCGAACAGCTTCGTGAAGACGACCGGCGCGTCGGCCGTCGTGAACGGCATGGTCGCCGGGTCGGTCGGCGTGGCGTCCGGCCCGTCGTATTTCTTGGCGTAGGCCAGCATGGCGTCGATGACGTCCTGCTTGGTCGCCGTGCGCGGGGCCTCGGCGGGCTTTTCGGCCGTCGGGGTCTCGGCGGTCTTGGCGCCACCACGCACGCGGTTGTGCGGGTTCTCGTCGATCGCCGAGCGCAGCAACCTGATGGCCGTTTCGAGATCGCCGTCGGCGACGTCGTTCATCTTGCAGCCCAGGATGACCTCGACGTCCTTGACGGCGGCGGCCATGCCATAGGCTTTCTGGTAGTCGCCGGCGGCGCGGCGCAGATCGTCCAGCGTCAGCGACCCATCCGACTTCGCCGCGCTCTCGGCGGCCTCGTCGGCGCGGTCCTGCTCGTCCTCGGGGCCGACCCGGTTCTCGCCGGTCGAGATGGCCGGTTTGTCCGTGTCTTCCGTGACTGCGGATTTGGCAGACAAGCCGGCCAGCACTTCAGCCCGCGAGTGCCCGTTCGCCAGCGCTCCGTCGATCTTCTCGATCGGCACGCCGGCCTTCTCGGCGGCGTCTTCGAGGGCCTTGTCCTCGGCCATCTCCTCCTTGGTGCGGCGCTTGCGGTCGCCGCTGGACTGGCCGCGCAGGCGCTCGGGCTCGACAGCCGGGGTTTCCTCGGTCGTCTCGGGTTCCTCGCCGTTCAGATCGGCCATGAGTTCGTCGGCGCCGGCGAACCGCTCCAGGCCCCCCTGCTCAACTTCCGCCATTGCCATCTGGGTCTCGACATTCGGCGACGACAAGGCCGTCGAGGCGCGGTTGAAACCGAGAGCCGACAGGGCCTGATCCAGATAGCGCCCACCGGCACCGGCCTGGACTTCGCCTTCCGGCACGGTCACTTCAATTCTGAGGGTCATGCGAGAACCTTTCTGATCGCAGTCCAGAGGGTCAGGAGGCGGGACTGAAGCGCCTCGTCGATCGAGCCCGCGAGGGCCACGACCTTCACAACGGCCTGTCGTTTCTGGCCGATATTCGTAATTCGGAGCGATGCCTGGCTCATGTGGGCCGGTACAAAGCTGGTCTCCACGAACCAGAGGACCGCGGCTGCCGACAGGTCGATGGCCTCGCCGGCGGCGACGATCTGGCCGAGGAAGACACGGGCGCCGTTCGGCTTCTGGAAGAACGCCACGGCGGCGTCGCGGTTCGCCGGGGTCGTCGCGCCATCGACCTTGACGACGCCGAACTTGGCGAGCCCGTCTTCCAGAATGGTCCCAACGTCCTTGTGCCAGTACATCAGCACGATCTTGTCGAGCCCGCAGTCGAACTCGTCCTTGACGGCGTCGACGACGGCGCGGGCCTTGATCTCCCCGGTCAGCCGCCGCAGCGGTCCCAGGTGCATCTCCAGTTCCTTCGTGGCGCCGGTCTCCGCTGCGGCCAGCACGGCCGTCCGGTCCAGATCGCCCTCGACCTGGCGTTTCATGCGATCCGACACGATCAGCGGCAGGATGTCGTAGACCGGCGGGCGGATACCCACGTCCTCCTGGGTCCGGCGCAGGAAGAAGCCCTTCAGGCGCGCGGCGAGCTCGTCTTCGTTGCGTCCCTCGACGATCACCGGGATCCGGTTGAAGTTCGACAGCTTCTTCATCCGCACGACGCAGTAGCGGTGCAGGAAGTCGTCGTAGCGGGTCACGTCCGGCCAGCCCTTGGCCTCGTCGGCCTCCAGCCGATCCGGGCACAGGGCGCGCATCCGGGGAAACATATCGGCCGGGCTGTGCGGGAGCGGTGTGCCCGTCAGCGGCCAGACCGCGTCGGCCGTCGCGTAGAGCGCCTGCGCGTTCAGCAGCAGATCGCCGTCCGGCACGCCGTAGAGGCTCTGGGTCCGCTTGGCCTCGAAGGACTTGGCGTAATGATCCTCATCGGAGATCAGCAGCGACCAGCGGCGCGCCAGCAAGGCAGCGCGGACCTTCGGGTCGGCGATCGACGGCCAGCCCACGATGACCACGTCGGCCGTCGTGGTGCCGGCGTTCTTCGGCGTCATGATCGCGGCGCGGCGGTCGAACACCGACCACTCGGCCAGGCCCTTCAGCCAGACGCCGCGACCGGACGCCGTCGTGATGATCAGGATGGTCTCGGCGAGGACCAGATCGGCCGCGATGATCGCGGCGCCTGTCTTGCCAACACGGGGTGCGTCGGCGAGCAGGGCGTAGCGGCGGGCGGCCAGAAACCGCGCGCCGTCGATCTGGGTGGGGAGCGGGATCACTCTGCGCTGCCCGCAGGCTTCCGCGACTTAACGGCCTCGCGCGTGGCACGGATGCGAAGCTTCACGACCCGGCCTTTCACGCGAGCAGCATGAGCCTTGGCGTTTTGGTAGCAAGAGAACTGGAGATCGCGATCGGCCCACACAGTCTGTCCGGCCGTGAAGCCGGTCCTGCTCGGGTGGCAATACAGCCCGTCGCTGACTTCTACCAAGTAGATCAGAACGGGAGCGAAGCGTTGCGGTCGATACGTCATGGCGGTGGCTCCTTGCCTTCATGCCCTCAGTTTCTTCACTGTCTGCCAGTGTATGTCGTTGTAGCATACACTGGCAGACAAAGCGGTCAAGCGTCTTTTGCGATCCCGCCGGCGATTTCCCCGCCGCAGGCAGCGTAGCCGGCCTTGTCGACCCAGCTGTCCTGGTGGAGCGGGTCGTTCTCCAGCCGCGCCGTCTTCATCAGGTCCATCATCAGGGCGACGTCGATCGCGGTCAGTTCCTGGACCTCGTCCTCGATCTTGCCGGTGTTGTAGAGATGGGCCGACCACAGCCGCGCGATGCGGGCGAAATTGTCCTCGGGCTTGCCGTAGTTCAGGCCGCGGTCGGCTACGGCGGCCTTGGCGTTGTCGAGGAGCGATGCCTTGGTGACGGTTGGCTCCTCGGCGAACCGCACTTCTTGCCACATCCCGTCGTCACGAATGAAGCGGAAATCGGCGGGTTTCTCGCCCGCCGGTTCGTCGGCCCACTCAGCCACGAGATTGTCCGCGATGAACCGCGGGTCGCCACTGCAATCACCGTCAGGGGCGTAGCGTTGCGAACCGAAACCCTCGATGACGCCCGACCAGGAGAAGCGGTCAATCGAAGTGCGTGGACGCATTGGCCCGACTTTTCGGCCTCTGCCGTCCCGGTAGAACTTTCCTAGCTCGATCTTCATGCGAAAACTCCTTGTGCGGGGTTGAGGGGTTCGATCCGGATCCACAGGCCCGGCTCGCCTCCAGTGGCCTTTCAGGCGAACACGCCCTGTAACTGGGGGCGCGCTTTCTCGCGGCGCTTACGCGCCGATTTCACGGATTGGCATTCCCGACACACGCGGGCGATGCCGTTTGTTGCGGCCCGGTTCTTCTGAAATTCGTGGAACTCCAAGAGCCGACCGCACGCAGAACAGGCTTGCACGTTGATGTTCGTGTCCTGCCCGACGCCAACGTAGAGCATCGGGTCTGACTTGCAGATTTGCCAGTCAATCCAGCGCACCGAGTACCAGCGATCGTCGAGCGGGATGGCGTCTTTCACGGCATCGCACACCATGTCCAGGAAGTTCGTCGCATCCCCTTTGTGGTTCGGTTTCTGCACGTAGATGTCGATCCACAGTTTGTTCTGGACGACGTTCCCCGCCGTGACTGCATCTCGTATCGCCCCGGTCAGGAGGGTCCGGTAGTAGCGCGCCTCATCTCGCAGGAACGTGTGGCCCGATCGGGTCGACGTGAACAGATTGTTCTTCGACCCAGACCAGCTGAACGGCACCGCGACCTTCGTATACCAGATGAGGTTCGGCATTACCGGCGCGGTGTCGACCATGCTTCGTCGTTCGGCGCGGCTGATTTCCTCACCGTTCGCCGCCCATGCAGCCCGTTTCTCGTTGAACTTCTGGCGCCCTTTCTCAAGCTGGTAGAGGCCCTTCCGCTTGATGTCGCGCGTTTGCGAGCAGTCACGGCAGTAGCGTTGCGACGGGCCGCGCTTCGGCACCTCTGATCCGCAGTCGGAGCAGACAATCGTGCCGAAGTCGGCGGATTTTCGCTTCTTCGTCATCCGCGCGGCTGACCCAGCAGAACGATCTCGATGGGCTCGGCGCTCATTCCGGCCGAGCCTGCGCACAAAGCGGGTGATGTTGTGCCAGAATGGCCTCGCATCTCCTCGCCAGCGCCGACTGGGTCGTCATGGCCCGGAGGTCGTCGATCTCGTTCAGGGCCTGCTGCGCGCCTTCCGCATCGTCGGCTCGCTCGCAGTTCCGAAGGGACTGCCCGAGCATCCAGAACATGCGGGTTTCAAGGCTTTCGATCGATGCAGCTTCCATTACGCGACCTCCTCCAGATACTCAGCTAGCCTTACCGGCTCGCCGCGGTCAAGTTCCAGAACACAGAGCAGTGCAGCGAACCAGTCGCCCGGGATGCTGCCGCGGCTGTACCACTTCTGGACAGCCTCGGGGTTCGGCGCCTTCATTCCGTAGAGCGTGAACAATACCGGAACATGCTGCGGGGTGCCAACCTTGTCCGTCAAAAATCGCCGGGCTGCGAACATCTGCTGTCTGTCCTTCGTATGCTGATTTTGTCCGTTCTGACAGACAGATTGTCTGCCGTCAACTGCTATTCGGACAGATTGTCGCTTGACCGCTGCTGATAATCGCCATACAAGCGACATACACAGTCTACTGAACGCGACGAGGGACGGGGATAAAACAATGGCACGACGGGACCGCACACACCTGGGCGGCGATAGCATGGAGGGCGGTGCGCTGGCTCCGAAACACCTGACGAAGCAGGAGTTCGGACGCCGCGTCTACAACCTCATGCTGAAGAAGGGGTGGCGCCAGGCGGATCTCGCCCGCGCTTCCGATCTCCCGCCGGACAGCATCTCCTCCTATATACGCGGCTTAAAGGTGCCGACGGCACTCAGCTTACAAAAGCTGGCTCAGGCGCTGGACATCCCCGCGCACGAATTGCTGCCCAACCAGGTCGAGCACGCCATCAACGAGGACTTTCCGAGCCTCGAGATGCGCGTCAGCACCAGCGACCCGTCCCGCGCGTGGCTGCGGGTGAACCGCTGGGTGTCGACGTCGGCCGCCGCCAAGATCGTGGAGATCCTGAACGATGACCACCTTGCTGACCGAAGCTGAAGCCGCCGAGCGGCTGCGCTGCTCGGCCCGCACCGTTGCCCGCCTCAGAAGACGAGGGGCGCTTCGGTATGTGCCGGGGCGCCCGATTAAGATTGACGAGGCCGATCTGCTGGACTGCCTGGAGCAACTGAAATGCCGAAATTTACCCTCCGAAGGCTCGACGAGCGGGACCGGGACAGCCGGTTCTACATCTTCTGGACGGAGGGCCGGCGCTCTAAGCGAGAAAGCACAGGCGAGACTGACGAAGGCGCGGCGCAAGCGTATTATGCCCGCTGGATCCTAGACCGCGGTAACGAGGCATCCGAAGTGGCCGGCGCGGCGACGCCGGTCGCGGACCTCTGGGACGTGTATGCGCGGCGCCATGTCGCCCGCGAGGTCGCATCGACCGACACGGCCCGTTTCTCCTGGAAGAACCTGGAGCCCCATTTCGGCCCGCTGCTCTTGGGCCAGATCGACCAGGACTGCGTCGATCGCTATTTTGACAGGCGCGCGGCCGGGCGGATCGGGCGGCCATCCAAGCCGCCGACGGTGCGCCGTGAACTCGTCGCCCTGCGCGCCTGCCTGAACTGGTGCGCCCATCCGAAGCGGAAGATCGTGGCGCCGGCGCTGCTGCCCGTCTTCGACCTGCCGGCGTCCGGCGAGGCCCGCGATCGCTGGCTTAAGGATGCGGAGGTCGCGCGCTTGCTGGCGGCGGCCGAGGCCATGCGCGGCGGCTCGCGCCTGTCGCGTGGCGAGCGGTTCCTGCGGATCGCGCTGGAGACCGCCGCGCGCAAAGAGGCTATCATGGAATTGACGTGGGATCGCGTCGACTTCGAGACCGGCGTGATCCATCTGAACGTGCCGGGCCGGAAAGCGACGAAGAAGCGCCGGGCCGACGTTCCGATCTCGGCGGCGCTGCGGCCGTGGCTCGAACGGGCCCATGCGGAGCGCACCGGCAATCTCGTCATGGATCATTCCGGCGAGGTCTGGGCGCTCGTCCAGGCGATCGCCGTCAAGGCTGGATTTGGCGGATCGAAGACGCCGAGCGGGAAGAACCGGGCGACCGGAATATCCCCTCACGTGCTACGGCACACGGCCGCGACGCAGATGGCACGCCGGGGCGTGTCATTGTTCAAGGTCTCGAAAATCCTCGGCAACAGTATGCTCATGACGGAGCGTGTGTATGCGAAGCACGCGCCCGGGGACTTGAGGGAAGCCGTCGACACCATCTCGAACTGGAAAGAGGCGGCCGAATAGGTGCGCGCAAAGTTGGGCGCAAATGCCCAAAATGGGCGTCTTCCGCGGCAGACACTGGCAGACAACGGCAGATAGTGGCAGGCTGGAGCGCCTGTGAAACAACGGAAACCCCGCAGCAGACGGCCGACAGACAAAACGGATAGCTGTCTTGGTAAGGGAGAGGCCCGGGGTTCAAATCCCCGCGGCAGCACCATTCAAGTCCTTCTTTTTGAAGGCAAACCTCCCCCAGCAGACACTTTCCAAATCGGCTGACAGATGCGTTTTTGGGCGCACTTTTGGGCGCAAACCGGAGAGAAGCGATGACTGACGCAGAACGCCTGGACTGGCTGGAAATGAACACTACCCTGCATTTCGCGGTGGAGATGCTCTACGTCGTGGACGGCTACGAGGCCTCCCTAACCAGCAACGGCAACCCCTTGTTCACGGCTCGCGGGGATACGTACCGGCAAGCGGTCTACGCGCTGAAGCGTGAGATCGCAGAACAAGTCGCGGCCTGAAACGCACCCATTTGCGCCCAAACCCGCGTCGTCCTACAACCGATCCGAAACGGACGGAGCGGGCGATGCGGTACACGGAAAAATGGGAATGGGCAGGTTACGCGGTCGTGACGTGCGGGACGCTCTACCTGATCGCGTTCCACACCGACGACATGATCGCGCTGCTGAAGCCGTGGTTCTAGCCGAACACCCCGAACAGATCATCGCCGAATAGCGCCAGCTTCCTCTGCTGGTCGGCGGCCTGGGCTTCTGCCTCGGCCGCCTTTCGCTGTGCCAGATAGGTCGCGAAGTCCTGCGGCTGCGGGACCGGCACGGTCTGCACCTGGTTCGCCGCGACGAGATCCCCGAACAGCGCCGGCGCCGTCGTGGCTTCCGGCGTCTGGGCCATCGGCTGCGGCGACAGCATCCGCGAGGCGGTGGCCGGCGCACCAGCGGCAGCCGGCGCGGACGCGGCGCCGCTGAAGGCGCGGCGAAGCCAATCCGGGGCGTTCGCGCCCTTGCCGCCCGCGCCCCATACGCTCGGCGACCCGAAGCCGACGTGCATCGAGCCTTCGCGCATGTAGCCCGGGCCGGCACCGAAGCCGGTTACGCCCGCTGCGGCGGCGCGCTTCACGATGTCCTCGAAGATCGGCCTGTCGCTGTCGCGCGCCCAGTTCAGGCGCTGGCCGCCCTTCGTGAAGAACACGTCGGCCGACTTGCCGTGATCGTGCCGGACGGAGCCGACGCGCTTGTCGCTGGTGCCCTTGGCCGGCTGGCCGCCCGAAAACACCTCCATCGCGAGCCCGAGTTCCGGCAGGAACGAGAAGGCGTCAACGAGGCTCTGGTCGAGCGGCTGGTTGCGCGTGGCGCCCTGGTTCGCATATCGCACATACGGCGCCATCACTGATCCTCCATGATCGCGTCCATCGTCGGATCCTCGGCCATCGCGTCGTCCAAGAGGTTCACGATCTGCGTGGCCCGCACGCCGTACTTCTGCGTCAGCATCCGGCGCTTGGCGGCGAAGTCGGCCGGGTTGAACTTCTCGAGCAGATCGGCCGCCATCTCCGGGTTGTTCACCGCGGCGCTGGCGATCGCGTCGATCGCGCGGGCCTGGACCTGCTTCGAGCGGTTCCGCAGCCACGTCGACCCGATGTCGATCAGGGCGATGCCTGGCGTCATCTGGCCGCGGTTCACGCTCCGCATCCGGCTGGCGAGCGAGGTGGCCGACAGCGACGGGTCGTAGCCGCCCTTCAGGATCTGGCCGGTGCCGGACGATCCGGCGGCGCGGGCGCGGCCGCTGACCTCGGCATTGGCGAGCGCGGCGAACACTTCCTTGATGTCGGCCAGCTGCTGCGGGTTGTCGGCCCAGAGCTCATCAGCGACGGCGGCGGTCTTCGGGTCGTCGAAGATTTTGCCGAGCGCGTTGACGCTCCAGCGCTTCTCGCCGTTCACGTCGGCGGCGACCTTCTTGGCGTCCTTCACCACGTCCCAGAAGGCTGTCCGCAGGTTCTCGCGGGCCTCGGGCGTGTTGCCGACGGTCTTCAGCAATTCCTGCACGGCCTTCTTCGGCTGCGGCCCACGCGTCAGGTTGTTGATCGCGTCGCGCGTCGCCTCGACGTCGAACTTCAGGTAGGAGGCCGTCGCGCTCTTGCCGGGCGTCGTCAGGCGCTTCGTGACGTCGGCGCTGGCTTTCTCTGCGGTCGACAGCGCGGCGCGCGACGCGCCGGCGTCCGCCAGCTGGGTCTTCAGGTCCGGGAACTCGGCGAGGACGATGCTGTTCTCGTCGATGAACTTGCCCAGCGCTTCCGGCTTGTCGATCAGCCCGCGCGTCTTCACGCGCGCCAGGACTTCATCCGTGACGGCGTTGCGGGCGCGTGGGTCCGCCCCGGCTTCCTGCATCATGGCGCGGAAGTCGGTCACGCGCCCGCTGTCGAGCTGGACGAAGCGTCCGGGAACAGCGCTGTCGTCGAGCGCATAGCCGCCACCTTCGCGGGTGCGGAGCGTTTCGGCA
>TARA_R100001244_G_scaffold31731_4_pt1 | contig 17382 bp, 12 predicted proteins | sample TARA_R100001244 | Tara Oceans TARA_R100001244 (sample SAMEA2621564) | marine metagenome | biome: marine biome (ENVO:00000447); feature: mesopelagic zone (ENVO:00000213); material: "saline water (ENVO:00002010), including plankton (ENVO:xxxxxxxx)" | depth 790 m
AGTTTGTTTTGGCCCCTCTCCCGGGGGGAGAGGGGAGAACAGCGGTGACCCTCTCCAGAATGGTGGGGGACGAAAGATTTCCTGGAGGTACCGACCATGCTGCATATTTTCTGCCCTCACTGTGGCGAACTGCGTTCCGAAGAAGAGTTTCATGCCAAGGGCCAGGCGCACATCCCGCGGCCGCTGGAGCCGAACGCCTGCACCGACGAGGAGTGGGGCGAGTACCTGTTCTTCCGTGACAACCCGCGCGGCATCCACCACGAGCTGTGGATTCACGCCGCCGGTTGCCGCAAGTACTTCAACGTCACCCGTCACACGGTGAGCTACGAAATCCTCGAAACCTACAAAATCGGCGAGCGGCCCAGCGTGACGGCGGCCAGCGTTGCCGAGAAGAAGACTGCCGGCCAAGGAGTAAGCGCATGAGCCAGGTCAACCGTCTTGCCCAGGGTGGCCGCATCGACCGCAGCCAGCCTTTGAGCTTCAGCTTCAACGGCCAGACCTACCAGGGTTACGCCGGCGACACCCTGGCCGCTGCGTTGCTGGCCAACGGCGTGGATATCGTCGGGCGCAGCTTCAAGTACTCGCGGCCGCGCGGCATCGTCGCCGCCGGTAGCGAAGAGCCCAATGCGGTGTTGCAGATCGGCTCCAACGAGGCTGCGCAGATCCCCAACGTGCGCGCCACTCAGCAGGCGCTGTACCAGGGCCTCGCGGCCAGCAGCACTAACGGCTGGCCGAGCGTCAACACCGACCTGATGGGTATCCTCGGCAAGGTCGGCGGGCAGATGATGCCGCCCGGCTTCTACTACAAAACCTTCATGTACCCGCAGAACCTCTGGCTGACCTACGAGAAGTACATCCGCAAGGCCGCTGGCCTGGGCCGCGCGCCGAAGGAAAACGACCCGGACAGCTACGACTACCTGAACCAGCACTGCGACGTACTGGTGGTCGGCGCCGGCCCTGCCGGCCTGGCCGCGGCCCTGGCGGCCGGGCGCAGCGGCGCGCGGGTGATTCTCGCCGACGAGCAGGAAGAGTTCGGCGGCAGCCTGCTCGACACCCGCGAAACCCTCGACGGCAAACCGGCCAGCGAGTGGGCGGCCAAGGCCATTGCCGAGTTGCAGGGCATGGCCGACGTCACCTTGCTGGCGCGGGCCACGGTGAACGGCTACCACGACCACAACTTCCTGACCATTCACCAGCGCCTCACCGATCACCTTGGCGAGATCGCGCCCATGGGCATGGCGCGCCAGCGCATGCACCGCGTGCGCGCCAAGCGTGTGGTGCTGGCCACCGGCGCCCACGAGCGGCCGCTGGTGTATGGCAACAACGACGTGCCGGGCAATATGCTCGCCGACGCGGTGTCCACCTACGTGCGCCGTTACGGCGTGGCGCCGGGCCGCCAGCTGGTGCTGTCGACCAACAACGATTACGCCTACCGCGTGGTGCTCGACTGGCTCGACGCCGGCCAGCAGGTGGTGGCCGTCGCCGATGCGCGTGGCAATCCGCGCGGCGCCTGGGTCGAGGAAGCGCGCAAGCGTGGCGTGCGCATCCTCACCGGCAGTGCGGTGGTCGAGGCGCGTGGCAGCAAGCGGGTGACCGGCGCGCGCATCTGCGCCATCGACTTGAGGAGTCATACAGTCACCAGCCCCGGCGAAGTGCTCGACTGCGACCTGATCGTCAGCTCCGGCGGCTACAGCCCGGTGGTGCACCTGGCCTCGCACCTCGGCGGCAAACCGATCTGGCAGGAAGACATCCTCGCCTTTGTTCCCGGTGAAGGCTTTCAGAAGCGCCTCTGCGCCGGCGCGATGAATGGCGTGTTCAGCCTGGGCGATGCCTTGGCCGACGGTTTCGAGGCGGGCGCCACGCTGGCCGCCGAAAGCGGTTTCAAGGCGGTCGAAGGCACGCTGCCGAAGGTCGAGAAGCGCCATGAGGAACCCGCCGTTGCGCTGTTCCAAGTGCCGCACGACAAGCCCACGGCGCGTGCGCCGAAGCAGTTCGTCGACCTGCAGAACGACGTCACCGCTGCCGGCATCGAACTGGCCACCCGCGAGGGCTTCGAGTCGGTCGAGCACGTCAAACGCTACACCGCGCTGGGCTTCGGCACCGACCAGGGCAAGCTGGGCAATATCAACGGTCTGGCCATCGCCGCCCGTTCGCTGGGCATCAGCATCCCGCAGATGGGCACCACCATGTTCCGCCCGAACTACACCCCGGTGACCTTCGGCGCGGTCGCCGGTCGGCACTGCGGCGCGTTGTTCGAGCCCAAGCGCTACACCGCGATGCAGGCCTGGCACCTGAAGAACGGCGCCGAGTTCGAGGATGTCGGCCAGTGGAAACGCCCCTGGTATTTCCCCAAGGGCGGTGAAGACCTGCATGCCGCCGTGGCCCGCGAATGCCTGGCAGTGCGCAACGCGGTAGGCATCCTGGATGCCTCGACCCTGGGCAAGATCGACATTCAAGGCCCGGATGCCCGCGAGTTCCTCAACCGCGTGTACACCAACGCCTGGACCAAGCTCGATGTGGGCAAGGCGCGCTACGGCCTGATGTGCAAGGAAGACGGCATGGTCTTCGACGACGGCGTCACCGCCTGTCTGGCCGACAACCACTTCCTGATGACCACCACCACCGGCGGCGCCGCACGGGTGATGGAATGGCTGGAGATCTACCACCAGACCGAGTGGCCGGAGCTGAAGGTGTACTTCACCTCGGTCACCGACCACTGGGCGACCATGACCCTGTCCGGCCCCAACAGCCGCAAGCTGCTGGCCGAAGTGACCGATATCGACCTGGACAAGGACGCCTTCCCGTTCATGACCTGGCAGGAAGGCCAGGTTGGCGGCGTGCCGGCGCGGGTGTTCCGCATCTCCTTTACCGGCGAGCTGAGCTATGAAGTCAACGTACAGGCCGACTACGCCTTGGGCGTATGGGAAAAGATCATCGAGGCCGGCAAGAAGCATGGCCTGACGCCTTACGGCACCGAAACCATGCACGTACTGCGCGCCGAGAAGGGTTTCATCATCGTCGGCCAGGACACCGACGGCTCGGTGACCCCGGACGACCTCAACATGGGCTGGTGCGTCGGCCGGACCAAGCCGTTCTCGTGGATCGGCTGGCGCGGGATGAACCGCGAAGACAGCCTGCGCGAAGACCGCAAGCAGCTGGTGGGGCTCAAGCCGGTCGACCCGAACAAGGTATTGCCGGAAGGCGCGCAACTGGTGTTCGACCCGCAACAGGCCATTCCGATGACCATGGTCGGCCACGTCACCTCCAGTTACATGAGCGCCAGCCTGGGTTGCAGCATCGCCATGGCCCTGGTCAAAGGCGGCCTGAAACGCATCGGCGAGAAGGTCTTCGCCCCGTTGATGGATGGCAGCGTGATCGAGGCCGAAATCGTCAGCTCCGTGTTCTATGACCCGAAAGGGGATCGCCAGAACATCTGAAGGCACGGCACGCAACTGTAGGAGCCAGCTTGCTGGCTCCTACAGGTCAATCAGACAACACCGACAGGTTAAGAACATGACCGCGATCAATGTTTACAAACAACGCCCCGATGCCGGCCGCGCCGAGTCGCCACTGTTCCACGCCGGCCTCGACGAGCTGGCGCGCAAGGGCAAGAGCCGCGCCGGGGTGACCCTGCGCGAGAAGAAATTGCTCGGCCACCTGACCCTGCGCGGCGACGCCAAAGACCCGGCGTTTGCCGGCGGCGTGCACCAGGCCCTCGGCCTGGAGCTGCCGGTGGCGCTGACCCTGGTGGCCAACGGCGAAACCTCGCTGCAATGGCTGGCGCCGGACGAGTGGCTGCTGATCGTGCCCAGCGGCGAGGAATTCGCCACCGAGCAGAAGCTGCGCGCGGCACTGGAGGGGCTGTTCTTCGCGGTGGTCAACGTCAGCGGCGGGCAAACCGTGCTGGAACTGTCCGGCGCGAAGGCCCGCGAGGTGCTGATGAAATCCAGCAGCTACGACGTGCACCCGAGCAACTTCCCGGTGGGCAAAGCGGTCGGCACGGTGTTCGCCAAGTCGCAGTTGGTGATCCGCCACACCGCCGAAGACACCTGGGAACTGCTGGTACGCCGCAGCTTCTCCGACTACGTCTGGCTGTGGCTGCAAGACGCCAGCGCCGAGTATGGCTTGGCGATCAAGGCCTGAGCTGTAGGGTGGACGACGCTTTTTTCGTCCACCGGAGGACACCTAAGTAGGTAGGGCGGACATGGCGAAGGCTTGTCCGCCGTTGCGTCAGCCTGGTGGACAAGGCTGCGCCATGTCCACCCTACGTCATGCGCTCGGCGGACCTACCGACGGTTTGTCCGCCGCATAAACCGCCTGCCATCATCGGAGCCTGACCATGAGCCGCACCCCCGATACCTGGATCTTCACCGCGCATTGCCCGAGCGTGCTTGGCACCGTGGATGCGGTGACGCGCTTTCTGTTCGAGCAGCGCTGCTATGTCACCGAGCACCATTCGTTCGATGACCGACTGTCCTCGCGCTTTTTCATCCGCGTCGAGTTCCGCCAGCCGGACGACTTCGACGAGCAGGCCTTTCGCGCCGGCCTCGACGAGCGCCTGGCGCCCTTCGACATGCACACCGAACTGACCCCGCCGGGCTACCGGGCCAAGGTGGTGCTGATGGTCAGCAAGGCCGATCACTGCCTCAACGATTTGCTCTATCGCCAGCGCATCGGTCACCTGGCGATGGACGTGGTGGCGGTGGTCTCCAACCACCCGGACCTGGAGCCGCTGGCGCGCTGGCACGACATTCCCTATTACCACTTCCCGCTCGACCCGCACGACAAACCGGCGCAGGAGCGCAAGGTGCTGCAGGTGATCGAAGACCGCGGCGCCGAACTGGTGGTGCTCGCCCGCTATATGCAGGTGCTGTCGCCCGAGCTGTGCCGCAAGCTGGACGGCTGGGCGATCAATATCCACCACTCGCTGCTGCCTGGCTTCAAGGGCGCCAAGCCCTATCACCAGGCGTACCAGAAGGGCGTCAAGCTGGTCGGTGCCACCGCCCACTACATCAACAACGACCTCGACGAGGGGCCGATCATCGCCCAGGGCGTGGAGTCGGTGGACCACGCCCATTACCCGGAAGACCTGATCGCCAAGGGCCGCGACATCGAATGCCTGACCCTGGCCAAGGCCATCGCCTACCACATCGAACGCCGCGTGTTCCTCAACGCCAATCGCACCGTGGTGCTGCACGCATAAACCGGTAAGCAGTAGGGCGGACATGGCGAAGGCCGGTCCGCTGCGTAACCCGCCAATGGCCAATGGTGGACAAGGCTGCGCCATGTCCATCCTACGCAACGGTTGGCAACAGATGCATAACGCTCCCGTGCAAGGCCGCGTGGCCGTTGGCTGCGCCCTTGTATTCACAACAACAAAGGAGAACACGTATGTCTGGTAATCGTGGTGTGGTGTATCTCGGCGCTGGCAAGGTCGAAGTACAGAAAATCGACTATCCGAAAATGCAGGACCCGCGCGGCAAGAAGATCGAGCACGGGGTCATTCTGCGGGTGGTATCCACCAACATCTGCGGCTCCGACCAGCACATGGTGCGCGGTCGGACCACCGCGCAAACCGGCCTGGTGCTCGGCCATGAAATCACCGGCGAAGTGATCGAGAAAGGTCGCGACGTGGAAAACCTGAAGATCGGCGACCTGGTCTCGGTGCCGTTCAACGTCGCCTGCGGCCGCTGCCGTAGCTGTAAGGAACAACACACCGGGGTTTGCCTGTCGGTCAACCCGGCGCGTCCCGGCGGTGCCTACGGCTACGTCGACATGGGCGACTGGACCGGCGGCCAGGCCGAGTACGCCATGGTGCCTTACGCCGACTTCAACCTGTTGAAGTTGCCGGACCGCGACAAGGCGATGGAGAAGATCCGCGACCTGACCTGCCTGTCCGACATCCTGCCCACCGGCTACCACGGCGCGGTCACTGCCGGAGTTGGCCCGGGCAGTTCGGTGTATATCGCCGGCGCCGGCCCGGTCGGTCTGGCTGCGGCGGCCTCCGCACGGCTATTGGGCGCGGCGGTGGTGATCGTCGGCGACGTCAATCCGGTGCGGCTGGTGCATGCCAAGGCGCAGGGTTTCGAGGTCGTCGACCTGTCCCTCGACACCCCGCTGCACGAACAGATCGCCGCGCTATTGGGCGACCCTGAAGTCGATTGCGCCATCGATGCGGTGGGCTTCGAGGCCCGCGGGCATGGCCACGAAGGCGTGCAACACGAGGCGCCGGCCACCGTGCTCAACTCGCTGATGGGCGTGGTACGCGTCGCTGGCAAGATCGGCATTCCCGGCCTCTACGTCACCGATGATCCCGGCGCGGTGGATGCCGCGGCGAAGAAGGGCGCCCTGAGCATTCGCTTCGGCCTCGGCTGGGCCAAGTCGCACAGCTTCCACACCGGCCAGACCCCGGTGATGAAGTACAACCGCCAACTGATGCAGGCGATCATGTGGGACCGCATCAACATCGCCGAAGTGGTCGGCGTGCAGGTGATCAGCCTGGACCAGGCGCCGAATGGCTACCACGAGTTCGATGCCGGCGTGCCGAAGAAATTCGTCATCGACCCGCACAAGCTGTTTAGCGCGGCCTGATCGCCATCGTCCCGTAGGGCGGACATGCCAACGGCTTGTCCGCCATTACTCACCCCTGGTGGACAAGGCTTCGCCATGTCCACCCTACGTTTCAATCTCGGCACGAATCTGCGCAATCCGCGCATCCTTGTCTTGCCACAATTGGGTGACCCAATTCTGCACAAACTGGCGGAATACCGGGTCGTTCTGGTAATCGCCCTGCCACAGTGCCGGGTCGAGTTCGCGGGTTTGAATATCGACGATCACCCTTGGCACCTGGCCGCTGATCAAGTCCCAGAAACCGGGAATCCGCGTGCTCGGGTAGACCACGGTGACGTCCAGTACCGCATCCACTTGCTCGCCCAACGCGGCGAGAACGAAGGCCACGCCACCGGCCTTGGGTTTCAGCAGATAGCTATAGGGCGAACCTTGCTGGGCGTGCTTGGCCGGGGTGAAGCGGGTGCCTTCGAGGTAATTGACCACGGTCACCGGCAACGCCTTGAACTTCTCGCAGGCGCGCTTGGTGATGGCCAGGTCCTGGCCTTTGAGCTGCGGATGCTTGGCCAGAAACGCCTTGGAATAGCGCTTCATAAACGGGTAATCCAGCGCCCAGAACGCCAGGCCGAGCAACGGCACCCAGATCAGTTGCTGCTTGAGGAAGAACTTGAAGTACGGCGTCTTGCGGTTGAACGCCTGGATCAGCGCCGGGATGTCCACCCAGGACTGGTGGTTGCTGATCACCAGGTAGGAGGTGGTCTGGCGCAGTTCGGCGCTGCCACGGATGTCCCATTGGGTCGGCAGCAGGCTGGCGAAGATCAGCTTGTTCAGCTCGGCCCAGGTTTCCGCCAGCCACATCACCCCGCGCGAGCTGGCGGCTTTCAGCGCCTGACCAGGCAGGAGGAACTTGCCCAGGGCGATCAGCAGCAGCGGACCGATCAGGGTCAGGGTATTGAGCAACAGCAGCAGGGTGACGGTCAGGCCGGTCAGCAGGCGACGCATGGCAGCTCCTTGGCGTGCGCGGGCGTGGTCATCATAAGCAGCACCGTGGCGCCCTCCAAGTCATGGCGCGGCGCCGATTCTGTAATAAATGTTTGCGCGATACCAATCGGCCATCAGCGGATATGGCTTATTCTTGCAGGGTCCGTATCCCTCTCTTTTCTCTGGTCACCGCCGTGCTGAGACGCATCGTTGTCGCTGAACTCGTTCGGGGCATGTACATCCATGAGTTGTGTGGCTCGTGGATGGAGCATCCGTTCTGGAAAACCAAGTTCCTGTTGGACAGTGCCAAGGATTTGCAGCGCATTCGCGACAGCGGCATTCACGAGGTGTGGATCGACACCAGCAAGGGCCTCGACCTGCCGAGCGGGCAGACGGTCGAGCAGGTGGCGGTCGAGACGGAAGCGGTGCTGCGCGCCGCCGAGCCGCTGGCGACGGTCAAGCCGACAGGGCTGGAAGAGGAAATCGGCCGCGCGGCCAAGCTGTGCGACAGCTCCAAGGCCGCGGTGATGGCGATGTTCAGCGATGCGCGCATGGGCCGGGCAATCGACGTGGCGCATGTCGCCGAATTGGTCGAGGGTATTTCCAGCTCGGTGATGCGCAACCCGCATGCGCTGATCAGCCTGGCGCGGCTCAAGCACGCCGACGAATACACCTACATGCACTCGGTCGCGGTCTGTGCACTGATGATCGCCCTGGCGCGGCAGCTCGATCTGCCCGAGCCCCTGGTGCGCGAGGCGGGCATGGCCGGGCTGCTGCACGACATCGGCAAGATGAGCATCCCCCTGGCGCTGTTGAACAAGCCGAGCAAGCTCAGCGACAGCGAGTTCGCCACGGTGCGCGGCCACCCGCAGGCAGGCACGCAGATTCTCCTCGACAGCAAGCAGGTCAGCGCCCTGGTGCTCGACGTCTGCCTGCATCACCACGAAAAGGTCGACGGCAGTGGCTACCCGCATCGTTTGGCCGGCGAGCAGATCAGCCTGTTCGCGCGCATGGGCGCGGTCTGCGATGTGTATGACGCAATCACCTCCAATCGCCCCTACAAAGCTGGCTGGTCGCCGGCCGAGTCGATCCGCAAGATGGCCGAGTGGAGCAAGAGCCATTTCGACGAAAAGATCTTCCAGGCGTTCGTCAAAGCCGTCGGCATCTACCCGACCGGCTCCCTGGTGCGCCTGGAAAGCGGGCGCCTGGGCGTGGTGCTGGAGCAACACGGCCAATCGTTGCTCACGCCCCGGGTCAAGGTGTTCTTCTCGGCCAAGTCGAAAACCCCGATTGCCCAAGAGGTGGTCGACCTGGCCAAGCTGGTCGGGCGCGACAAGATCGTCGGCCGCGAATCCCCCGCCGACTGGGGCTTTCGCCACCTGGATGAGCTGTGGACAGGCTTGCCCGCTCGCTAGTTCGCAACATTTTCTTGCAGCCTTCCAGCGAACCATCCGCGCCTGAGTCAGTCGGAATCCGTGACGTTTTTTACGGAGGAATACCCAGCGTGAAGATTATTGTTCTGGCCTTGCTGAGCCTGATTACCTTTCCGGCGCTCGCCAATCAACCGACCCTGTACGGGCGTTACGAATACATCAAATTGCCGCAAATCGGCCAAACCCTGAAAGCCAAGATGGACACCGGCGCGATGACGGCGTCCTTGTCGGCCAAGGATATTCAGCAGTTCCAGCGCGACGGCGAAGACTGGGTGCGGTTCCGCCTGGCCACCGCGGATGCCAACGACACCCTGTTCGAGCAGCCGCTGGTGCGCATCAGCGAGATCAAGAGCCGGGCCGAAGAGCAGGGTTCGGCGAGCAGCCCGGCGGTCGCCGAGCGCCCGGTGGTGGACATGGAAATCTGCCTGGGTGGCGAGGCGCGTACCGTCGAGGTCAACCTCACCGACCGCAGCCACTTCGACTACCCGCTGCTGATCGGTGCCAGTGCCTTGCGTGATTTCGACGCGGCGATCAACCCGGCCGAGCGCTACACCGCCGCCCGCCCGCAGTGCTGAGCCCCTGTTCACGATCTGCTGCGCATCGGTGATGCTGCGTTAAAAATGGCTCTGTATCCGTTAAATGTCGATGCAGACCGCCGTCACGTGGGAGCGGCTTTAGCCGCGAAAGATGTTCAGTTTTCGAAGGTTTTCGCGGATAAATCCGCACTCACAAAAGCGCGACTTCTCCTGCAACAGGTAATTGGGACATAGCCATTAAAAACCTTCGCTCGCTTAGAGCGCGAACAGGTTCTGAGAGGCGACTGTTCTATGCTGCCAGCAGCCGCCGTGCTGCTGACAGCCGCAGGCCCGAGTAGCCCGGCGTAGTTCTTGCTTCATGTTGCTCTTTGCCGCACCGCTGTCAGGTGCGCGCGGGACTCGTTGAGGTGTCGCTATGACTGGAGTACTCAAGCCGGGTGTACGCGTATTGGAGCGTTTCAGCTTCGCGCGTAAATTTCAGCTGTTGTTCGTCTTATTCATCCTGCCGTTGGGCTACGCGCTGTGGGTGATCAGCAGTGATCATCAGGCCCGGTTGAGCCTGATCGACCGTGAGCTAGAGGGCATGCAGGGGGTTCAGGGGTTGGGCGCGGTGCAGCACGCCCTGCTCGAACAACGTACCTTGCTGGCGCGTTGGAAAGGCACCGAGACGCAGGCCGAGGCGCTGCTGCAAGGGCGTGAAGGCGCCCTTGATGAAGCGTTGCAGGCGGCCGCTGCACTGTTGCAGAGCGCGCCTTCCAGCCCGCAGGCGCGCGAGCAACTGAGCGCGCTGCAAGGCTTACGGGGGGCGCTGAGTGTGGCTGAGTTGCGCAAATTGCCGCTACCCGATGCCCTCGAACGTTACCAAAAGACCCTGTTGCAACTGATGGCCTTGCGTGAGCAGGTGGCCACCGACAGCGGCCTGATCCTCGATCCGTATCTCGACACCTACCTGATGATGGAGCAGCTGACCTTCACCCTGCCGCGCTTGCTGGAGAGCCTCGGCAGCTTCGCCAGCCAAGGTTACGGCGCGGTGGTGTCGCAGCATTTCACCTTGCAAAGCCGCGTGCTGATTCGTGACCTGCGCCGCGCGCTGGACGAGTCGCGCGGGCAGTTGAGCAAGGCCCGCTCGACCCTGGGCCTGGAAGCCCCCAAGGCGATGAAGAACCTGCAAGCACCCTTCGCCGCGGCCGAACAGGGCCTGGAGCAGTTTCTCGCCGAGATCGACCATGACATGTTCGAGGCCAGCCCGATGGCCCTGACGCCCGCGCAATTTATCCAGCGCGTCGATGCCTTGCATGCACAGCTGAGCGGCCTGCAACAGGCGCTGTACCAGCAGTTCGCCCTGAGCCTCGGCGATTACCGCCAGCAGGCGCGGCTCGAAATGCTTGAGGTGATCGCCGTGTTCGGCGTCCTCACCCTGCTGGCGTTATACATACTGCTGTGCCTCAACGCCTCGATCAGCCGCAGCACCGCCGGGATCATCCTGGCCGCCGAAGGGCTGCGCGATGGCGATCTGCGGGTGCGCATGCAGGTGCATGGCGAGGATGATCTGGCGAGCATTGCCACGGCGCTGAATGCCGCCGTCGCGCAGTTGCGCGGTTCCATGCAGGGCGTCGATCAGGAGAGCCAGAACCTCGGCGGCACCGTGCAGTTGCTCAGCACCCAGGCGCAGAACGCTCTGGTCGCGGTCGAACAACAACAGGGGCAGATGAGCCAGATCGCCACCGCCGCCACGCAAATGGCCGCCACTGCGCAAAGCGTCGCACAGAGCTGCGAACAGGCCGCCGTGGAGGCTGGGCAGACCCGTGAAATCGCCAACCAGAGCAATCAGCGCAGCGTGCGCACCAGTGCCAGCATGCGCCAACTCAGCAGCCGCCTGGGCGACAGCGCGGCGACCCTACAGCAGCTGCGCCAGCAGACCGAGCAGATCACCCGCGTGGTCGATGTGATCAAAGGCATCGCCGAACAGACCAACCTGCTGGCGCTCAACGCCGCCATCGAAGCGGCGCGCGCCGGCGAGCAGGGGCGCGGCTTTGCCGTGGTGGCCGATGAGGTGCGCTCGTTGTCGCAGCGCACGCAGAACTCCACCGCGGAAATCGCCCAGACCGTCGCCGACCTGCACAAGGTGGTCGGCCAGTCGGTCAGCCAGATGGAAGATGCGGTGCGCCAGGCCGAAGGCGATGTCGGCAGCGTGCTGGCCATGGGCGAGGACCTCGACGGCATCGTCGAGTCGGTGCAGCGGGTCAGCGACCGCCTGGCACAGATCGCCACCGCCGCCGAGCAGCAGGCGGCCACCGCCGATGAGGTCAGCGGCAATATCCAGCAGGTCGACCAGGCGGCCAGTGCCTTGCTCGATGGCGCCCAGGCGGTGAGCAGCGCCGCCGAGCAGCTGCGCCGTGGCAGTCAGGGCTTGGCGCAGAACACCGGGCGTTTCCAACTGGGCTGAAACCTAACAAAAGGCTTCGTAGGGTGGGTTAGGCGCCTGTGCGGATGTCGCAAGGCGCTGCGGATATGGGGGCGGCGTAACCCGCCAGCGGCGGGCGACAGGGCTATCGGCGGGTGGGTGACGCGGCACTCTTGCATGTGCGGTGCTGACAGGCCCCAGGTCCTGTGCCGCTAACCCACCCGCCGTCTGCCGCTTGCTGCGCGTTGCCCTTGACGCTGCGTTCGCCCTGTCGCAGGCTCCGCGGCAACCCGTTCAGGCGCAGGACGCTCATGCCGCATATTCTGATCGTCGAAGATGAAGCCGCCATCGCCGACACCCTGATCTTCGCCCTGCAGAGCGAAGGCTTCACCACCACCTGGTTGAGCCTGGCCGAGCAGGCCCTGGCCGAACAGCAGCGCAGCCCGGCCGATTTGCTGATTCTCGACGTCGGCCTGCCGGACATCAGCGGCTTCGAAGCCTGCAAACGCCTGCGGCGGTTTTCCGAGGTGCCGGTGATCTTCCTCACTGCGCGTAGCGAGGAAATCGACCGCGTGGTGGGCCTGGAAATCGGCGCCGACGATTACGTGGTCAAGCCCTTCAGCCCGCGCGAGGTCGCGGCGCGGGTCAAGGCCATCCTCAAACGCGTGCTGCCGCGCGAGCCGCTCGCGGCAACCGCCGCGGGGCCTTTTCAGCTGGACCGCGAACGGGTGCAAATCCATTACCACGGCCAGTTGCTCAATCTGACACGCCACGAATTTCGCCTGCTGCAAACCTTGCTCGCTCAGCCGCAGCGGGTGTTCAGCCGCGAGCAATTGCTCGACGGCCTGGGCGTGGCCTTGGAGGCCGGTTACGAGCGCAACATCGACAGCCATATCAAAAGCCTGCGTGCCAAGTTGCGCCTGGTCGCGGCGGCTGCCGAACCGATCCAGACCCATCGTGGCTTGGGTTACAGCTACTCGCCGAGCCACAGCTGATGCCGTTGGGCGTACGCATCTTCCTGGTGTATTTCCTCTTCGTCGGTCTGGCCGGCTGGTTTGTGCTGAGCACGGTGATGGACGAAATCCGCCCCGGCGTGCGCCAGTCCACCGAGGAAACCCTGGTCGATACCGCCAACCTGCTGGCGGAGATCCTGCGTGACGAGGTCAAGGCCGGCAGCCTGCAACAAAGCCGCCTGCCACAGGTGCTGCAAGCCTACGGCCAGCGCCAGCCGCAGGCGCAGATCTGGGGCGTGGAGAAAACCCAGGTCAACCACCGCATCTATGTCACCGACGCCCAGGGCATCGTCCTGCTCGATTCCAGTGGCGCGGCGGTGGGCCAGGACTATTCGCGCTGGAACGATGTGTTGCGCACCCTGCGCGGCGAGTACGGCGCGCGCTCAAGCCGGGAAGACCCCAACGACCCCGATTCCTCGGTGATGTACGTGGCCGCGCCGATCATCGATGGCGCGCAGATTATCGGCGTGGTTTCGGTGGCCAAACCCAATCGCACCTTGCAACCCTACATCGAGCGTTCGCAGACCCGCCTGGCCTGGCTCGGCGGCGGCCTGATCGTGCTCGGCCTGTTGATCGGTGCGCTGCTGTCCTGGTGGCTCAGCGCCGCGTTGCGCAAGCTCACCCGCTACGCCCAGGCGGTCAGCGAAGGCCGGCGCGCCGAGCTGCCGGCCCTGCGCGGCGGCGAGCTGGGGCAACTGGCCGAGGCGGTCGAGCGCATGCGCACCGAGCTGGAAGGCAAGGCCTATGTCGAACGCTATGTGCACACCCTGACCCATGAATTGAAAAGCCCGCTGGCGGCGATTCGCGGCGCCGCCGAGTTGCTCGATAGCGAGATGCCGCTGGCGCAGCGCCAGCGTTTCGTCGGCAATATCGCGCAGGAAAGCGCGCGTATGCAGCAATTGATTGAGCGCCTGCTGCACCTGGCCCAGGTCGAGCAACGCCAGGGCCTGGAAGAGCAGGTGGCGGTGCCGCTGCGCAGCGTGGTCGACACCTTATTGCAGGCGCAGATGGCGCGTATCGAAGCGGCGGGCTTGCGCATTGAAAACCTGATCGACGCCGAGCTGTGCGCCTTTGGCGAGGCCTTTCTACTGCGTCAGGCGGTGGCCAATCTGCTGGATAACGCCCTGGATTTCACACCGGACGGCGGGCTGCTCCGCTTCAGCGCCGAGGCCCATGCCGGCCAGGTCGAGCTGCGCCTGTTCAACCAGGGCGAAGCGATTCCCGACTATGCCCTGGCGCGCCTGAGCGAACGCTTCTACTCCCTGCCACGTCCTGGCAGCGGCCGCAAAAGCACCGGGCTGGGGCTGAATTTCGTCGAGGAAGTGGCGCAGTTGCATGGCGGGGTATTGCGTGTCGGCAATGTCGCAGGTGGTGTGGAAGTCGGGCTGACTTTGCCCAGCGTCTGAACATTCCCGTAGCTACCCTCTTGCCGTCTCCGCAGAAAATAAGGGGTGAACTTGTAGGAGCGAGCTTGCTCGCGAAGCGTTGCAGTTGCACCAAGCCAATTTGCCAGCAAGCTGGCTCCTACAAAAGCTCTGCCGGCACCCTTGGAAGGAACGGCACATTCGATGGGATGAATAATCCAGCCCCATGCCTGTCGCTCTGGCAAAATCGCCGCAGTATTTTCTCAAAGCAGTCTGCGCAAGGCTGCTGCATAGACAAGGTAAACCCGCATGACCAGCAACGAAGAGCAGCAATTTCTCAACGAGTTGGAGAAAAAGCTCTGGAACGCCGCCGACAGGCTGCGCTCCAGCCTGGACGCCGCGGTGTACAAGCACGCCGTGCTCGGCCTGATTTTTCTTAAGTACGTCAGCGACACCTTCGCCGAGCGCCGCACCGAACTGGCAGCGCAGTTCCGCGATCCCGCGCATGACTACTACCTGGGCGACGACGAAGCGCTGATTAAGGAAGAGCTGGAAGTCCGCGACTTCTATACCGAGAAAAACGTGTTCTGGGTGCCGGAAATCGCCCGCTGGGACACCCTGCAAAGCAACGCCAAACTGCCCATCGGCACCCACTTTATGCTCAAGAGCGGCAAAACCGAGCAAGCCGTGGAGATGCGCACCATCGGCTGGCTGATCGACACCGCCCTGGATCATGTGGAAAAGGAAAACCCCAAGCTCAAAGGCGTGCTCAACAAGACCTACACCCAGCTCAGCATCGAGGCAGACAAACTCACCGGCCTGATCGACCTGATCGGCAGCATCCCCTTCCAGCACGCCAGCCTGCATGCCAAGGACATTCTCGGCCACGTTTACGAATACTTCCTCGGCCAGTTCGCCCTGGCCGAAGGCAAGAAGGGCGGCCAGTACTACACGCCCAAGGCCATCGTCAGCCTGATGGTGGAAATGCTCCAGCCATTCAAGGGCCGCGTGTATGACCCGGCCATGGGCTCTGGCGGCTTCTTTGTGCAGAGCGAGCGCTTTATCGAGGAGCACCAGGGCACGCTGGGCAATATTTCCGTGTACGGCCAGGAGTCCAACCCCACCACCTGGCGCTTGGCAGCGATGAACATGGCCCTGCGCGGTATCGACTTCAACTTCGGTGGCCGCTGGGCCAGCACCTACAGCGAAGACCTGCACCCGGACCTGCGCGCCGACTTCGTCATGGCCAACCCACCGTTCAACATGAAGGAGTGGAAGAGCGGGGTGAAGGACGACGACCCGCGCTGGGCCTATGGCATCCCGCCGGATGGCAACGCCAACTTCGCCTGGCTGCAACATATGCTCTACCACCTGGCGCCCAACGGCAGCCTGGGCCTGTTGCTGGCCAACGGCTCCATGAGTTCCAACACCAATAACGAAGGCGAAATCCGCAAGCGCCTGCTGCTGGCCGACTGCGTGGAGTGCATGGTCGCCCTGCCAGGGCAGTTGTTTACCAACACCCAAATCCCCGCCTGCATCTGGTTCCTCAGCAAAAACAAACACCCCCGCGAAACCGCCTGCGGACGCAAGCTGCGCGAGCGCAGCGGCGAAGTGCTGTTTATCGACGCGCGCAACCTGGGCTTTATGAAGGACCGGGTGCTACGTGACTTTACCCGCGAGGATATCCAGAAGGTCGTCAGCACCTACCACGCCTGGCAATCCGGCGCAGGCTATGAAGATGTACTGGGCTTCTGCAAATCCGTCACCCTGGCGCAGATCGCCGAGCACGGCCATGTGCTAACGCCGGGCCGCTATGTCGGTGCCGAAGCGGTGGAGGAGGACGATGAAGCCTTTGCCGAGAAAATGCAGCGGCTGACCCAACAGCTTGGCGAGCAGATGGAAAAGGGCGTGGAACTTGATCAGTTGATCCAGCAGAAGCTGGGGGGGCTGGGGTATGAGTGTTGACTGGCCAGTCGTGCCGGTTGAGCAGGCTTGTGACTTGATTGTGGATTGCGTAAACAAGACGGCACCAGTTGTTCCTTATGCAACTCCTTATCGGATGATCCGAACTACGAATATCCGTGAAGGCCGTATCAGTCTTGAGAGCTGTCGTTTTGTAGACGAAGTAACTTACGAAAAGTGGACGCGGCGCGCTAAATTGGAATATGGCGACGTGTTACTCACGCGTGAAGCACCCATTGGTGAAGTTGGTTTTGTCGATTCGCCAGATGGGCTATTTCTCGGTCAGCGGGTCATGCAGTACCGCGCTAACGTGCAGGTACTACATCCGCGTTTTCTGCATTACGTATTTCAGTCACCTTCGCTTCAGCACCAGTTTGGCAGTCATGAGGGCTCCGGGTCGGTAGTTAGTCACATACGAGTCGGTGATTGTTCTAAGTTCAAAATCCCCTTGCCACCACTTGACGTTCAACAAGGAATTGCTGAATTACTAGGCGCGCTCGACGACCGCATCAGCCTGCTACGCGAAACCAACGCCACCCTGGAAGCCATCGCCCAGGCGCTGTTTAAATCCTGGTTCGTCGATTTCGACCCCGTGCGCGCTAAGGCCGAAGGCCGCCAGCCGCAAGGAATGGACGCCGCCACTGCTGCCCTGTTCCCCGATAGTTTTGAAGCGTCAGGGTTAGGCTCACTGCCTAAGGGCTGGGCATTTAAGCCAATTGGCGAGCTTGTGGAGGGGATTTACGACGGTCCTCACGCCACGCCGACAAAGTCCGCAGAGGGGCCTATTTTCCTTGGCATCAAGAATCTGACCGGCACCAGCCTTGATTTGTCTGATGTTCGCCATATCAGCGAGAGCGATTGGTCGCAGTGGACACGCCGTATTGAGCCGAGACACGGAGATATTGTGTTCAGCTACGAGGCAACTCTTGGGTTCTTTGCGGTGATTCCTCCAAGTATTCGTTGTTGCCTTGGTCGCAGGCTTGCGTTGGTGCGTCCGCATGAAGAAAACGGCGCAGGGTTGTTCTGGTTTCACCAGTTCGTCTCAGCACCATTCCAGCAGCTGCTGGTAAAACATACGATGCGGATTCCACGCCATTCGGACACTCAGCCCACGCTGATCCG
>TARA_R100001244_G_scaffold15162_4_pt1 | contig 17347 bp, 17 predicted proteins | sample TARA_R100001244 | Tara Oceans TARA_R100001244 (sample SAMEA2621564) | marine metagenome | biome: marine biome (ENVO:00000447); feature: mesopelagic zone (ENVO:00000213); material: "saline water (ENVO:00002010), including plankton (ENVO:xxxxxxxx)" | depth 790 m
TGCTGAAAATAGCTGCTCGAGATAGATTTATTATCCAGAGCTCAGGTTATTTTGTGTGTAGTGCCACAGATACTTTGCTTACAGGTTGCTTACCAAGTGCTTTGGTTATCTCCCAGCCAGCGTCACTTAACCTTTGTAAATCAATTCCATGCTCAATGCCAAACCCTTGCAGTAAGTAAACTACATCTTCGGTGGCAACATTTCCTGACGCACCCTTAGCATAAGGACAGCCACCAAGGCCCGCAACTGCCGCGTCAACCGTTGCAATACCTAGGCTTAAAGCTGCGTAAATATTTGTGAGCGCTTGGCCGTATGTATCATGAAAATGCACGGCCAACTTGGTTTTATCAATGTGCGTTAAAAGTAACTCTATTAACTGCGTTACTTTTTTAGCGGTGCCAACACCTATGGTATCGCCAAGGCTTACTTCGTAACATCCTAAATCTAGTAGCTTTTGCGATACACTCAGTACTGCTTGTGGGTCAATTTCACCCTCATAAGGGCAACCTAGCACACAGCTTACATAACCACGTACACGAATATTATTAGCTTTAGCAAACGCCATTACTTCGCTAAAACGTTCAATACTTTGCTCTATTGAGCAGTTGATATTTTTTTGACAAAACGACTCACTCGCAGCTGTAAATATAGCAAACTCTTTAATACCAACAGCATGCGCTGCTTGTGCACCTTTTAAGTTAGGTGTAAGGGCACTTAAATTTACGTCAGGTAAATCTAGCGCTGATATTACATCCGCTGAGTCTGCCATTTGCGGCACCCACTTAGGGGAGACAAACGCACCAGCTTCAATATCTTTTAAACCTGCAGCACTTAGGGCGTTAATAAGCGCTACTTTATCGGCTGTGCTTACTGTTTTTTCGTTTTGTAGGCCGTCTCGCGCACCAACTTCAACAATACGTACTTTAGTTGGAAAGGCACTCATTATGCACCTTCCTCAGTTGTATCTTCGACAATAGCAAGCAGAGCACCATGCGTTACTAATTCGCCTTCACCAAAACAATAGCTTTTTAAAATGCCGTCGTGTGGTGCGTTAAGCGTGTATTCCATTTTCATGGCTTCGATAATAACAACCGCATCGCCTTTGGTAATTGTGCTACCAATGTCGACTAAATGCTTAACTACCGTGCCATTAAGTGGGGCGGCAAGTGGCAAAGCTTCGCTTTCGTGCGAACTAATATAATGTTTATCAACTAGTTCAAGCTTAGTTTGCAGTGCTTTATTCATAACTGTCACACTATTACCTACCGTAGTTACGTGCGCGCTATGTTTTTCACCGTTAATAAATACACTGCACAGATTGTTATTTAATGTGCCTTGTAGTTTAAATACATGCTCGTTATGCGTAATACTATAGCCCTCGGCCGTTTTTATAGCGCTTAGCTGCAAATCGGCAAAAGGGATTTTAATTACTTGTGGTGCATTGAGTGTAAAACCACTCAGTTGTTGCCACGGGCTTGCACTGTTTTGCGCATTTTGGGTATTAGTTAGCGATTCTAAATATGCAAAAGCAGCAATAAGCTGGCTCGTTTGTAATAACGATTCGTCAACCGCAACTAACGAGTCGCCTTGCTCTGCAATAAAGTGTGTGCTTGGCGCACCTTGTTTAAAGGTAGGGTGGCTTGCTAAATTATGTAAAAAGCCAATGTTTGTGCTAAAACCCGCTAAATGAAATTGCTCAAGGGCTTGTTGTAAGCGGCTCAGTGCTTGTTCGCGATTGTCGTCGTGCACAATAAGTTTTGCAATCATTGGATCGTAAAACGGGCTGATTTCGTCGCCTTGTGCAATGCCTGTATCAATGCGTACAAATTCGCTGTTAAGGGGTGTGTGTAGTGCTTCAATAGTGCCCGAGCACGGGATAAAGTCGTTAGCTGGATCTTCTGCGTATATACGTGCTTCAAAGCTATGACCCTGCAATTGAATATCACTTTGTGTCAGTGGCAATGTTTGCCCACCCGCAATATTAATTTGCCAATTGACTAAATCTACACCCGTTACCATTTCGGTCACAGGGTGTTCTACTTGAAGGCGCGTATTCATTTCCATAAAGAAAAATTCATCGCCACACAGTAAAAACTCAACCGTACCTGCGCCTCTATAATTTATAGCCAGTGCACAACGTACAGCCGCTTCGCCCATTTCTTTGCGTAGTTCGTCAGATAAACCCGGAGCAGGGGCTTCTTCAATTACTTTTTGATGACGACGTTGCAAAGAACAATCACGATCGCCTAAATAAACACAGTTACCGTAGTTATCTGCAAATACTTGCACTTCAACATGGCGAGGCTGGTTAACGTAGCGCTCAAGCAATACTAAATCGTTACCAAAACCGGCAATCGCTTCACGTTGCGCACCTTGTAGTGCGCTCATAAAGTCTTTTGCTTTTTGTACAACGCGCATGCCTTTACCACCGCCACCAAAGGCCGCTTTAATGAGTACAGGGTAGCCAATTTTTTCAGCTTCACTTTGTAAAAAAGCAGGGTCTTGTTTATCGCCGTAATAACCAGGTACTAATGGCACATTAGCAGCTGCCATTATTTCTTTAGCGCGGGTTTTAGACCCCATTGCTTCAATGCTACTTGCTGGTGGCCCTACAAAAGCAATGTTGTTAGCTTCGCAGGCTTTAGCAAATTCACTGTTCTCAGATAAAAAACCATAGCCTGGGTGAATACAATCAGCGCCGCAGTCTTTGGCAACTTGCAAAATTTTGTCTGCTACTAAATACGAATCTTTACTTGGTGCGGCACCAATATGGTAAGCCTCGTCAGCCATTTTTACGTGCTGGGCATGTTTGTCTGCGTCAGAATAAACCGCGACCGTGGTTAAGCCCATTTGTTTTGCGCTGCGCATTACACGGCACGCAATTTCTCCACGATTGGCAATCAGTATTTTTTGTAATCGTTGTGTCTTCATAATCAATCCTACAGTTGCCAAGCGGGTGGGCGTTTATCAAAAAAAGCACTTAGCCCTTCTTGACCTTCTTCAGATACGCGAATTTTTGCAATACGCTCTGCGGTAAGCTCAATGAGTTCATCGGTAATTTCTTTATTTGCTACATCGTTAATTAATGCTTTTGCGGCTTTTACTGCAACAGGTCCGTTATCAATCAGTGTTTGCAGCATATTATCGAGTGCACAGTCTAAATTACCGGTTACTTGATGAATTAAACCCAATTGTTTTGCAGTATGGGCATCAAACACTTCAGCCGTTAAAAAGTATCTGCGAGCAGCGCGTTCACCAATGGCTTTAATGACATACGGGCTAATAACAGCCGGAATAAGACCCAGCTTTACTTCGCTTAAACAAAATTGAGCATCGTCTTTACTAAGGGCTATGTCGCAACAGGCTATTAAGCCCAGAGCACCACCAAAAGCGGCACCTTGCACAGCACAAATTGTAGGATGAAGGGAGCTTGCCAAGACCTGCATTAATTTAGCTAATTGCATTGAATCAGCTAGGTTATCGGCATAGTTGTTATCAGCCATTGATTTCATCCAGGCTAAATCGGCACCGGCTGAAAAGTGTTTACCTTCTGTTTTTAAAACCAAAGCACGAATATCAAGCGTATTTGCATGTTCAATACACTGAATAAGTTCGTGTATTACTTCACTGTTAAATGCGTTTCTTTTTTCTGGGCGGCTTAACACAAGTACAGCCACATTAGATTTTGTTATTTGTAGTGTTACTGACATTTTGCGCTCCGGTTACATTCTAAATACGCCAAATTTCGAATCACGTTTTGGTGCGTTATTCGCAGCTGTTAACGCAAGACCTAATACGTTACGCGTATCGGCAGGGTCTATAATGCCGTCATCCCACAAGCGTGCACTTGCGTAATACGGATGACCTTGCTCTTCGTATTGTTCAATAATTGGCTTTTTAAAATCACTGATTTCTTGCTCGCTCATGCTTTGACCTTTGCGTGCTAAACCATCTTGTTTAACTTGCGCCATTACACCCGCTGCTTGCTCGCCGCCCATTACCGAAATACGGGCATTAGGCCACATCCACATCATGGTTGGTTCAAATGCACGGCCACACATTCCGTAGTTACCTGCACCGTATGAGCCACCAATAAGTACAGTGAATTTAGGCACATCAGCACACGAAACCGCCATCACCATTTTAGCGCCGTGCTTTGCAATGCCTTCGGCTTCGTATTTTTTACCCACCATAAAGCCGGTAATATTTTGTAAAAACACTAAAGGAATATTGCGCTGAGCACACAGTTGAATAAAGTGCGCGCCTTTTTGCGCCGACTCACTAAATAAAATACCGTTATTAGCCACTATGCCAACGGGATTGCCATAAATGCAGGCAAAACCTGTGACTAACGTTTCACCAAAGTAGCGTTTAAATTCATCAAATGATGAGTCATCGACAGTGCGCGCTATTACTTCGCGTACATCAAACGGCTTTTTAAGATCGGTGCCTACAATGCCGTAAAGCTCGTTAATATCATAACGCGGTGGCTTTACATCCTCTAGAAGAGGGGCTGTAGGGCGTGTGTAGTTAATGCGCTCAATACATTGGCGCGCAATAGACAGCGCATGAGCATCGTTTTCAGCGTAGTGATCGGCAACACCCGACACTTTACAGTGCACATCGGCGCCGCCTAACTCTTCAGCGGTTACTTCTTCGCCTGTTGCTGCTTTTACAAGGGGCGGGCCGGCTAAAAATATAGTGCCTTGATCTTTTACAATAATGCTTTCATCTGCCATTGCAGGTACGTACGCACCACCTGCGGTACATAAGCCCATGACTACAGCAATTTGTGGAATGCCTTTGCCCGACATACGGGCTTGATTGTAAAAAATACGACCAAAATGCAACTTATCTGGAAATACATCATCTTGCTCAGGCAGGTTAGCACCGCCAGAATCCACCAAATAAATACACGGTAAGTGGCAGCGCTCTGCGATATCTTGTGCGCGTAAATGCTTTTTAACAGTAAGCGGAAAATATGTACCGCCTTTAACCGTGGCATCGTTTGCAATAATCATGCATTCAACGCCTTTAACACGGCCAATACCGGCTACAACACCAGCGCACGGTATTGCTTGCTCGTACACACCAAAGGCAGCAAATTGCGAAATTTCTAAAAACGGTGAGCCTTCGTCAATTAATGTATTTATGCGGTCGCGTACAAATAATTTACCACGGCCTTCGTGGCGCTCTTTTAATGCAGCGCCTCCGCCTTGGCTAATTGTTGCTACTTTACTGCGTAAATCATCCACCAGCGCTGACATATTTTTATGGTTTTGCACAAACGTTGGATCGTGAGGATTAACGCTCGATTTTAAAATAGTCATGGTTTAATCCTTAACGGCTTTCTGTGAAAAGTTCGCGGCCAATAAGCATGCGGCGAATTTCGGATGTACCAGCACCAATTTCGTATAATTTAGCGTCGCGAAGAAGACGGCCCGTTGCGTATTCGTTTATGTAGCCATTGCCACCTAAAATTTGAATCGCATCTAGTGCCATTTTAGTTGCAAGCTCAGCAGCGTATAAAATTGCTCCGGCAGCATCTTTACGGGTTGTTTCGCCTCGGTCACACGCTTTAGCTACCGTATATACGTATGAGCGGGCAGCATTCATTTGTGTATACATGTCGGCTACTTTGCCTTGAATTAACTGAAATTGACCAATAGGGGTATCAAACTGTTTACGTTCATGAATGTACGGTACCACTATGTCCATACACGCTTGCATTATGCCAAGCGGGCCCGCTGCAAGTACTACGCGTTCGTAATCAAGGCCACTCATAAGTACTTTAACGCCTTCGTTTAAGTTACCTAAAATGTTTTCCTCGGGCACTTCGCAGTTTTCAAATACCAGCTCACAGGTATTTGAGCCGCGCATGCCCAGTTTGTCGAGCTTTTGCGCTGTTGAAAAACCAGGAAAGTTGCTCTCAACAATAAACGCGGTAATGCCTTTAGCGCCGGCGTTTAAATCTGTTTTAGCGTAAATAACTAATGTGTGCGCGTCGGGACCATTGGTGATCCACATTTTATTGCCGTTTAAAATGTACTTATCGCCTTTTTTTTCGGCTTTGAGTTTCATCGATACAACGTCAGAGCCCGCATTAGGCTCGCTCATTGCAAGAGCACCAATGTGCTCACCACTAATAAGCTTAGGTAAGTATTTTTCTTTTTGAGCTTGTGACCCGTTACGGTTAATTTGATTAACACACAGGTTTGAATGTGCTCCATAGCTTAACCCTATAGAGGCACTGGCACGGCTAATTTCTTCCATAGCAATAACATGTTCTAAGTAACCTAATCCTGCGCCGCCAAGTTCTTCAGATACGGTCATACCCAGTACGCCCATTTCGCCCATTTGAGTCCAAAGTTGATTTGGAAAAGCGTTATCTAAGTCCGTTTTTTCAGCAAGCGGGGCAATCTCCTGACTCGCAAAACTGTTTACGTGGTCGCGGATCATATCGGCGGTTTCGCCAAGGCCAAAGTTCATTTCTTTATATAGTGAAATAGTGCTCATGATTCATTCCTGTGTGACGTGTGTGTTGTCAGTGTGTTTTTATTTTAAAAATAAACTTACTCGTCTATTTTATTAAGCGTGTCTCTACAGCGGCGCTCGGCCGTCACCAACTCCATAAGAACAACTTTAATGTCGTCCATTTGTTGAGATAGGTCTGCTTTTTTTTCTGAAATAAGGTCAAGCATAGTAACCAACTGCTTAGCGCTTGATTTATCTGCGTCGTACAGTTCAAACAAACGACCGGTTTCGGCCAATGTAAAGCCAAGGCGCTTACCACGTAATATTAGTTTTAAACGCACTTTATCGCGTTTTGAATAAATACGGGTTTGACCATTACGATCAGGCGTTATTAACCCTTGGTCTTCGTAAAAGCGAATAGAGCGGGTTGTAATGTCAAATTCTTTAGCGAGTTCGCTAATGCTAAATGTTTGTTCATTACTGGCCGGCATTTTGGCTGAGCTTGCAAAGTTTGTTTGATTATCTGGTTTCATAATTGTATTTACCTCATTCGAATAACCCCAATATAAGTGAAGTTTACGTAAAGGTAAAGCTTGGTGTGATTTGAAACTATTTATAAAGGAATGTTTAAGTGAAGTATTGGTTTATATTATTAATATTCAATGGGTTATTTTTATTTCATCAGTGTAGTCTAACTGATGGAAAATAATCCTTACACTTATAAAACTAAAAATTAAGCTGTTTTTAGTTGACGTTGGCGTAAACGTTAGTATTGTGTAAGGGTATTAAATAATAAATGAATACTAAATTAATAGAGCAAATATACTAACAACTATTTGCATATAAATACAATGGAGTTAGTTATGACTTTAGAATCAGTGGTAATTGTAGCAGCAAAACGCACCCCAATGGGTGGTTTTATGGGAGCGTTAAGTGATGCGCAGTCTACCGAGCTTGGCGCTACCGCCATTGCAAGTGTACTCACACAAACTGGTTTAGCTAATGATGCAATAGACGAAGTAATTATGGGCTGCGTATTACCAGCAGGCCTTGGACAAGCACCTGCACGCCAAGCAATGTTAAAAGCAGGCCTTGCACTTAGTACTGGCGCTACAACAATTAACAAAGTATGTGGCTCTGGTTTAAAAGCGGCCATGCTTGCAAACGATTTAATTAAAGCGGGCTCTATTCAATCTGCCATTGCCGGTGGCATGGAAAGCATGACAAACGCACCGTACTTTATACCAAAAGCGCGTGGCGGAATGCGTATGGGACATGGCGAAATAAAAGATCACATGATGAGCGATGGCCTTGAAGATGCTTACGACAACAAAGCTATGGGTTGTTTTGCACAAGACACCGCCGACGAATACGGGATTGGTCGCGAGCAAATGGATGCGTTTGCATTAGGCTCATTAAGTAAAGCTAAAGCCGCGATACAAAACGGTAGCTTTGATAACGAAGTTGCACCGCATACGATGCAAACACGCAAAGGCGATGTAACAGTATCGATTGATGAGCAACCAGGCAACGCCCGCCCAGAAAAAATTCCTACCTTACGTGCTGCTTTTAAAAAAGACGGCACTATTACAGCCGCTAATTCATCGTCAATTTCAGACGGTGGCGCAGCGCTTATATTAATGAGCGAATCAAAAGCAAAAGAGCAGGGCTTAACACCGCTTTGTAAAATTGTAGCGCACAGCACGCATTCTCAAAAACCAAGTGAATTTACAGTAGCGCCAGTAGGGGCAATAAGCAGCGTGCTTGAAAAAGCAGGCTGGGCTGTAAACGATGTTGACCTTTGGGAAATTAACGAAGCATTTGCCATGGTAACCATGCTGGCTATTAACGAGTTAAAACTTGATGAAAGCAAAGTAAACGTTAATGGCGGTGCATGTGCATTGGGTCATCCAATTGGTGCAAGCGGCGCGCGTATTTTAGTAACGCTTATTCATGCCCTTAAAAACCGAGGCCTTAAAAAAGGCATTGCGTCTTTATGTATTGGTGGCGGTGAAGCGGTTGCTATGGCCGTAGAAGCGTATTAACTAGGTATTTAATAGTTATAAGAAAGCTGTACGAATAACTATAAAAGCGCTGCACTAATAATACTAACAAAGCGGCGCTACCAATTTTAAAAGAGAACACACAACTCACACACTAGGATTTAATCATGCACCAAGTACCACTACTTATTAATGGCGAATTTATTCAATCAGCATCAAAAGAGCTTATCGATGTTATAAACCCAGCAACTCAAGAAGTACTTGCACAAGTGCCATGTACCACAGAGTCAGAAATGGACGCGGCAATTGCCTCAGCTTCTGAGACGTTTAAAACATGGAAAGACGTACCTATTACTGAACGTGCTCGCATTATGATGAAGTACGCGGCGCTATTAAAAGAACATCATGATGAGCTTGCTACCATTATTTGCCACGAATTGGGTAAAACGTTTGAAGATGCAAAAGGCGATGTTTGGCGCGGTATTGAAGTAGTAGAACAAGCAGCGAACGCACCATCATTAATGATGGGTGAAACAATGGAGAACGTAGCGCGTAAAATCGATACGTATTCTTACATGCAACCACTTGGCGTGTGTGCAGGTGTTACTCCGTTTAACTTCCCTGCAATGATCCCACTTTGGATGTTCCCGCTGGCAATTGTGTGTGGTAACACCTTTATTTTAAAACCGTCAGAGCAAGACCCACTTACACCAATGCGCTTAGCAGAGCTATTTATTGAAGCCGGCGCACCAAAAGGCGTATTACAAGTTGTTCACGGTACAAAACCACAAGTAGACCGCTTACTAGAAGATAAAGCAGTACGCGCTATTTCGTTTGTTGGCTCGTGTGGTGTAGGTGCTTATATTTATTCTAAAGGCACGCAAAACCTTAAACGTGTGCAAGCGTGTGTTGGTGCTAAAAACCACATGGTTATTATGCCTGATGCAAGTAAATCGCACGTTGTGAACAACCTAGTAGGCGCATCAGTAGGTGCTGCTGGCCAGCGTTGTATGGGTATATCTGTTGCTGTATTTGTAGGTCAAGCAAGTCAGTGGGTAGATGAAATTAAAGCAGGCTTTGAAAATGTACGCCCAGGCGTGTGGGATGATGCAAATGCAGCATACGGTCCACAAACATCGAAAGCAGCAAAGGCTCGTATTTTATCACTCATTGCTGGTGGTAAAGAGCAAGGCGCTACCTGTTTAATTGATGGCTCTGACTTTACGGTTGAAGGGTATGAGCAAGGTAACTGGGTTGGCCCAACGTTATTTACCGATGTAACCAAAGAGATGGATTTATACAAAGAAGAAATATTTGGTCCAGTACTCGCGTGTATGTTTGTAAACACGCTTGATGAAGCAATCGCCCTTATTAACGATAGCCCTTACGGTAACGGCACCTCGTTATTTACGTCAAGCGGTGCAGTGGCTCGTAAATTCCAACACGAAATTGAAGTAGGTCAAGTAGGTATTAATGTGCCAATTCCGGTGCCACTTCCGTTCTTTTCATTCACTGGTTGGAAAGGCTCGTTTTACGGCGATACACACACGTACGGTAAACAAGGCATTCGTTTTTACACAGAAACTAAAACGATTACATCACGTTGGTTTGAAGACGACATTGCGTCGGGTCCAAACATGAGTATTAACTTAAAATAATCGTAATTAAAAAATGAGTAAATAAAAGAATAATTAATAAAAAAGATGGGCGCGAAGGCTACTTCACACACAACACACACATAAGCCTTCGCCGCTCGTCACAAACTATCCCTGTGACGGGAAACACTAACAACACAACTAACACAATTAAAGAGGTCTACCATGGACTTTAACTTATCTGAAGATCAACAAGCCTTTGCTCAAACAGCACGCCAATTTGCCGAGTCAGAACTTGCGCCCCATGCAGCAAAATGGGATCGCGAACATATCTTTCCTAAAGACACGATTAAAGCAGCGGGCGAGCTTGGTTTTTGTGGTTTATACACGCCAGAGGAAGCAGGCGGCCTTGGTTTATCACGTTTAGATTCGAGCATTATTTTTGAACAGCTTGCTATGGGCTGTACAGCAACAACGGCCATGTTAACTATTCATAATATGGCTACCTGGATGGTAGCAAGTTTTGGTACCGATGCCGTTAAAGACAAATACGTAGAGCAATTAGTCATGGGTGAGTTACTTGCCTCTTACTGTTTAACAGAGCCAGGGTCGGGTTCAGACGCCGCATCACTTAAAACCAAAGCCGTGCTTGAAGGTGATGAGTACGTTATTAATGGCTCAAAAATGTTTATATCGGGCGCTGGCGAAACCGAAGTATTAGTGGTAATGGCACGTACAGGCGGCGAAGGCGCTGCGGGTATTTCGGCATTTGTAGTGCCTGCCGACGCAAAAGGCGTTGAATACGGTAAAGCAGAAGAAAAAATGGGTTGGAACGCACAACCAACACGGCTAATTAGCTTTGAAGATGTACGCATTCCTGCGCATAACTTATTAGGCGCAGAGGGAGAAGGCTTTAAATTTGCGATGCAAGGCCTTGATGGCGGTCGAATTAACATTGCCACATGTTCAATTGGTACAGCGCAAGCGGCGCTTAATACAGCCCGTGAATATTTAAAAGAACGTACCCAATTTGGTAAGCCATTGGCTGCGTTTCAAGCATTGCAATTTAAAATTGCCGATATGAACACCGAACTTGTAGCTGCGCGCCAAATGGTAAGGCTTGCTGCATTTAAACTTGATAATAACGACGTTGAAAAAACCACTTACTGCGCCATGGCTAAACGTTTTGCTACCGATGTTGGCTTTACTGTGTGTAACGACGCACTGCAAATTCATGGTGGTTACGGTTACATAAAAGAATACCCGCTTGAGCGCCATGTACGTGATGTACGCGTTCATCAAATTTTAGAGGGCACTAATGAAATTATGCGTGTAATTATAGCGCGCCGTATTTTGGCTGAGTCTGCAAGCGACGTTTTATAAGGAGCAATGTATGTCAGAATCTAAATCTAATCCGAGTATTGAACTTACAACCGAAGGTCATGTTGCTATTTTAACGATGTCTAACCCGCCAGCAAATACCTGGACAAAAGACACCCTAGTTGATTTAAAAAATACCGTTAACGCGCTTAATAATAACAAAAATATTTACGCCTTAGTACTGACTGGTGAAGGCGAGAAGTTTTTTAGCGCTGGTGCCGACCTAAACGTATTTGCAGGTGGCGATAAAGGCGTAGCCGCCGATATGTCGCGTGTATTTGGTGAAGCATTTGAAGCGCTTACTAATTTTAGAGGTGTGTCGGTTGCAGCCATAAACGGTTATGCAATGGGCGGCGGGCTAGAAGTTGCCCTAGCGTGCGATATACGTATTGCGGAAGAGCAAGCACAAATGGCATTGCCTGAAGCTAAAGTTGGCTTATTACCCTGTGCGGGTGGCACACAAAATTTAGCATGGCTTGTAGGCGAAGGCTGGGCAAAACGGATGATTTTATGCGGCGAGCGCTTAAAAGCTGATAAAGCCTTGCAAATTGGCTTAGTAGAAGAAGTAGTACCACAAGGTGAAAGCTTTGCGGCAGCACTAAAACTGGCCAACCAAGTAAGCGAGCAAAGTCCTACCTCAGTCGCTGCATGTAAAACATTGATTCAAAAAGGGCGCCATCAACCAATGGCAAGTGTATTACCTCTTGAGCGCGAGTTATTTGTTGGTTTGTTTGATACCGAAGATCAACAAGAAGGTGTAAATGCCTTTTTAGAAAAACGCCGCGCTAACTGGGTAAACGGCTAATGAGTGCTTTAACATTATTAAATAGCGCCGATGAGCCCGTGGTATTTGAAACCGCAACCGCAGAAAACGGCAGTTTAATTGGGCTTATTACACTCAATGCGCCAAAAGCATTAAATGCGCTTAATTTTGAGATGATCAAATTACTTGAACCGCAATTGCGAACTTGGCAAGACGATGATGCAATCGCAATGGTGTTGTTAAAAGGCGCAGGCGATAAAGCATTTTGTGCTGGTGGCGATGTTGTAAGCCTTTATCATGCAATGGCGCAAGGTAAACCAACAAGCTTAGTTGAAGAGTTTTTTACGCTTGAGTACAAGCTTGATTACCTTATTCATACCTTTGATAAACCAATCCTTGTTTGGGGTAACGGCATAGTGATGGGCGGCGGTTTAGGGCTAATGGCCGGTGCTAGCCACCGCGTTGTTACTGAAACATCACGCATTGCCATGCCAGAGCAAACCATAGGTTTATACCCTGATGTAGGCGGCAGTTACTTTTTACATAAAATGCCACAAAGTGTGGGGCTATTTTTAGGGCTAACGTCGGCATCAATTAACTGCGACGACGCGCGTTTTGTATCGCTTGCCGATCACTTCATCGACAGCACTAAATATGATGCCATGCTTGCGCAAATTTTAGCAGCTAAATGGGGCAAAACCGCAAGCTTAAATCATGAGCGTTTAACTAAGTTATTAACCGATTTAGATAACCAATCTGCGCGTATGCCAAAAGGCAATATAAAAGCTAATTTAAAAACGATTCAAAAGCTGGGTGAGTTTACAACTTTGCAGGAGCAGGTAGATTATATTTTAGGGCTAACCACTGACGATAAATGGCTACAACGCGCCCAAAAGTCACTTAAACATGGCTGCCCACTAAGCTGCGCACTCGTTAGTGAGCAATTAAAAACCAGTAAAGGCAAAAGCTTATTAGCGTGTTTTAAAATGGAGCTGGGTATGTCGGTGCGCGCTGGCGAAGTAGGTGAGTTTCAAGAAGGTGTAAGGGCGTTATTAATAGATAAAGACGGCGTACCTAATTGGCAGTACAAAACTCTTAGTGATGTACCACAAACAATAATAGACAGCTTTTTTGTTAACCGCTTTGGCGAAAATCATCCACTCGATGGCTTAGACACGCCAATACACAAATAAAGGAAAGACGATGACTAAACTCAATATCGGTTTTATCGGCTTAGGCAATATGGGCGGCCCAATGGCGGCTAACTTAATTAAAGCTGGACATACTGTGAGTGTGTTCGATTTAAACCAGTCGGTCGTAAATGAACTTGCAAGCAAAGGCGCAAAAGCCGCAGTTGATGCAAAGCAGTGCGCAACAAATGCTGACGTACTTATTAGTATGTTACCTGCGGGCAAGCATGTTAAATCGCTGTATTTGGGTAATAACGACGACAGCGGTTTAATTAACGTGCTAAGCAAAAATACATTAGTAATTGATTGCTCAACAATAGATGCAGAATCAGCACGCACTGTAGGCACTGCACTTGGCAAACAAGGCATAAGCTTTGTAGATGCACCGGTATCGGGCGGCGTTGCAGGCGCAACTGCAGGTACACTTACTTTTATTGTAGGCGGCGAAAAAGCCGCGTTTGATAAAGCAAATACAGTGCTGAGTGATATGGGTAAAAACATATTTCATGCAGGCGATATTGGTGCAGGGCAAGTAGCAAAAATATGTAATAACATGCTACTCAGTATTTTAATGGCAGGCACCAGCGAAGCACTGCAAATGGGTATTAATAACGGTCTCGATCCTAAAGTACTTAGCAACATCATGACCGCAAGTTCTGGCCGAAACTGGACGCTTGAACTTTACAACCCTTGCCCAGGTGTAATGGATACAGCCCCAGCAAGTAACGATTACAAACCTGGCTTTATGGTCGATTTAATGGCTAAAGATTTAGGCCTTGCCATGGAAGCCGCGCAGCAAAGTAATTCATCAACCCCTATGGGTTCAATGGCTAAAAATTTATACACTATGCTACAGCACCAAGGTGCGGGTAGTGATGACTTTAGTGCCATTTTTAAACTGTTTTCTAAGTAGGAGCAACGCGTGGAAATTAAAAATAACACGGTAGTAATAACCGGTGGTGCACAAGGTTTAGGCTTTGCAATGGCGCAAAAATTTGCACTTATGGGTGCTAACATTGCTTTAATAGATATGGCACAAGACTTATTAAACACCGCATGCGAGCAATTAACGCAGCTTGAAGGTGTAACTAGCAATATTAAAGGTTATGCCGCAAACGTAACTGCCGAGAGCGAAGTAGAAAACGTATTTAATACCATCAACAGCGATTTTGGCCACATTGGTGTGCTAATAAACAACGCCGGTATTTTACGCGACGGCATGTTTATAAAGGCTAAAGACGGCAAAGTCGTTAAAAAAATGTCTCTTGAGCAATTTCAATCAGTGATTGATGTAAACCTGACCGGTGTGTTTTTAGCCGGGCGGGAAGCTGCAAGCCACATGATTGAATCAGGCAAAGGCGGCGTTATAGTTAATATGTCGAGCGTAGCGCGCGCAGGTAACATAGGCCAAACAAATTACGCGGCATCAAAAGCAGGTGTAGTGGCACTTACCACCACATGGGCTAAAGAACTTGGTCGATTTGGTATACGTGTAGGCGCTATTGCACCAGGTGTAATAAGTACCGCCATGACCGACGCCATGAAGCCCGAAGCCAAACAACGTATGCTAGCAGTAACGCCCGTAGGGCGCTTAGGTGAAAGCGACGAAATTGCCCATACTGCAAAATACATAATCGAAAACGACTTTTTTACCGGTCGCGTGGTTGAAATAGACGGCGGCATTCGTTTGTAAACCGAACTGGATTAAGGTTGATTTAAAAAGCATGGCGCTTGTAGGCTTGTAGGCTGTGCTTTTTTGTTTTAAATCGGGGAGTTTATAATCTTGAAAAAGGGCTGATAACTCCGTTGGCACCTTGTTGTAATACATGGGTATATATTTGCGTAGTACGCACGTCGCTGTGACCCAGTTGTGTTTGTACTGTGCGTATATCAGCGCCGCTTTGCAGTAAGTGCGTAGCGAAAGAGTGGCGCAAAGTATGTGGTGTAACGTGTTTATTAATATTTGCATCAAAAGCGGCTTTTTTAACAGCGCGTTGTAATTGCTTTTCATCAATATGATGGCGCCTTAATTGTTTACTCTCGGGATCAAGACTTAATTTATGTGATGAAAATAAATATTGCCAGCCCAGCTGTCTACTGTGGTTTGGATATTTTTTACGTAACAAATGCGGCATGTACACACCGCAATACAAAGGGTTTTTAAGATCTAATTGTAGATAACTATCAACTAATTGTATTTGGGAACGTAATTGCGGTGTGAGCTCTACGGCAAGGGTTACAACACGATTTTTGCCTCCTTTGCCATCCCAAATTCGAATGCAGTTATAGTCAAAGTCAATATCGTGTACCCGTAAACGCAGTACCTCCATTGATCGCATACCACTGCCATAAAGTAATCCACAGGGTAAATAATGCTTTGCAGAGCACACTTTAAAAAAATTATTTATTTCTTGCTGCGTTAAAACTACCGGTAGTTTAGTTGCTCGTTTGCTCTTAATAAAACTTAATGATAATGAAAGTGGCTTTTTAATCACTTCTTTAAATAAAAAGCTCAACGCATTTAAGGCTTGTGTTTGAGTGTTAGGAGCAACATTTTGTTGATTGACTAAGTAGTTTAAAAAAAGTTCGACCTCATTATCTCCCATCGTTGTTGGGTGCCTCATAGAGTTAAATCGAATAAACAAAGCTATCCAGTATAAATACGCTTTAATAGTACTTTTAGCATAACGCTTTAGATACATTTGTTCGGCTATCATAGTTAAAAAAGGTGATTTCATGATATGAATCTCTAGTAAAAGTTAACTGTATATATAGACAGTGCTTGTTGTTTTGTCCAATATTACTGATCTCCACCATTTCGGTGTGTTTGTGCATTGATTAAAAATAATTTCCAGTTAACTAATTGTTTACAGGTGTTTATTTGATGGTTAAGATAAATGCACTGTAATATATGGACATTTGTCGGTTTATAAAACGACAAATGTCGTAGACAAAATTGTTAGCTGCCTATAGGATATTTTGTGCTAAAACTATATCGTTTCTCTGAAGAGAAAAAGGAATACTGGGAAACTTGGCCAAACGATGATGGATCTCATACGGTTCACTGGGGAGAACTCGGTACGACTGGCGAGAGTAAAGTTCTAAAAAATGGCCTGTTTAAAAATCCACAGAAAGCTATTCAAAAGGAAATTGATGATTTAGTCGCTAATGGATTCAGTCAAGTCGAGCAAGAATTTACCCTTATGGTTGAGTATTCTGTAGACGGATTCGGGACACCACAAGATCTAGAAAAAAGAGCAAGGCTTCAAGATCGTCTAAATGAAACACTTGGATGGACTGGCTTAGGACACTGTGATGGCGGAAGTATTGGCAGTGATACTATGGAAGTATGTAATTACGTTGTCGATTTTGAGGTTGCTAAGCGCATCATTGAAAAAGACCTTGTAGGTACAGAGTTTGAAAACTTTACTCGTATTTACGATGAAGACTTAGAGTAGTTCGGCAGCTAACAAACCGCTGTAGTCGGTCGCAAGCTCCCTGGGACAATAACACGTGGGCCCAGTCGCTTCGCTCCAAATTTTAGCCCACGTGTTATTGCCCCTAAGCGGGGTGTTATGTGGCATTCAGGATATGGCTATACCTAAAAAAGGTTCGAGAAAAATCGAAGTAGATGGAATTTCTTATCGTTGGCTTATCAGGAGTAAACCAACGTACTCTCAAGCAAATGAATGGTCAAATTTAAAAGCGGTTGTCGAATTGCTTGAAAAACCTGCTTCAAAATTATCGATAGATTTTACTGTTCCAAGAAGTGATTCTTGGCTTACTGATAGCAAGGTTAGTATTTCACCTAAAGATATCTCGGCTTGTATTATTAAATCAATAAAGTTAGGTTGGGATGCAAGTGGCAATGAGAATTTCGACATTGAGTACGTACCACATAACAAGTGACTATGGTGTCAATTCCTAATTTCAAACCATTTT
>TARA_R100001244_G_scaffold101215_4_pt1 | contig 17336 bp, 17 predicted proteins | sample TARA_R100001244 | Tara Oceans TARA_R100001244 (sample SAMEA2621564) | marine metagenome | biome: marine biome (ENVO:00000447); feature: mesopelagic zone (ENVO:00000213); material: "saline water (ENVO:00002010), including plankton (ENVO:xxxxxxxx)" | depth 790 m
GTAGACGTCGATAACCTGACGGACGTAATCGTTCTTGAGCACCACCTTCTTGTGCCGGATCAACGGATTAGCGCCGCGCACATCGAGGGTGTAGAAGCTGGTGCCGAAGTAGTTATTGACGCTCTTGTAGCGAAAACTCAGGGTGTGCCAGTTGAACCGCAAGCGGATCTGCTCGTCGCTGCGCTCGAGGATTTCCAGGTTGCTGAGGTTGTGCGAGGTACGGGTGTCCGGGATCGTCGCACTGGAGCGCTCGGTTTCGATGCGGAAGACCCGGTCCTCCAGACCGCCACGATTGCCGTACCAGATCAGCGAGATTTCGCTTTGCGGGTCTTCAGTCAGCTCGTCGTTGTCATCCCAGGCGGGCATCCAGAAGGTGCAGTCGGGGGCGTAGAGTTCCAGCCAGCTGTGCCAGTCCTTGTCGTCCAGATAGCGGGCTTCGCGGTACAAGAAATCACGCACGTGCTCGTATGACAGGCTCATTTACGCGCCCTCCACGTGAATCAGCTGCGCGTTTTCCTTGCTCAGCGCCGCGCGCATGGTGCTCAGCCAGTACTGGTGTTGCAGCACGAACAGACCTTCATCCTCGGTACGCACGCCGGAGAGGACCGGGTGCAGGTCAATTTCCTGCGCGGCCTCGTCGGCGCCGGCCACCCAATGCGCGGCACCGCGGGACATGTCGTTCCAGCCGACACCGCCGCCGTAACCCTGCTGGCAGGAACGGAATTCCTCCAGGTCATCCGGGGTGGCCATGCCAGACACGTTGAAGAAATCTTCGTACTGGCGGATGCGCCCAGCGCGTGCCTCGGCGCTCTCGCCCTTGGGCGCGATGCAATAGATGGTGATCTCGGTTTCATTCACCGAAATCGGCCGGGCGACGCGGATCTGCGAACTGAACTGATCCATCAGGTACACATTCGGGTACAGGCACAGGTTGCGCGAGTGGCCGATCATCCAGTCGGCACGGGCAGCGCCCACCTCGGCCACCAGGGCGTCGCGGCGCTCATTCAGCGGGCGGTCTTCGGGGTTGTCCCAACGCGTCCACAGCAGCAGGTGCCCCTGCTCGAAACTGTAGAAACCGCCGCCCTTCTTGCCCCAGCCACCGGCGCTCATGGTCTTGGTTTCCTGACCGGCATCGCGCGCCTTGCGCTGCTGCTGAGTGGCGGCGTAGTTCCAGTGCACAGCCGTGACGTGGTAGCCATCGGCGCCGTTTTCAGCGGTCAGCTTCCAGTTGCCTTCGTAGATGTAGCTGGAGGCGCCGCGCAATACTTCCAGGCCATCCGGCGACTGATCCACGATCATGTCGATGATCTTCGCCGACTCGCCCAGGTGCTCGACCAGCGGCAGCACGTCAGGGTTCAGGCTGCCGAACAGAAAGCCGCGGTAGGACTCGAAACGCGCCACCGGGGTCAGGTCGTGGGAGCCTTCGCAATTGAAACTGTCGGGATAGCCGGCGTCCTTGGGATCTTTGACCTTGAGCAGCTTGCCGGAGTTGTTGAAGGTCCAGCCGTGGAAGGGACAGGTAAAGGACGCTTTGTTGCCGCGCTTATGCCGGCACAACTGGGCACCGCGATGGCTACAGGCGTTGATGAAGGCGTTGAGCACCCCGTCCTTGTTGCGCGCGATGAAGATCGGCTGACGCCCCATGGTCGTGGTGTAGTAATCGTTTTTCTCGGGGATCTGGCTTTCATGCGCAAGGTACAGCCAGTTGCCCTCGAAGATGTGTTGCATCTCCAGGTCGAACAACCGCGGGTCGGTGAACATCTCACGCTTGCAGCGGTAGACACCCTTGTCCTTGTCTTCTTCTAGCAGGCTATTCAGGTAATCGAGTCCCAGGGTCATGGCCGTGGCTCCGTTGTTATTGTTTCAACGGTGTTAAGGCTACGAGGGCAAACTGTCCGACAATATCCGCTTTGTGCACGACCGTTATCCGTTTCCTGCAACCTCCCGCCATTCGCCACTAAAGTCGTAGAAGCCACGGAAATAGTGACGCGCAGCGCTTCGCGACAACGCGCGGGCGTGCCGGTGGCAGTTAACTAGAAGGGTTGCCGTGCAGCCTGCGGCACGCGGTTACGGCGCGTGCGCGGCTCAGGATTCGCGGCGGCGCAGGGTGTCGGAGGGCAATTCGCCGAAGCTGTGCTTGTAGCTCTCGGAGAAACGCCCCAGGTGCAGAAAGCCGTAATCCAGGGCGATCTCGGTGACGCTGCGCACGTGGCAGGATGGGTCGCTCAGGCAGCTGTGAACACGCGCCAGCTTGCGCTCGCGGATGTAGTGCTTGGGCGTGCAGCCGGCGTTGCGCTCGAACATCGAATACAGCGAACGCAGGCTGATATGCGCGCTGGCCGCCAGTTGCTCGGCGCTGATGTCCTGCTTGAGGTTCTCGTCGATGTACTGGATCAGCCGCTCGAAGGACGCCGCCTGCGGCAGCGGCAACTCGCGGCAGATATTGCTGCTGAGCTGGGTCAGCAACTTGCTGGCGACGATCCGCGAGTAATGCTCCTGGGTTTGCAAGGCGTTGTCGCTGGCCTCGGCCTCCATGCATACCAGGCTCAGCAGGCGCATGAAGCTGTCCAGTTGCTGCAAGTCGTAGAGGTTGCGGGTGAAGCGTACGCCCTGCTCCGGCAGCCTCCAACGCTGCTCCTCGCAAGTGGCCTGCAACAGGCTGGCAGGCAGCTTGAGGATGAACTTCTCACAGTCGTCGGAATAGGTCAGGTCGACCGGATCGTCGGGGTTGATCAGCAACAACTCGCCCGGCGCCAGGTAGTGCTCGGCATGACGATTGCGCCACAGGCAGTGGCCGCTGAGCAGGATCTGCAGGTGGTAGATGGTTTCCAGCGCCGGCGAGGTGACCCGCACGCTGCCGCCATAGCTGATGCGGCACAGGTCGAGGCTGGCGAACTTGCGGTGGCTGAGGCTCGCCGACAGGCCACCCGTCGCCGGCAGGCGAATGCAGTGCGAACCGACATGCTGATTGACGTAATCCGAAACGTCATAGGGGTCGGCACGCACGAACACCGTGCTTGTTTCAGTCAGCAGGAGCATTCACGGAGTACCCGATTGTTGTTTTTTTAATGACGCCCGTTGCACAGGCGTTTCGCTGCCTAGCGTGAGCCTGATTCGAGGCAACGCCAAGCCAGCGTCCCGGATAACGGACGAATGGCCCGTCAGCCGAGTGGCAGGCCGCCACCATAAGGAACGGCGAAAAAAACAGTCAAGCGCAGCGCGACGAAAGCGGGCGGTTATCGCCCGCTGCGCCGTGCCTCAGAGCGGGCGGAACAGCTGGCTGCTCAGCTCGCGGCTGGCAGTGAGCATGATCGGCAGAAAACGCTTTTCCAGCTCGCTGGCCGGCACGCGACCGGCGTGGGTGCTGACGTTCATCGCCGCCAACACATGCCCGGCCGAGTCGTACACCGGCACCGCAATCGAGCGCAGGCCCTGCTCCAGCTCCTGGTCGACCACGCACCAGCCCTGCTGACGCACCCGTTGCAGGCATTCCCACAAGGCCTCCGGGGTGTGCAGCGTGCGGCTGGTTTTGGCCTGCAGGTCGGCGTGGTTGAGGTAATCGTGCAGGCTGTCGTCGTCCATGGCCGCGAGCAGGATGCGCCCCATCGACGTGCAGTAGGCCGGCAGTCGGCTGCCGACGCTGAGGTCGACCGAGATCAACCGTTGCGGAATCGCCGAGCGCGCCAGGTAGAGCACCTGCTCGCCTTCCAGAGTGGCCAGGTTGCAGGCCTCGTGCAGCTGTTCGCTGATGCGGTCGAGATACGGCTGCGCCGACACCGCCAAGGGTGTCGACGACAAGTAGGCATGGCCCAACGTAAGCACCTTGGGCAGCAGTGAATAGGTGCGCCCGTCGGTGGTCGCGTAACCCAGCTTCATCAGCGTATACAGGCAACGGCGCACGGCGGCGCGGGGAATCTCGGTGCGGTGGCTGATCTGCGCGATGGTCAGGTGGCGCTTGCGCTCCTGAAAGGCATTGATCACCGCCAGGCCGCGCGCCAGCGAGGTCATGAAGTTCGGATCGCCGCTCAACTCCTCGATGCGCTTGGCCGGCGAGACATACACCGGCGGCATCAGGGCAGACAACGGTGGACGCGTATCGCTCATACGAGCTCCTCGGAAAGCGGAAAACAGTGATTCGATTATCGAACGGTAGTTCGATAATCGCAATTGACCACTCACGTTCAGCTGATAACCTTGCCGCCGCTCAGCCCCCCGACAGTTACGTTGAAGAGCTGGCGCGGGCTCTGCACGCAGCCGCCCACGAAGCAGCTGCGGTCCGCTCGGCCGGCCACGCACCGGCCATCGCAGCGACGTGCCCTGCTGGCGATCCTGATCGCGGGCGGGGTTCGCCGCTGCTTACCCCAGCGCGCCGCTGTAGCCGAGAAAACCGACCAGCGCACTGACAGTGATGAACGCCAAAACCGTCGCCGCCACCAAAGCAGCCGCGCAGCGCTCCTCCAGGCCGAAACGCTGGCCGAGGATCGGGTAGATGCTCATCATCGGCGCACTGGCGAACAGCACCCCGGCGACCAGCAGTTGCGGCTCGACATCCGGGACCAAGGCAAAGGCGGCGAACACTGCCAGCGGATGCAGCAGCAGCTTGGCCAGGCTGATCTCGCCGACCTCGCGCCACATCCCCTGGCTTTTCAGGCCATACAGAGTGCCGCCGATGACGAACAAGGCCACCGGCGCCGAAGCACTGGCCAGCATCTCGATGACCCGGCTCAGCAGCACCGGCAGGCGCACCTCAAGCAGCGACAACAGCAAGCCGATGCAGATGGCGATGATCACCGGATTTTTGCACAGGCGTTTGAGGGTTTCGCCCAACACCGTCAGGCCGGCCTGGCCACGCTGCCGGCCCACTTCGGCGAGGACCAGCGCCAGGGGAATCATCAGCAGGTTTTCCACCAACATACCCAGGGCCAAAGCGACCGCAGCCGGTGCGCCGAGCACCATGGCGACAATCGGATAGCCAATGAAACCGCTGTTGGACACCGACATGCCCAGGGCGGTGATGGCACTGCTGGAGACATCGCGCTTGCGAACCCAGCGCGACAGGGCAAAACCCGCGGCAAACATCGCCAGCGAACCCAGCGCATAGGCCACCAGGAACGGCACGTTAAGCACCTCGCCCAGCGGCCGCTCCGCCAAGGCCTTGATCACCAGCGCCGGCAAGGCAAAGGTGATGACGAAACCGCCCATGCCACGCACCTGTTCGCGGTTGACTAGCCCGCTGCGAGCGGAGAAGAAACCCAGGCCGATCAGGATGAAAATCGGTGCGGTAATACTCAGTACGGCTAACACGCGATGCACGCCTGCACGGGTTGGGTCAGTTGCCGCAAACGGCTGTAGGTACGGCTGAAATCGCACGCATCGGCACCAGCACACAGCTGCGCCAGGCTCAGCTCGCTGGCCAGCCACAGGGTCACGCCACTGTCGTAAGCGATGTCGATGAAGTTGATGAAGCGCTGCTGCACATCCCGCAATCGCCCGTGCAGCGCCGGAACATCACTGATCACGATGCAGCGAAATTGCTCGCAAAGCGCCAGGTAATCACGGGTCGACGACGACGCCTCGAACAGGGCCGCAAAGGCCAGCCACACGCCCTGCTCGGTGCGCCCACGCACAACGAAACTCATGCGCTTGAGGCGCAACTCGCCCGGCGCCAACGGCAAAATCTGGCCCAGCACGCGCTGCGCCTCGACGCCAGGCGCCTGGATGAAGCGCCCCCAGTCGACGCGCGCCTGCTGGCGATAATCCTCGCCAGCGTCCAACTGCAACACCTGTAGATGCCGTTGCAGTAATCCAATGAACGGCTTGAAACGTGCGTGGTAGAGCGGATGGGGGCACAGCTCGGCAGGCGCATAGTTGGAGGTGAACACCAGCGCCACACCCTCGCGCAGCAGACACTCGAGCAGCCGCCCGAGCAGAATCGCGTCGCCGATGTCATGCACATGGAATTCGTCAAAGCACAGCAGGCGCGCCTCGCCGGCCAGCTCAGTGGCAACCTTGGCCAGCGGATCAGGCTGGCCGCTATGGCGCCACAGGCGCTGTTGCAGCTCCTGCAAAAATCCGTGGAAATGCACACGGCGCTTGTTGCTCAGCGGCGCGGCGGCGAACAGGCAATCCATCACAAAGCTCTTGCCGCGCCCAACGCCGCCCCACAGGTACACCCCGGCAACCGGGCGACGTCGCCAGAGACGGGGCGACCCCAGCTGCGCATCCAACCAGCCGGCCAGATAATCCAGCACGCGTTGCTGCGCCGGGTCGGCACGGTAGCCACGCGCCGCCAGCTCCTCGGCGAAATGACGGCGCACCGCGGCGGCGGGCGCCATCGCCTCAGAAGTCAAAGAAGACCGTCTCGCCGTCTCCCTGAATGCGTATGTCGAAGCGATAAGCCGGCTGGCCGTCCACCTCGCAACGCTTGGCGATCAACGTCTCGCGGCGCTGCGGCTGCTCGATCAGGTTGAGCACCGGATCCTTGGCGTTGGCCTCGGTTTCATCGTCGAAATACAGGCGGGTTTGCAGGTGGATATTGATGCCACGGGCAAACAGGCTGACGTTGATGTGCGGCGCCATCGGCACACCGGCGGCGTTATTGAGCACACCCGGCTTGATCGTCTGCACGGTCCATTCGCTACCGGCATCGAAGGTGGTGGCGGTACGGCCGAACCCGTTGAAGGGTTTTGCCAGGTCATAGGCTTCGTCGTAACGGCCGAGGTGATCGGCCTGCCACAACTCCACAAAGGCGTCGCGCACCAGGTGGCCATTGCCGTCGTAGACATGGCCGATCAGCACGATGTGTTCGCCGGGCGCCTCGGGCTTGGCCATCCGGTTGCTGATTTCCTGGTCACGGCTGGGGTTGCCAGCGGCGGCCAGGGCCAGACCGATGTGCACATAGGGGCCGGCCGTCTGTGAAGGGGTTTCCGGCAGCAGTTCGATAGGCATGCTCGCGCCTCCTCAGCGGTTTTCGAAGTGGGTTTTGCGCTGGCCACGCAGAACGATATCGAAGCGGTAGGCCAGGCAATCCATCGGGTTGGCCATGCCCATATCGAGCTTGGCGATCAGGGTTTGCACGGCGTCCGGGTTGGCGATCGATTTGACGATCGGACACAGCGGGATCAACGGGTCGCCCTCGAAATACAGTTGGGTAATCAGCCGCGTGGCGATCGACGGGCCATTCAAGGAGAAATGGATATGCGCCGGGCGCCAGTCGTTCGGGCCATTGCGCCATGGGTAGGGGCCCGGTTTGATGGTGCGGAAGCTGTAATTGCCTTCGCTATCGGTCAGGGTACGGCCGACGCCACCGAAGTTGGGGTCGAGCGGCGCCAGGTAGCGGTCGTTCTTGTGCCGGTAGCGGCCACCGGCGTTGGCCTGCCACATCTCCACCAGGGTGTGCGGAATCGGCTTGCCGTACTGGTCCATGACCCGGCCACTGACGATGATGCGCTCACCCACCGGCAGCCCGCCGTTGTTGAAGTTGAGCAGCAGATCGTTATCCTGCGGCGCCATTTTCAGGTGCGAGAAATCCGGCCCGCTGGTTTCCGACAGCGATTGCGCAATGCTCACCAGCGCCTGGCGCGGCGAGCGGGCAATCGAGGTCTTGTAATCGGGGGTGAAGGCTTGCGGATGCCAGTTGCGGTCACGGATGACGAAACGGCGAGTGTCCTCGGCGGGCATGGGCGCTCCTGTTGAGTGAGAGTACGGTGCTTGGTGCCACAGTCTCAAACAAAGCAGGACGGACGAATATTGAAAAGACGCCCACAACTCATAACCAAATGGTTATGAAAAATGCCCATCGCGGTACTCGCTGGCCACCTCACGCAACACCTCGCAGAACGCTTGCGCCGACACCGACTGCGGCACGGCCGTGTTGCGGCAAATTCCCACCGAGCCGCCCGGTTCCTGAATCCCCAGCGTCAGCTCGGCCAGCTCGGCGCGCCGTACATCCAGGCGTATCGCATCCTGCGGCGCCACCCAGATCGCATCGCTGGATAACACATAGCGGCGGCTCAGCGCTGGCGACAAGGTTTCCAAGCGCTGCTGCGGCTGGACAATGCCGCACTGCACAAACAGGCTGTCGGCGTACTTGCGGATGGTAGTGCCCGCCAGCGGCAAGACCAGCGGGTAATCGCCAAGGCGACTAAGGTCGGCCTTGGTCGACGACAACAGCGGATGCCCCGGACGCACCACCAAGGTCATTGACTCGCTGTACAGGTGTTCGAAGGTGAGGCCCTGAATTTCCGGGCTATCGGTCATGCGCCCGACCACCAGATCCAACTCCCCCACCCGTAGCTGTGCCAGCAGGTACGCACTCGGTCCGGTGGCAATGCTCACCACCAGCGCGTTATGACGCTGATGCAGACGACACACCACTTCGGGAACCAACAGGCTCTCGACCGTCGACAGCACGCCAACCTTGACCTGCCCCGCCTCATGTTCACCGCCGCGCAGACTGGCCACACCATCGCGCAATGCCTGCACGCACGGCCCGGCATACCGCATAAACGCGATCCCGGCCGGAGTCAGGCTGGCACCGCCCTTGCCGCGCTCGAACAACACCGCCGCAAGAATCTCCTCCAACTCCTTGAGCGTCTTGGAAATCGCCGGCTGACTCACCGCCAACGCATCCGCCGCCTTGGCAAAACTGCGCTGCCGGGCAATCTCCAGAAAACAAACCAGGTGGCGGAACTTGATGCGGGTATCGATATTCATCAGCTAAGCCTTTACGTACTTTGCGCGATATATGAATAAACGCTGAAGCCCTGACGGGTGGAGAGATCGTCTATCCACCCTGCAGAAACAACAAAGCCCAGTCGTTTCCGAACTGGGCTTTGTTATCAAATATTGGTCGGGACGGAGTGATTCGAACACTCGACCCCTAGCACCCCATGCTAGTGCGCTACCGGACTGCGCTACGCCCCGACTAGGCGTGAATCTGTTTTCAATACCTCGAAAACGTCGAGAACTATACATTAAGCTTCTGAAATATGGAAACTTTTTGAGTTCATTCGTTATTTCCGAAGCACCAGCAAAACATCCTCCAGCTCAGCAATCATCTGTTTGATGAGTTGCTTGTACTGGGTGGTGTCATCCTTGGCTTCATCACCGGAAAGCCGCTGACGCGCCCCGCCGATCGTGAACCCTTGCTCATACAGCAGCGCGCGGATCTGACGAATCATCAGCACATCCTGGCGCTGATAATACCGCCGATTGCCGCGGCGCTTGACCGGGTTGAGCTGAGGAAACTCCTGCTCCCAATACCGCAAGACATGCGGCTTGACCGCACAGAGTTCGCTCACCTCGCCGATGGTGAAATACCGTTTGCCGGGTATGGCAGGTAATTCATCGTTATGACTTGGTTCCAGCATACGCCTCGACCCTGGCTTTAAGTTTCTGGCCTGGACGGAAAGTCACCACACGGCGAGCCGTGATAGGGATTTCCTCTCCCGTTTTTGGATTACGACCGGGGCGCTGACGCTTATCGCGCAGATCAAAGTTGCCGAACCCCGAGAGCTTGACCTGTTCGTTGAGTTCCAGCGCTTGGCGGATCTCTTCGAAGAACAGTTCCACCAACTCCTTGGCTTCCCGTTTATTCAGGCCCAGCTCTTCATACAGACGTTCCGCCATTTCAGCTTTCGTCAGAGCCCCCATACGCTACTTCCTTAACGTGGCGTTGAACCTTTGTTCCAGGGAGGTGAGGATATTCTGTGTTGTGGTACTCACCTCATCGTCATTAAGAGTGCGCGATGGATGCTGCCAGGTCAAGCCGACGGCAAGGCTTTTTCTATGCGGATCAATACCTTTACCGTGATACACGTCAAATAGCCTGAGGTCGGTCAGCCATTCGCCAGCTGTCTCACGGATATCCGCCAGCAACGACTCGGCCGGCACCTCGCGATCCACCAGCAGCGCCAGGTCGCGGCGAACTTCCGGGAAGCGCGACAACTCCTGAAATTTCGGCATACGGCCCTGGGTGATTTCACCTAGCACCAGTTCGAACATGAATATCGGCTGATCGATACCCAGCGCCTTGGACAGCTCCGGATGGATTGCGCCGAGGAAACCAACCAAGCGCCCTTCCCGCTCGATGCGCGCCGTCTGACCCGGATGCAGAGCGGTATGTTCACCGGGCACGAAGCTGAAACTGCCTGCGGCACCAGCACTGCCCAGCAACGCCTCGACATCGGCCTTGACGTCGTAGAAATCGACATCGTCACGGCCATGCGCCCAGCTTTCCGGCAGCCGACTGCCACAGATGACCCCAGCCAGCATCGGTTCCTGCTTCAACTCTTCGAGCTGACCGACAAAACGCAAACCGCTTTCGAACAGGCGCACGCGCGACTGCTGGCGATTGAGGTTGTGCTCAAGCGCCTTGACCAGACCGGGCCACAGCGAAGAACGCATCGCCGCCATATCCGCGGAGATCGGGTTGGCCAGCATCAGCGGCTCAACGCCCGGATTGAACAGCTCGAACAACTTGGGATCGATAAAGCTGTAGGTGATCGCTTCCTGATAACCACGCGCCACCAGCAAGCGGCGCAGTGCGGGCAGCTCGACAGCGGCTTCGGCCTTGGCCTGCGGGGCCAGGCGCGCTTGCGGGTAACGCACCGGCAGACGGTTGTAGCCATACAAGCGCGCAAGCTCTTCGATCAGGTCGACTTCCAGGCTGATATCGAAGCGATGGCTTGGCACGCTTACCTGCCACTGACCTTCGCCATCGGCACGAATGCCCAGACCCAAGGCAGCCAGCAAACGAACAATTTCGGCATCATCCATCTTCAGGCCGAGCATCTGCTCGATACGCTCGGCACGCAGCGTGACCGGCGCAACGCTCGGCAACTGCTCCTGATTGACGGCTTCGATAATCGGTCCGGCTTCGCCGCCGACGATCTCCAGCAACAGTGCAGTCGCCCGCTCCATCGCCTCACGCGCCAACTGCCAATCCACGCCACGCTCGAAACGATGCGACGCATCGGTATGCAGCCCATAGGAACGGGCCTTGCCGGCAATCGCGATGGTGTCGAAGAACGCGCTTTCGAGGAACAGATCACAGGTCTTGGCACTAACGCCACTGTGCTCGCCACCCATAACCCCGGCAATCGCCAAGGCCCGCTGGTGATCCGCGATAACCAGGGTGTCGGCGCGCAAGCTGACTTCCTGACCATCGAGCAGAACCAACTTCTCCCCTTCTTCAGCCATGCGCACACGGATGCCACCGTTGATTTCGGCGAGATCGAAGGCGTGCATGGGTTGGCCGAGTTCGAGCATCACGTAGTTGGTGACGTCTACCGCAGCATCGATGCTGCGCACATCGGCGCGGCGCAGACGCTCGACCATCCACAGCGGCGTCGGCTTGGACAGATCGACATTGCGCAGCACCCGGCCGAGGTAACGCGGGCAGGCTTGCGCAGCCAGAATTTCAACCGGACGCACTTCATCATGGCTCGGCGCAACGGCGGCAATCTCCGGACGGCTTACCGGCGCGGCGTACAAGGCACCGACTTCACGCGCCAAACCGGCCAAGGACAGGCAATCACCACGGTTCGGGGTCAAATCGACTTCGATGCTGGCGTCATCGAGATCCAGATAAACGCGGATATCCTGACCGACTGGCGCGTCGAGCGGCAGCTCCATCAAGCCATCATTGTCTTCACTGATCTGCAGCTCGGACGCAGAGCACAGCATGCCGTTGGACTCGACACCGCGCAGCTTGGCCTTCTTGATGCTGAAATCGCCTGGCAACTCGGCACCAATCATGGCGAACGGAATCTTGATACCGGGGCGCGCATTCGGTGCGCCGCACACGACCTGAAAACTCTCGCTGCCGTTGCTGACCTGGCAGACGCGCAGCTTGTCAGCATCCGGATGCTGCTCGGTGCTGAGAATCTCGCCGACCACGATGCCGCTGAAAACACCGGCAGCCGGCGTCACGCTATCCACTTCGAGGCCCGCCATCGACAGGCGCGCTACCAATTCGTCACGGGAAACCTGCGGGCTTACCCAGCTACGCAGCCACTGTTCACTGAATTTCATTCTGCTCTCCTCAACAATTCGATTGGGTCATGCGGCTCTAGCGAAATTGCGCCAGGAATCGCAGGTCGTTATCGAAGAACAGACGTAAGTCGTTGACGCCATAACGCAGCATGGCAAGACGCTCGACCCCCATACCAAAGGCAAAACCCTGGTATTTCTCAGGGTCGATGCCGGACATGCGCAGCACGTTCGGGTGCACCATGCCGCAGCCCATGACCTCCAGCCAGCCAGTCTGCTTGCACACGCGGCAACCTTTGCCACTGCACATCACGCACTGCATATCGACTTCGGCCGACGGCTCGGTGAACGGGAAGAACGAGGGACGGAAACGCACACCCAAGGGCTTTTCGAAGAACACCCGGAGGAACTCTTCGATGGTGCCTTTGAGGTCGGCAAAGCTCACACCCTCGTCGACCAGCAGGCCTTCGACCTGGTGGAACATCGGCGAATGGGTGATATCGGAGTCGCAGCGATAGACGCGGCCGGGGCAGACGATGCGGATCGGCGGCTGCTGCGATTCCATGGTGCGCACCTGAACCGGCGAGGTGTGGGTGCGCAACAACATATTCGCGTTGAAATAGAAAGTGTCATGCATCGCCCGGGCCGGGTGGTGGCCGGGGATATTCAGTGCTTCAAAGTTGTGATAATCGTTTTCCACTTCCGGGCCTTCGGCAATGCCGTAGCCAATGCGGGTGAAAAACTGCTCAACGCGCTCCAGCGTCCGGGTTACCGGATGCAGGCCACCAGAAGCCTGACCACGGCCCGGCAGGGTCACGTCGATTTTTTCGGCGGCGAGCTTGGCGCTCAGCGCGGCCTGTTCCAGAGTTGCCTTGCGGCTGTTCAGAGCATCCTGAACCTGATCCTTGGCGGCATTGATCAACGCACCGGCTTGCGGGCGCTCTTCTGCCGACAGATTGCCCAGGGTCTTCATCACCTGAGTCAATTCGCCTTTCTTGCCCAGATAGTGAACCCGCAATTGCTCCAGGGCATTCACATCGTCGGTGTGGCTAACGGCCTCAAGCGCTTGCGAGACCAGCACATCCAGATTTTCCATTTACAGACTCCAGATACGAAATAGGGGAAGAGCAAAGGCTCTTCCCCTATTGGTGACGTTTCGAACGAGCTTAAGGTCTACTGCGCTCGATCATGCTGTGTTGGAAGTCGGCTCGGACTGCTCATTTACAACTCGTAAACTCCACGTCCTCGCCGTCTTCCGCCTTGCCTGACCTTCGCTCGTGACGACCTTAGGCCCGTTCTTGCACCGGGCGAGCCCGGTGATTGTCGGGGACTTAAGCCAGTACGGCTTTCGCTTTCTCGACAATCGCAGCAAACGCCGCTTTTTCGTTCACTGCCAGATCAGCCAGAACCTTACGGTCGATCTCGATGGACGCTTTTTTCAGGCCGGCAATGAAACGGCTGTAGGACAGACCGTTAACACGAGCACCAGCGTTGATACGAGCGATCCACAGAGCGCGGAACTGACGCTTCCGCTGACGGCGGTCGCGGTAGGCGTATTGGCCTGCCTTGATCACTGCCTGCTTGGCAACGCGGAACACGCGCGAACGCGCGCCGTAGTAGCCTTTAGCGAGTTTCAGAATTTTTTTGTGACGCTTGCGAGCGATAACGCCGCGCTTAACACGAGCCATGAGTAATTTCCTCTATCTTGACCGATTAACGAACGCGCAGCATGCGCGCCACTTTTGCCACGTCAGACGGGTGCACCATGGTGCTACCGCGCAGATGACGCTTACGCTTAGTGGACATCTTGGTCAGGATGTGGCTCTTGAAAGCGTGCTTGTGCTTAAAGCCATTAGCGGTTTTGAGAAAACGCTTGGCTGCACCACTCTTAGTTTTCATCTTTGGCATGTTCGGATACTCCGCATTCAGTTGATAAACATAACCGCAAGGCCTGCCGTGCCCTGGTGGTTACTTCTTCTTTTTGGGGGCGATGACCATGATCAGCTGGCGTCCTTCCATCTTTGGATGCTGTTCAACGGTGCCGTATTCAAGCAGGTCACCTTCAACCCGCTTCAACAACTCCATGCCCAGCTCCTGATGCGCCATCTCACGGCCGCGGAATCGAAGCGATACCTTGGCCCTGTCCCCATCACTAAGGAAACGTACCAGGTTGCGTAGTTTTACCTGGTAATCCCCTTCCTCCGTCCCTGGACGAAACTTGATTTCTTTAACCTGAATTTGCTTCTGGTTTTTCTTTGCAGCGGCAATCTGCTTCTTCTTTTCGAAGATCGATTTGCCGTAGTCCATCAGCTTACAAACAGGGGGCACTGCATCGGCGGAGATTTCCACCAGATCCAGCTTGGCCTCTTCGGCCTTAAGAAGCGCGTCTTCAATTGACACAATCCCAAGCTGCTCACCCTCAGCGCCAATTAACCGAACCTCGCGTGCCGAGATATTCTCGTTGATCGGGGCCTTCGGTGCAGCTCGTTTATCTTGTCTCATTTCACGCTTAATAATGATTACTCCAAATCTTGGCGACCACGCCGGGAAACCGCCTGTGCGAGGAACTCAGCGAATTGAGCGACGGGCATCGAGCCCAGGTCAGCACCTTCGCGGGTACGCACGGCGACAGTTTGCATCTCTACCTCCCGATCCCCGATAACCAAGAGATAGGGAACCTTGAGCAAAGTATGCTCGCGGATTTTAAAGCCAATTTTTTCGTTTCTCAAGTCAGACTTGGCACGAAATCCGCTTTGGTTGAGTGTTTTTTCAACATCCAGAGCAAAATCGGCCTGTTTATCGGTGATATTCATCACCACCGCCTGAGTCGGCGCTAGCCAAGCCGGAAACGCACCTTCGTAGTGCTCGATCAGAATTCCGATAAAGCGCTCGAACGAACCGAGAATTGCGCGGTGCAGCATCACCGGGTGCTTGCGGCTGTTGTCTTCACTGACAAATTCAGCACCCAAACGCACTGGCAGGTTGAAATCGAGCTGCAGGGTACCACACTGCCAGACGCGCCCCAGACAATCCTTGAGCGAGAACTCGATCTTCGGCCCGTAGAAAGCACCCTCGCCCGGCTGCAGATCGTAAGACAAGCCGGCACTGTCGAGCGCCGACGCCAACGCTGCTTCGGCGCGATCCCACAGCTCGTCGGAACCCACGCGTTTTTCCGGGCGAGTCGACAGTTTGAGCTGGATATCGGTAAAGCCGAAGTCGGCATACACCGCCAGGGTCAGCTTGATGAAATCAGCCGATTCCGCCTGCATCTGCTCTTCGGTACAGAAGATGTGCGCGTCATCCTGGGTAAAACCACGCACACGCATGATGCCGTGCAACGCACCGGACGGCTCGTTACGGTGGCAAGCACCGAACTCGGCCAGACGCATCGGTAGCTCGCGATAGCTCTTCAAACCCTGATTGAACACTTGCACGTGGCACGGGCAGTTCATCGGCTTGATCGCGTAATCGCGGCTTTCCGACTCGGTGGTGAACATGTTCTCGGCGTAGTTGGCCCAGTGCCCGGATTTCTCCCACAGCGAACGGTCAACCACCTGCGGCGTCTTGATTTCCAGGTAGCCGTGTTCACGCTGCACCTTGCGCATGTACTGCTCAAGCACCTGGTACAGGGTCCAGCCATTCGGATGCCAGAACACCATGCCCGGCGCTTCTTCCTGGGTATGGAACAGGTTCAGGCGCTTGCCGATCTTGCGGTGATCGCGCTTTTCGGCTTCTTCAATGCGCTGGATGTAAGCCGCCAGTTGCTTCTTGTCCGCCCAGGCCGTGCCATACACACGCTGCAACTGCTCGTTCTTGGCATCGCCGCGCCAGTAGGCGCCGGACAGCTTGGTCAGCTTGAAGGCCTTGAGGAAGCGCGTATTCGGCACGTGCGGACCACGGCACATGTCGACATATTCTTCGTGGTAATACAGGCCCATCGCCTGCTCGCCCGGCATATCTTCGACCAGGCGTAGCTTGTAATCCTCACCGCGAGCAGTGAATACATCAATCACCTCGGCGCGCGGGGTGACCTTCTTGATTACATCGTAGTCTTTCTCGATCAGCTGCTGCATACGCTGTTCGATCGCTGCGACGTCATCCAGAGTAAAAGGCCGCTCGGAGGCGATGTCGTAGTAGAAACCTTCATCAATGACCGGGCCGATCACCATCTTGGCCGTCGGAAACAGCTGCTTGACGGCATGACCAATCAAATGCGCGCAGGAGTGGCGAATGATTTCCAGGCCTTCCTGATCTTTCGGCGTGATGATTTGCAGGGTCGCGTCGCTGTCGATCAAGTCGCAGGCATCGACCAGCTTGCCATTGACCTTACCGGCCAACGTGGCCTTTGCCAGGCCAGCGCCAATCGACTGCGCCACCTCAAGTACGGATACCGGATGATCGAACGTACGCTGACTGCCGTCGGGAAGAGTAATGATGGGCATGGCGCCTCCTCTCCTAGTGGTGACCTCTACCAAAGGCCACATGGGTTGGGATGAGCCAGTAAGCGATTCGGCGGTATACCTGCCGTACAGTGGCAGGAGCTTGCGAGCCAACCAAAACCGAACCAGAGTCACTGGAGGTTATTTAACCGCACGGATGCTTGCAGAAAGCCTGGCTGACTGGCAAGCGACCCAATAAAAAAGGGTCGCCTAAGCGACCCTTTTTCTACCAAATCTGGTAGGCACGATTGGACTCGAACCAACGACCCCCACCATGTCAAGGAACGCTTGAAAGCGGCGCGCACTATACACGCCGCAGCCCCTAGAGAACACCTATTCACATCTCTAGAGGCAAAATCATGGCAACGATACGTCAGCTCAGTTCAGGCAATTGGAACGCCCAGGTGCGCATCAAGGGTAAGCCAGCCCAATCCAAAACCCTCCCCACCCAAGAGGCAGCCCAGCAATGGGCTAAGCAGCTTGAGGCCATCACCAAGGAACATAAAACCCACACCATCTATTCGCTTGGTATGAGCTATTGCGAATCCCGCCTAAAGGGCAAGGGAAGCCATGTCCATGCTCTACAGCTCGTCGAGCAGCTATCCCTATCCTTTCCCCAACCCCTCCAAGACATAACCCCCCAGCAAATTAACGACTTCAAACTGAGACGCCTCCAGACAGTTAAGCCTGCCACCTGCCGTACACAACTAGCCTTCATGTCTCGCTTATTCAGATGGGCAAAGAGGGAGCTACTCATAGACATAACCAATCCATTGGCAGACATAGCCCTCCCCCAAGCATCTAAAGCCAGTGACAAGGTAGTGAGCCAAGGTGAGCTAATGCTTCTTCTCAAGCAGCTAACTGAATAGCCCCGGATTCCCTAGAGACCTCCAAGCCTCATAA
>TARA_R100001244_G_scaffold115499_3_pt1 | contig 17271 bp, 23 predicted proteins | sample TARA_R100001244 | Tara Oceans TARA_R100001244 (sample SAMEA2621564) | marine metagenome | biome: marine biome (ENVO:00000447); feature: mesopelagic zone (ENVO:00000213); material: "saline water (ENVO:00002010), including plankton (ENVO:xxxxxxxx)" | depth 790 m
GTCCGTCGCCGCGTCGCCGGTGCCCGGCTGCTGCATCTGGTTCTGCATGACGATCGACGGGATGCCGCTGGAGAGCGCTTCCGTCAGGTCCATCTTGTCGTCCAGCCGGCGGATGGCCTCGCGGGCCAGCCACTCCGGATTGATGCCGGGCATCTGGATCAGGAACGGCAGCATCTGGTTCCAGGCGTTCAGTTCGACCTGCTGGTTCGGCTTGCCCGTCGATCCGGCCTCGACCTCGAGGAACACTTCGTCGGCGATCTCGGCCAATGTCAGGTGCGGCCAGACGGCGCCGGGACCGGCGACCGCCTTGACCTGCTCCTCGGACATCTCGCGCAGCAGGATCTGGCCGGACGCCCGGGCCAGCATTGTCAGGAAGGCGTCGAGGTCATCGACGCTCGACCCGCTCGACGAGGCCGAGGAACTGGCCGCGATGGCGCTCTCGGTGGCCGTCGCCTGGCTGACGCCGCCAAGCTGGGCTTCCTGCGCGCCGACGATGATCTGGATGTCGGTGAACAGCTGGCCCGTCTCATACAGGTTCGGGTCGACACCGGGCACCGGGATCGTCTGGAGGATGTCGGCGATCTTGGTCTGCGGGTCGACATTAAAGCCGATGGCCTCGAACGGCTCCATCGACTTCAGCTTCTCGATGTCCTCGTTCTCGATCGACCCATTCGGGTACGCCCAGCGCGGCCGGGCGGCGCGGCGGTGCTCACGCATCCCCTGGCGGGAGCGGTTGTATTCCATCTGCTGGTCGAGCATCAGCGCGACGTCCGACGGCGGGAACAGTTCGGTTTCGCTCTCGCAGGCGTTGAAGGTCAGCGCGTAAACCGGCCAGAAGTCCTCAACGAAGACGTCCGGCGCCGCCGGCGGCCGCAGGAAGCTGTCATGGCCGTGGGCGAGGTAGTAGACCAGCCCGGACGGCTTGTCGTAGTGCTTCCAGACGCAGACGAGCCCACTGGTGCCCTTACCGCTGCTGTTCGGCTTGATCTCGTCCTCGTCGTCGGTGTCGTCCGGCACCGAATTGATCTCGCTGGCCTCCTCGGCGACCTTGCCGTCGGCCGAGTATCCCTTGAAGCCCTCTTGCTTCAGGTCGACGCCGAACATCTCCTCGACCTCGTCGACCGTGAACAGATATTCAATCGTGACGTGGCGGGCGCCGATGAAGCCGACGAGCGAATGGCACATCTTGTCGGGGATGACCTTCGTCGACTGCGGGAAGTCGAAGATCAGACCCTCGCGCAGCACGATCTCGGGCTCGCTCTGGAGCGCGTTGATAGACGCCTCCAGTTCGGCCATCTCGGCGTCGTCCTGCTGGATGTCGCCGTCGGCGACCTCGCTGGCGAGACGCTTCATGTGGTCGAGCCGGGCGCGGAAGTCGGCCAGCTTCTCGCTCATGCCGGGTCTCGGCCCGGTCTCGCGCTGGAAGCCGAGCTCGACATAGCCGACGCCGGTCGTGCAGGCGCGGCGCACCAGCTGCTTGGCGCCCGTCTTGAAGTCCACCGGCTTCTGCTCGCGCAGCGCCTGCGCGAACAGGATCTCCATGGTCTTGCCGACCTTGGAGACCATGTTGCGCCGCTCCATGCCCTGCTGGAAGTCGGCGACGACGGCCTGCGCCTGCTCGAAAGCCTGGACCATGTGCGGCGGGATGCCCTGCGCCTCGACCGGCATTCCCATCTCGTCGACGCTCGGCATCAGCGCCTGCTGCGCCATGTTCAGCGCCATCATGGCCTGTTCGAGCGACTGCGGGCTCTCGTCCCAGACGGTGAAGTCCAGCGTCTCGCGCCGGCGGGCGACGGCCTTCGGGTTCTTGGCGTAGAGCGCGGCCGTCTTCTGCTGGATGTGGCGGCCGGTGATGTTCGCCTTGTAGCTGGCCGCCGGATAGACCTTGTCCTCGTAGCCGTGCATCGCGACGAACATATCGCGGCGCATCCGGTCAAATGCCTTTTCGTGGTGCTTCTTGTCACCGCGGATCGTCGCCTGGATGCGGCGCACCAGCGCCTTCTCGTTCTCCGGGGCCTGCGGCTCCTCGGCGGCGACGGGCGCGGTCATGTCGGCCGTCATCGGTGCGGCGCCGGTCTCGTCGAAGTCCATCAGAAACCCCCTTGGGCGGCTGCGCGTTTCTTGTATTCGGCCCAACGGTCATGTTCCTTGACCCAGGCGAGTGTGCCGAACTTAGCCGGTTCTGTCCGTTTTGTCTGCTCTTTCGGCCCGTGCTGGCTTTGAAGGCCGAGACCGAACAGAGACAGCATGTCGACGAAGTCATCGTGCAGGGCGTTCGGGAAGCCCAGCATCTCCTCGATCGCCTTGTCCCAGATCGGCCCGTGCGGGATGTAGACCTTGCCGAGCGCCACGCGCGCCGCGATCGACTGGGCGCGGGTCTCCTTGTCGGTGGTCGGCGTGACCTCGACGATGTTGATGTAGGTGCCCGTTTCCATCATGCGCTTCCGCAGGAACGGCCCGATCGACTTCGAGATGTGGCCGCGCTCGGCCCACCACAGCAGGGGTTTCTGGCTCCCGCCGCCCATCGCCAGCATCGCCTCGACGGCCTGATCAGTCGGCACGCGCTTCCAGAACAGGTCGGTCAGCCAGATGTTGTCCTGCTTGTCGACGCCGGCCTTGCCGAAGCAGGACGGGTCGTTGCGCTGCTTCGTGCCAACCGCGTGGTCGGACGTGCAGTAGAAGCGCAGGTCGTCCGGCAGTTCGTGCGGGTGGTAGCGCTGGATGTTCTCGCGCCGGAACAGGATGCCATCGGCGACGGTCGGGCGCTGCTGGTAGAGCGACGCGAAGCCCATCGGGTCGAGGCGTTGCTGGCTCTGGAGGAAGTCCAGATCGAACTGGTCGGGTCCGTCCGGCCACAGCGGCTCGCCTTCTTCGCGGCCGAGCGGGTCGTCGTCCTCGGCGATCGCCGGCAGCCGGATGATCTTCCACTTCTTCGCCTCGATCGCGTTGAAGTGCGGGTTATCCGGATCGGTGATCCGGCCGATCACGTCGTCGGAGTGCCAGCGCGTCATCGTAATGACGACGAGCTTCTTGCCCATCCGGCGCGTCATGGCGACCTTCGTGAACCAGTTCCACGCCGCGTCGCGCACGGCCTGGCTGCGGGCCTCCTCATGGTCCTTGTAAAGATCGTCGATGAGTAGGAGATGCGCGCCGCGGCCGGTCAGCGCGCCGCCGCGTCCGACGAAGACGAGGCGCCCGCCTTCCTGCGTCTGGATGTTCGCCTTGGCGTTGCCGCCGCGCCGCAGCCGGTAGGACGGGAAGACCTGCTTGTGCTGGGCGGTCGCGAGGATGGCGCGCGTGTCGGCGCCCATGTCCTCGGCCATCGTGTCGGAGTAGGAGCCGACCGCGATGTTCTGGTCGGGGTGGCGTCCCGAATACCAGGCGGCCAGCCGCTTCGTCGCCATCTCGGTCTTGCCGTGGCGCGGAGGCATACAGAAGATCAGCTGCCGGACGTCGCCGGCCTCGACCTCTTCCAGATGACGCGCGATGATTTCGTGGAACTGCGCGGCCTTGTAGCGCGAGCGGTGAACGTCGCTCGGCGCCTCTGGGTCGGGCATCGTGAACTTGGTGTATGCCAGCAGATCGTCGCGCGCCTTGACCGCCGTAAGCTGGCGCTCGAACATCGCGGCTTCGGCGTTGATCCGATCGAGCTCGGGATCCTTGCCGGCCAGACGGCGCTGTTCTTCCTCCCAGGCGTAGCGCTTGCCCGTGATCGGATTGACGGCATTCTGGCTGGGCATCAGGTGGCCTTGCTACTTGCGCGGCCGCGAGGACATTTCCCCACGGATTTCGCGCAGTTCGTGGCGGAGTTCGTTCAGTTCGCGGGTGTGGTTGCGGAGCGCCTCGATCGTGTCGTCAGCGCTTTCGCGGCGCTCTTTCGCCGGGCCGTGCATCTTGCTCTCGAGGTCTTTCAGCGTGAAGGCGAGCGCCTCGATCGACGCGGCGAGCACCTTGACCGACGAACTGTCGACGAGCGCTCCGGCCATCTCAATTTCCTGCCGCGCGGGGGTGCTGCCGGACTTCCAGCCCATGCGCGCCACGAACGCCGCGAGCATGGCGCCGCCGGCTGCGCCGACCGCCATAACCCATTCTGGTACGCCCTCCATCAGCCATTTTCCCGCTTATCGGCGGCGATGTGGTAGAGCGTGTAGAGCACCAGGACGCTGTCGAGGAGGTAGTGGCCGACGCCTGTCGACAGGACGCCGTTGATGAAATAGGCGCCCAGAAAACCGATGCCGAGCATCCCGAACACCAGCGCGCCCATGAACGCGCAGACCATGCGGATCGTGGACGTGACCTTCTGGCGGGCGCCGTTGACGATCAGGCCGATCAGCCACGTGAAGCCGACGGCCGCGACGATCACGCCGGTCCAGAACTCGCCCGGCCACTCGAAGGCGCGGTAGGCCGGACTGGTGAATGTCTCGCTCGGGTGGAGCAGCGTGGCGCCGAAGGAGAGCGTGACGGCGGCGCAGAACCACTCCGACGCTCTCTCCTGGAACCGTTTCTTGATGCGACCAATGATCACCGCGCTACTCCGTTGTGGCGCCGGCACTCGTCGGGCCGGTACAGCCCGATGGCACAAGAGCCCGCCACGGTGTCGTCGATGGCGTTCTGGTCGGCGGCGGTCAGGCCGCGCGTGCCGGGCAGGGCGGTTCCGATGGCGCGGCGCAGGTCAGTTTGCGCGGACACAGAAGCCGTGCTCGTAGTCCCAGAGCATCCCGTCAGCGACGCAATCAGCGCGGCCGCGGCGAGCGTTTTCACCAGCATCGCCGGCCTCCTGGTTCTGCTGCTTGATTGCGTCGATCTGGTCGCGGGCCGCGTCAGTGCGGATCAGCGTCACGACGTAGGCGAGGAACGCCGCGAGAGCGACGACGCCGGCAACCGCGATGATGAGGCGCCACGGGATCACGTCCGCCACCCCCAGCGCTTGGCGAGGGCGTACCAGAGCTCGGTTCCGGTGCCGATCAGGGCGCCGATGCCAAGCGTGATGTAGCTGACGATCTCGGGATCCCCGAGGAACCACATGGCGTCGCTCTCCGACCAGCCGATCGCGATCAGCGCGCCGGCGAGGTAGCGAAGGGCGAGGCGGGTGAGCAGTCCGATCACGGGATCATCTCCTCGGCGACGCGGGCGTAGGCCTTGGCCCGCTCCTTGTTGATGTGGGAGCGCCAGATCAGGAAGACGGCGAGGCCGATAGCGACGACGAAGCCGCCGGCAATGAGCCAGTTGAAGGCGGGCTCCAGATTGGCAGGGTCGGTGACGGCCGTTCCGCCGGCGGTTGCGCCGCCAGCACCCGACGCCGCTGCGCCGCCTTTTTGCTGCATCGCGGTCGCATCGGCCTTGCGCTCCTCGTCACCCAGCTTGTCGATGATCTCGATGTCCTGGCGCGGGGCCGGGCTCGGCGTCGGCACGACGGCGGCCAGCGCCATCGCGACGCCCTTGGCCTCGATGCCGGCGATCCGGCGGGTCCAGCCCTTGCCGAAAGACGCCCAGTGCTTGAAGGACTTGTAGGAGCGCAGCCGCGCCGCGCAGAGCTTCTTGACGGTCTCGACGTCGGAGCCGCCGACGACGCCCAGCAGCTTCTTGCGCGCGGTGCCCGGCCCGGAGTTCACGCCGTAGTCGAAGGTCGCGAGATCGACGCCCGGGGCGAGCGTGTCGCCCTTGACCGGCCCCCAGTACCCGACCCGATAGATCGTCTCCAGCATGTCGCGGGAGATCGCCTTCAGGTCGGCGACCGTGGCGCCCGGCCTGTAACGCCGCAGCGTCGCGAGCGTGACGCCCTTGTTCGTGTGGCCGCCCGGGTCGTTCGGGTGGTTGACGTAGCCGCCCTCCCAGCGAAGGGTTTCGGTCAGACATGCGGGGAAGTTGCCGGCGGCCATCTGTCAATCCGTCTGCTGAAATCTGCCGCAGCATACGGGAAGGGAGTGGGCGGGGCAAGAAGCACGAAGGCGCGCCCCTGTGCGGGCGTGTCCATGGTCGTTCTCCTGTGGGTGGTGGCTTTACCGGTGCGGGTGCAGTGAGTATGGATTGTGCAACCCATGGGCCGAAGCCCGCTCAACCGTCCGGTAGATAAACGCCGGATAGAGGCAATGCTTTATGCGGAATGCCAGAAGATGGATCACAGACAGCTCCCTGAGCCTACCTCAAGGCACGTCACGTCAGGCAGGACGCAAACTTCGCGTATGGGTCGGCGCTCGCTGGTTTCCGATTATTTGCGCAGCGGTTGTTTTTGCCCGCTTGAGTTATGACGACTTCGAACTGTCCTATGATTACGCATTTTATAAGCGCTTCATTTTGGAGCTGTCATATACAACTTTCAGTAACTTTCAGACAAACGCTTGGGAGAACGCTCCATATTATAGCGTGGCTATCCAAGAAGGTTTCTACAATTTCTATCTTAGCTTTGAAATTGGTTTTGCCGTTCTCTGTTTTGCTCTAGCGCAGATCATTCCTACAAGCGCAATACTTCCGATTTTAGCAGCAAGCTCGATTTACGCAAAGATTTTAGCTTTGCGTCGATTCGGGGTTCATATGGCGATATTGTCCGGTCTGTTCGTTTTCTTTATAGCCATGCTCGAAACTAACGCTCTGAGGGCTGGAATATCGCAATCGATTGCGGTTGTTGGCCTTTTGGTCGCTGCGAGGTCAGGGCGGCTGTGGCCTCTGCTAGTTGCCGCAACTATTGCCGCAACATTCCACCTTTCGTCGCTGGCGGTGACGCTGGTTCTCTGCGGAAGCTGGATCTTCTTTCGTCAGTTCGGGGTCAGCGTCCGCTCCTTTCGGATCCTGGCCCTTGTAACACTCCTACTAGGAGTCTCCTTTTCCGTCCCTTGGATCGCGAATTACTTCTCGCGGGTGGATGTGTATGCGAGACTTGAGGAAAGCAGCGGGTCCCCATGGCTGAAGATGCTGCCCCTCCTGAGTGTGATTCTCAGTGGTTTTGCAGTCTGGTGCAGCGAACGACTGATCCGAGAGCGGCGGAGACAGGTCAGGCATACGCATATGCAAAGGTTCACAATGCCGGCGACCGTTCCGGTGGCGGCTTCCTGCGCCGTCATCGTCTTCCTTTTCGGGACCACGCTCTACGTCTTCAACTCGATGCCGGTGCTTTCCGCTCGCGTATGGCAAATGACGGTGCCATTTGGCTTCTTGCCATGTGCGCTCGCCATTAGGTGGAGGGTTCTAAATCCCCGTGAGCGGCAGATCGTGTGGGCTGTGCTTGCCCTAGTGGCCTGCGCGTTTATCTACCAGTTCATGTTCCGGCATGTGCTCACCAACTTCTTCAGTCCTTTAATAGGACATCAAGATTTGGACCTTGGACAGTGCGCGTCGGGACTTTGCGAATAGCGTAGGACCTCACCTCGTATTGATCCTCAGATCGTTGAAGTTAATGCCCCACGTGCCGGCTGTGAGTAATTGGACGTTACCCGTCGATAGCACCTGCAAGATGACGTTCGGGACCGCTGCCGTACCGTAGGCACGTAACTGACAGGCCTTGGCGGGCCTGTACCCTACCGGTAGCTGGAACAGGATGTCACCGACAACTGAGGCAGGCCCGGTTGCCCGGCCTCGGAACTGGACTTCACCGTCGCGAGATTTGAAGACGCCCGGCGCAGCTTCCGTCCCGCCGCCTGTTGCCGCAGCCCAGCCGGAAAGGGTGATGGGCGTGTCTTTCCACCTCGCAACCGTTCCGATGCCGTTGTCGCTGATGATCGGGGATATCTCAGCGCCTGTAACGGAACTGAAGTATTTGTTCTGTCCGACGATGGTGTTGCGAGCGCCCGTGTCGATGTAAATGTGCGCTGCCGTTGGATCGGTGGGGTCGCAGTAAAGTTGATTCCCTTCGATGAAGGTAAGGTCGGTATCCTGAAGATAAATGCACCGCTTCAGGTTTCCTTTCGTGTTGAGATTGCACTCAACTATCTTCGTGTTGAAGATCAGGTTCCCGGCCGAATGCGCCAGACTAACCATCGCATCGTTATCGGCGGCCGAACCTACAGGAGCTTCGCCTTGCATGTTCCTGATGGTGACGTTTGCACCTTTGACGCACGACACTACCCCGCCTGCAGATGTGCAGTTCCCGTCTGCAATCAGGATGTTTGCAGCAGTCCCAAGCTCGTTGACGTAATATCCGACGCCTGCGCCCGTGGTCGTGTTTCTCAAAAACGAAAGGCTATCACCCACGTTGTCCAGATAATAGCCGCCAAAACTCCAGTTATCTTGAATGACGGATGTAAATAGTCCGTCTTGGTTCGGGATTGAGTTGATTATCTTCAGAAAGTGCTCATCAACAGGAGTCTCCGAAGTGATGTTCTCTAATGTGAGCTTACTGATATATTTGTTGGCGGCTGCGAGATCGATGATGATCGCGTTGTCTGCGCCGCCTGCATTCTTCAGTGCGAAGTTACCCACCCGCCACCGCTTTGGATCGGTGCTAGCAGGGGGCGAAATGCGGAGGATGCTGTTAGCGGTGAAGCCGGCTGTGGTCTGGATGCGGGACCTTGCGCCGGTCCCAACGAAGTCCTTCGGTACGGTCAGGTCGATCTCGTCGGAGACGATGAACGTGGCGTCGGGGATAACGCCGCTTTGCATACTTGATGCTACCGCCTGCACCGCAGTCACGGCATCGCCTGCCGCACCGAGCATGAACGGGTTCCAGATCAGCTCGGCCAGCGCCCACCACGCCCCATCTGTGGACTGGAACTTGCCAGCGTGGGATGGCTCAGATGCAACGCGCTTGTAGAGAGCACCACCGCCGTCACCCGCCGCCGCATAGCCATTCACACGGATTGCATTGATGCCAACCGGAACTGACAACGCGCCCATGCCTGCCACTGCCGCATAGATCGGCACATTTCCTTGGCTAACGGCATCGGAGGCATAGCCGGCGGCGATGTCACGGGCGGCTTCTGCACCAGCCGATTGGCTCTCGGACTTGTAGGCCCAGTGTCGTGAGGAAAACCCAACGGGGTTCGTCCCGTCATTGACAGGGGTGTCCTCGTCCTGCTCGGCCCAGTTCTGCGCCGAGTTCCGGAAACCCATCGCCTGGCCCGCCGAGGTCGCCGCCGTGCTGGCTGATCCGGCAGCGGCGCCCGCGCTGGTGGCCGCGGCTGTGGCCGCGGCTGTGGCGCCCTCGCCGATGTCCTGGCGAACTTCAGTTGCCAGACTGTCGAGCGTGACAATCTCGTTGTTCAGTGCCCCGTCCGATCTGCGGAGGTCCTGGATCGCGAGGACGATTTCCTCGGTGGACAACGCGACGTTCAGGAACTCGACGTTCAGTTGCGCCGCAGGAAAAAAGCTCGGGCTCGACGTGAACGTGTAGCTCGGCTCGTAGTCGTTCGGGTCGGCCATATCTGCTCCGTCGGCTGAAATCTGCCGCGAAAGTACCCGAAGCAGACGATGCCGGCAAGCAGGCGCAAAAACGCCCCCGCTGGGAGGAGGTCGCGGAGGCGTTTTCGCTGGCGCTACCGGCGGAAGGGCCGGGAGGACTGTAGGCTATGTCAGCCGATGAGGGCCGTCAGGACGGATCGTTTGCGCGCTTCCGCATCTGCCCGTACCGCTGTGGGCAAATCCGCGCGAGTTCCGTGGACATGTCGACGCCAATGTCGATCAGCGTTTCCTTGACGTGGGGTGGGACACCTGGGTCAAGCTGGTATCTCCACACGCGGCGGACAGCCGCCGCGACGGCATCGGTGAATTGCTCGTCGATCATCTCGACGACGTCGTAAATGATGCGTTCCGGGCCTGTTTCTGGGTTCGCGAAGTCGCCGTCGATCTCGCGAACTGCCTCCTCGAAGGCCGCGGCGGCCTCCTCGCGGGTTTTGAACTTACCCAGCTTGTACACCTTTCCGCCTCGGGTGAACGAGGCTGTCCAGTCCGCGCTGTAAGGGCTTCGGCGAACACCTTTCACCCCGGACGTATTGGCTCGAGAGATCGACGAATTGGCCGCGTTTGTCTTCGCGTCGGCCTCCCGCAAATTCACCCACCTGTTGTCGTCGCGAACCCGGTTCACGTGGTCGAGATACGCGGGCGGCTCCTCGCCTGTCTCGATCTTCCAGATGGCCCGGTGCAGCGTGTGCAGTTCGCCGTCGATGGTGACTTTCAGGTAGCCGAAGGTGGACAGGTAGCCGACAGGCTCGCCAGCTACGAGGCCGCGTCGGCCGTTCGATGGCTTGAGCGTCACCTTCGCGGTCACAACTCCAGTCTCGCGGTCGTAGGCGAATAGCTCTCTCAGGCGCTCGACGGCGGGGAGGGGTCTGCGCTTGGGCATCTGCTGATCTCCTTTGCGTCAGCAGATAAAATAACCGATTGCGGACGCTAAGACAACATGTCCGGTACGCTGAAACCACGTTATTTTTGTAGGGGTGGGTGACGCAGCCGCCGCGTCGCGAACCGGACTGGTGCCGGGGCCCGGGTCCGGCCGCCGAGGGGCCACCGGCCGCCCCGCCGACGCGCTTTCTCCCTTCATAAGACAGTGAGCAACCCTTGTGGCATAGGGCTTTGCGCCTTGCCGTTGGGCGCAACTTGCGCGCAACCTAGTCGAAAGGGCTCGTTTTGCCGGCCGCCTCGTCGATCGGCGCGCCCTCGGCCGGATCGTGCTCGATGACCTGGCGCGCACGGTCGGCGGCCTCCCTGCGGAGACGATCGAGCGCGGCTTGGAGCTCGTCGCCGGTCATCTCATGGGCTTCCTTGGATCCTTTGCCCTCGTCGCGGCCGATCGTCTGGAGGACGACGAACTTCGCCGCGTCCAGCCGCGTCCGCCCAGGCTGCTTCTCGTCCATCATCACGTTGTGAATGACGTCGATCGCCAGCGGCAATTCGTCGTTCGTCAGCCTGGCAGCCTGCGCCGCGCGGATGGCGTCATTGACGGCCGGTTTCCCGAGGTTCTGCGCCGCGCGCTGGACGGGGTGTGCATAGCCGGCTTTCGCGGCCGAATAGGTCGGATCGCCGGTTTTAGAATAATGTTCCACAAAAGCCCTCTCTTGAGGATTTAATTTCCCATTTCGAAGCGGCATCGAACAAATTACCCAATGAGGACAATACGTTAATCGCGTCCGAGCCTTATCCTGCCGCATCGTACGCGCTTCCTGATAGGCTTATCCTATCAAAACCATCGTGACGATAACAATATCTGATCGCTACGAAGTCGGCCCTGAAAATAATCTGCCGACATCCGTTTTATCTGTTGACGCGGCCTGTAAACCGACATACATTCTAGACATCGAAACGCCGAACCGGAGCCGACCCGATGACCGCTTACACCGCCAAGACCGAACGCGCCGCCTACTTCCTGGCCGAAGCCGCCAAGCACGCCGACGACGCTTACTTCGTCGCCGCGATGCACCGCATGGCGCGCAGGGCGGATGCCCGCGCTGAACGCGCCGCATAATCCGCACTCACGACCAACCGCAACAGACAAACCGGAGAAACGACCATGACGACCGCCACCAGAAGACCGATCCATGTCGGTTACGAATTGAGCCTGACCGACCTGCCGCGCGAAGCGATCGAAGATTGCAGCGGGCCGGGATCCGCCGATGCCGCTGTCCAGCATTGGGTCGAGGAATTGCAGTTTAGCGTTGATCAGGACGCCGCCCGCGAATGCCTGAAAGGTTACGGCGCATGGGATGACCTGACCGCCGACGATCTAGGCGACGACGAGACGCTGGCCGACGATGAGACGATAACGCACCGGGTCTTTTGGCTCGCTTGCTGCAACTTCTCTGAATACCTTTTCGAGGCGAGCGAAGCCGGCTTCGATCCCTATTCGGACGAAACGCCTGCAAGCTTCGAGCCTTCGTGCGGCTCCGATGTCTACGTGCTCGAACGATGACCGCCCGCCAAATCGCCTGGGAGTACCTCACAGAAGCGTTTCGGCTCGCGGCGGGCATTGCCGCCGTCTACGCCTTCGCGCTCGTCTACGGTGCCTTCCTGCCCGTTTAATCGCCTATCACGACCAACGCCGGCCGATGCTGGCAGACAAACCGGAGAAACGACAATGAGAACCCTCGACCAGATGATCGCCCAGGAAATCCACTATTGCGTTTCGAGCCTCGTCTCGACGCTTGCCGCCGGGTGCGACTTCACGGACCGCGCCAACGACGCCGGGCGGGATCTGCAAGTGGTCTGTGAACAGGCATTCGAACTCGCCGGACCCATCGATGACTGGGAGGAAGCCGCGCGCCAAGAAGGCTTTGAAATGTCGGATGGCGGGGTGCGCGAGCCGAGCGAGGAAGACCCGGACACATGGGACACTTGGCAGGAAGCCTGCGAAGCGCGAGGTATCGAACCCTATCAGCGCGAAGTGTTCGAGCACTGGATCGTCAGCGACTGGCTGGCCGACAAGCTGGCCGAGCACGGCGAAAAGGTCGACAAGGATTTCGCCGGCATGACGGTTTGGGCGCGCACCACGTCCGGCCAGGGCATCGCGTCCGATAGCGTGATGGAAGCGATTTACGCGGAGTTGATGGCATGATGTCACTGGCCGATTACGTCGCCGCCCGCGTCGGAACACGGCGCTGGGTCGTTGCGCCCCGCCTGACGCCTCGGCTCCGCGAGCAGGGTTATGAAAAGGCCGTCACGCAAAAACGGTTCACAGCCTTGAAGGCCGAACACGATATGGTCGGAAAGCCGATGTCGCTTTCAGGGGGCGAGGCGTGATCATCTGGCTAGGCCTGGCGCTGGCGGGCGTCGTCGCGTTCGCTATCGTGCCCATCGTCATCGGTCGGATTGTCGAGAGGCTGATCCGCCGATTGTACCGCCCGCCGAGATCCGACCGCGACCGACGATGACCGGGGCGCCCATTGCGGCGCCCCTTTTTCGTTTGGCCTGGCATTGGCCCACCTAGCTAAATCGAAGCTTAATTTTAGCTAAGTCGGGGCGGGGTTCGTTGGAAGTTAGGGTATTATATACACCCTAACTTCCTACCTTTCGAACCGGGCGGCCTTTCCGGCATCCTACCTTTTACTAACTTTCGCTGAAAGCCCTACGCCATAGGGGTTTGCGATCCTACCTTTCACCCTGCCTTTTCCTACCCTAATCAAAGACAGATTGTCCGCCAGGACCAAAGTTAGGGTCGTTTTCCTTACTTTCAGAGCCGACACATTGTCCGTTTAGGACATACCGTCCGCGCCCTGCCTTCACTAAAATCCGCTTGTCGATAAGCGCTTTGACGTGGAATTTGACGGTTCCCGCCGCCATCGGATCGTCGCGCCCCGCCATTTCCTCGACCAGATCAGCGAGAGCGACCCCCTTGCTTTCGTCGTCCAGGAGCACCGACAAGCCCGAAACGGCCGTCACGATCTCCCCTTCCTTGGGGGTCGCTTTCCCCACCGGAGCGTCGGCCCGGCTCAACAGCCGAACCGTACACGACGTGACCGGATCCCCTTCGCTATCCGCGCCCAACGTCACCACGTCCAGATCGAAAGCCGACGAAAAAGAGCCATCGATGTCGCGCTGCTTCGTGACCGAGATCACCTTGTCGGCAATCTCGATTTCGGTGTCCGTTGCAGCACGCAACAGCGAATGACCGCGGGCCCCCCTTGCCTTGTCCTTGCCCGAGTGATGCACCACCAGCAAATGGGCACCGACACCGGCGCGCAGTGCGTCCAGGTTCCGCACCATCGCGCCCATATCGGTCGAGGCATTCTCGTCGCCGCCGGCCATGGCGCGCGACAACGTGTCGATCACCACCAGCGTCGTGCCGCCCACCTCGTTGATGCTGTCGCCAAGCGGCTGGAGATCCGCGTCGGCGCGCAACAGGTTGACCGGCGACAGCAGGAAGCGGAACGGGACATCGTCGCCGCCATACTTCGCCAGCAACGCCGCCGCGCGCTTGCGGGCACCGGCGCCGCCCTCGGCCGCGACGTACACCACGCCACCAGGCGCGACCTTCATGCCGGCCCAGGACCGGCCCGCCGCGATATGGAAGGCGAGATCCATCGCGACGAACGTCTTGCCGCTGTTGCTCTCGCCGTACAGCACCGTCATGGCGCCTTGGTCGAGGAGCCCTTTGACCAGCGGCTTGGCGCCGGCCGTCAGCGCCGAGGCCGCTGCCTCGCCCAAGGTCGTGAATGAAAAGCGTTTAGGTAAATTTTGGTCGGAGGAGGGGGGTTGTTCGTCGAGTTCCTCCCAGTATTTCGCGGCCAGATCGTGCTTGGCGCCGATGCGATGCCAGTCACGCGCCAGGGAGCGCCGCGTCAGCTTCTGCTCGCGGTCGTCGCCCGGCTGGGTCGCGTGCTCCCACACCCAGGCCAGCGCCGCGTAGTCGGCGACGTTGAAGCCGCCATGCCGGCCCAGATGTTTCGCCAGTTCGCAGCGGTAGCCACTGCCGCTGTCATCCTTGGGTGGCTCGCCGGACCACAACGCCGCCAAGGCCCGGTCGTCCGCGACAGCCGACAGAAAACGGGAACGCAGCGGCCCGTCGAGATCCTCCAGGCTGTTCGAGCTCCGGATCGTCTCCATGTCCAGCGACTGCATGGCGGCCGCGATGGCCGCATCGGTCTCGGTGTCCGCCTCGGCCGCCTTGATTGGCCTGACAGCGGCACTGATCGCCTCGGGCGTCCACTGGCGATCGGTGGCGTGGGTCACGGTGGACGCGCGCGGGATGCGGCCCTTGGCGGCCTTCTTGGCCGTCGGCAGGTTCATCGTGCCCGGCAGCCGCATGATGCGGTCGATGTTCTGGACGGCATCGCCGCCGATCATGTGGCGTAGCGCCCGGCCCTGGTCCTCGGCCCACTGGCGCCACATGGGATCGCCGTGCAGCACCGGCGGCAGCTTTTCTTCCAGCTTCCAGACGAACTGGGAGCCGCTGCCGCTGTCGATCGAGAAGGTCGGGGGTGCGACGCTGTGCTGGAGCGTCTCGACCTTGTGGGCGATCTCGGCGCGCTCGGTGTCCAGATCAGCCTTGCCGGCCGGGTCCAGATCGGCGAACAGCGCCCGGATCGCGCCGATGTGCTCCTTCTTCAGCTTGTCGTTCGGGGCGCCGGCCGCCGGCTCGTTGACGGACGCATAGAGATTGCGCGTGCCCTCGCGGGCGGCGACCCACGTCTCGATGTGGATCCAGTCGCCTGGTTCAAAGGTCTGGCCGTCGACGTGGCCGGTGCTTGGGTCGATGGCGACCAGGTTGTGCCGGCCGGTCGGGTCCAGCGCGCGAAGAAAGGCGACGGCCTGCTTGGGGCCGGTCTGTCTGAGCGAATGGGCGTTCAACGTCCGGCCTCCTGGCACAGCGCCGCACCGAACGAGTGCTGCGGATACGGATGGAGCCCGGCCTGGAAGTTGTAGCGGGGTGGCTCACCCGGCGCGCCCTGGACGCACGACAGCCGATAGGTCGGCACGTAGCCCGGAAGATGCGACACGCCGGCCCGGCGCATGTAGCGGACGGTGCGGACCTCGTTCTCGATGCGCTCGACGATCAGCGCTTGCTGACCGACGGCGAGGTCTGCGAGGCAGCGCACACGATCTTGCGTCGCGGGCTTCTCCTGTTGCCCGTCCTGTCCATATGTTGTAGGCATGAAGCGCTCCTGCGAGGGTTGGGGCGTTCTGAAAGGAAAAGGGTGCGCTTTGGTCGGGCGCACCCTTTTTCGTGGCGCACGGTCTGCCACACTACGCGAGGTCAGCAGACGTCGCCAGTCATTGCGGATGCGCGGCTGTCAGGACGGGCCGTTCCAGCCGGCCGGTATCCATCGGGATCGTCAGCGCCAGCATCCCGCCGATCACGGCGACGACGAGCGCGTAGCGCCACAGGAAGGCGCGCAGGATGTCATTCTGCATCGGTCGCTCGGTCATGCTGCGCTCCTCGCAAGCAGAAGTTCCAGTTCCGCGCGAAACCAGCTATCCGCCAAGTCCCAGCCGAAGTGGCGTTCATTGGCGATGTCGCAGAGGATGCGTGCCACCTCCCTTGCAGCCACGTCCTGATTGATCACGTATTCTCGGCCGCGCTTAGTTTGAACGGTGATTATCGTTTCACCCTTGAGGTTTTCCGATGCCTCAATGACGTTGTTCTCGCTCATGCTGTTACCTTCTGTGTGCTCCACGATCATCTCCTCTAGTCGAACACGCTGGGCTCTGGCGCCGGCGGTTCCGGTTCGGGTGGGAAGGCCAGATCGATCGCGGCCTGGACGGTCGCGCCGCGGAACTGGAAGCTCTGGCCGTCCGCGGTCAACATCTCGAGCGTGACGGGCTCGCCGGGTTCGAGCGCGTAAAGCCCGAGCCCCAGCGCCGGGTGCTTGGCCCGGATCTCGTCGAGGGTCATTTCCTCGCCTCGAGCATCGCGTCGGCGATTTCGTAGGCGCGCTCGGCCGCCGACTGTGCGTCGAGGCGGCCAAGGATTGCCCTTGTCGCTTCGCACGATTGAGTTAGCGCCTGCCCGGCGAACCAGTCGCGCAGCGTCATGCCGTTGTGGCCGTCGTGGCGATGGTCGCGGGGGAACGCCGGCATGTCGTCTTTGCGGTAGTTCACTCGAACACCCCCTCGCTGGCACCGGCCGCGCCGGCGTCATGCTTCTTCGCCAGCCGCTTCAGGCCGTCGGTGACGAGATGCTCGATCAGGTTGCTGGCGGATCGGCCTTCCAGCCGCGCCATCCGCCGCAATTCGCGGCGCAGATCGTCGCGCATCCGGATCGTCGTGTGCCGCCTGGTCGGGCGTTCGGCTTGCAGCTTTCTGGTCACGTGGAATTCCTTCTGGCGTTCAGCGGGATAGGGCGGCGTGGGCTTTTCGCAGGGCGATGTTTTTGCGCGGTACGTCGTCGCCGTCGAAGGCGGAACGCAGCATCTCCAGCAGCCGCGCGTTCTCTGCCCTCAGCGCTTCCTCTGTCGAGGTGGATGGGGCGGGGGTGGAGAGGGGCAGGTGATGGTAGATGCCGCGCCAGACTATCCGGTCGCAATGATCGGGAACCGTGTGGACGTACCCGGCCACGTCATGGGGTACGTCGGATGCGGCTGGCTGGGGGGCGGCGAAACCGGAGAATGCGAAGTCGCGGCCAGCCTTCTTCTTGTCGTCATAGGCGTGCAGCAACCAGCCCGGCTCGGGATGCCATTCGGTCGTCGTATAGCTGATGCCGATCGGGCGCACCGTCCGCGTCGCGGTCTCGCCGCGCCAGTTTGTGTAGGTGAATGTCAGCGGCGGGATTTCGGTAGCGTCGGCCATCGTCTTGTCCTCAGTGCTCGATTGCTCGGATGCTGGCGAGTTGCCGGCGCAGTTCGTTCGCGACCGCGACGGCCTTCTGCTGTTCGCGCTCCATCGCCAGGACGAAGCCGTCACGGTCGAGGAGGA
>TARA_R100001244_G_scaffold4638_4_pt1 | contig 17170 bp, 16 predicted proteins | sample TARA_R100001244 | Tara Oceans TARA_R100001244 (sample SAMEA2621564) | marine metagenome | biome: marine biome (ENVO:00000447); feature: mesopelagic zone (ENVO:00000213); material: "saline water (ENVO:00002010), including plankton (ENVO:xxxxxxxx)" | depth 790 m
CAAGCTCAAGCCCAACGAATTCGACAGCTGGCCAAGCTTCACCGCCAGTAAAGAGCGTTTGGGCATCTGCATCGCCCCGCTGGATGACGGCCTGCTGCTCGAAGACCTGGCCCTGGTGGCGGAAAGCCCGCTGTTCGGCCAACGCGTCATGCAGCGACGCCGCCGCGAGAAATCCCGTGATGGCGGCGACAACGTCATCAAGAACCTTACCGAACTGCGCGAAGGCGCGCCGGTGGTGCATATCGACCATGGCGTCGGCCGTTACCTGGGCCTGGTGACCATGGAGTTCGACGGCCAGGCCGCCGAGTTCCTCGCCCTGATGTACGCCGAGGAAGCCAAGCTTTACGTACCGGTGGCCAGCCTGCACCTGATCGCGCGCTACACCGGCAGCGACGACGCCCTGGCCCCACTGCATCGGCTCGGCTCGGAAATCTGGCAGAAGGCCAAGCGCAAGGCCGCCGAACAGGTGCGCGACGTTGCCGCCGAACTGCTCGACATCTACGCCCGCCGCGCGGCTCGCGAAGGCTATGCGTTTGCCGACCCGAAGGCCGACTACGCCACCTTCAGCGCCGGCTTCCCCTTCGAAGAAACCCCGGATCAGCAGAACGCCATCGACGCCGTGCGCGACGACATGCTCGCGCCCAAGCCGATGGATCGCCTGGTCTGCGGCGACGTGGGCTTCGGCAAGACCGAAGTGGCCATGCGCGCCGCCTTTATCGCCGTGCATGGCGGCAAGCAGGTGGCAGTGCTGGTACCCACCACCCTGCTCGCCCAGCAGCACTACAACAGCTTCCGCGACCGCTTCGCCGACTGGCCGGTAAAAGTCGAGGTGATGAGCCGCTTCAAGAGCACCAAGGAAGTCAGCGAGGCCATGCAGCAACTGGCCGAGGGCAAAGTGGACATCGTTATCGGCACCCACAAGCTGCTGCAGGATGACGTCAAATTCAGCAACCTGGGCCTGGTGATCATCGACGAAGAGCACCGGTTCGGCGTGCGCCAGAAGGAGCAGCTGAAAACCCTGCGCAGCGAAGTCGACATCCTCACCCTCACCGCCACGCCGATTCCGCGCACCCTGAATATGGCCGTGGCCGGCATGCGCGACCTGTCTATCATCGCCACGCCGCCGGCGCGACGGCTGTCGGTGCGCACCTTCGTCATGGAGCAGAACAACCCGACGATCAAGGAAGCGCTGCTGCGCGAATTGCTACGCGGCGGCCAGGTGTATTACCTGCACAACGATGTGAAAACCATCGAGAAGTGCGCCGCCGACCTCGCCGAGCTCGTTCCCGAGGCGCGCATCGGCATCGGCCACGGGCAGATGCGCGAGCGCGAGCTGGAACAGGTGATGGGCGACTTCTACCACAAGCGTTTCAACGTGCTGATCGCCTCAACCATCATCGAGACCGGCATCGACGTGCCGAGCGCCAACACCATCATCATCGAGCGCGCCGACAAGTTCGGCCTGGCCCAGCTGCACCAGTTGCGCGGCCGCGTCGGCCGCAGTCACCACCAGGCCTACGCCTACCTGCTGACACCGCCACGCAAGCAGCTGACCGACGACGCGCAGAAACGCCTGGAGGCCATCTCAGGTGCCCAGGATCTCGGTGCCGGCTTCCTCCTGGCCACCCATGACCTGGAGATCCGCGGTGCTGGCGAGCTGCTCGGCGACGGCCAGAGCGGGCAGATCCAGGCGGTCGGCTTCACCCTCTATATGGAAATGCTCGAGCGCGCGGTGAAATCCATCCGCAAGGGCGAGCAGCCCAACCTCGACCAACCGCTCGGCGGCGGTCCGGAGATCAACCTGCGTGTGCCGGCGTTAATCCCCGAGGACTACCTGCCCGACGTGCATGCGCGGCTGATCCTCTACAAACGCATCGCCAACGCCGCCGACGAGGATGGCCTGAAAGAACTGCAGGTGGAGATGATCGACCGCTTCGGCCTGCTGCCCGAGCCGAGCAAGAATCTGGTGCGCATCACCCTGCTGAAATTGCAGGCGGAGAAGCTCGGAATCAAGAAGGTCGACGCCGGCCCGCAAGGTGGGCGCATCGAGTTCACCGCCGATACCTGCGTCGACCCGCTGACGCTGATCAAGCTGATCCAGAGCGCGCCGAACCGCTACAAGTTCGAAGGCGCGACGATGTTTAAACTCCAGGTGCCCATGGAGCGCCCGGAAGAACGATTCAATACCCTGGAAGCGCTGTTCGAGCGCCTGACTCCCTCTACGTAAAGGACTGACCCATGCGCGCACTCCGCACCCTGGCCTTGCTGCCGCTTATTCTGCTGTCGCTACTGAGCAGCGCAGCGGTTTTTGCCGAAGGCCTTTACCAGGTCGAAGTCATCGTCTTCCGCCAAGCGGGCGAACCGATTCCCGCCAGCCAGCCAGCGCCCGACGACTGGGCTCAAGGTGCACAACCGCTCGACGCCAGCAGCGAGCGCGTCACGGCACTCAATAGCGAAGCAGCCAAGCTCAACCCCGGCAGCGGCTATGAAGTGCTCTTGCACAAAGCCTGGTCGCAACAGCTGGGCGGCAGCCCTAGCAGCGTGGCGCTGCACACCGGCGATGAGCAGTTCGGTCACTTCCCGGTGGAGGGCACCCTGCATCTCAGCCAAGTGCGCTTTATCGATCTGCAAGCCGATCTGTGGGTCAACCAGTTCGACGACAGCGGCCTGCTCACTGGCAGCCAGCGCATCAAGCAAGGCAGCCGCCTGAAAAGCGGCGAGCTGACCTACCTGGACCACGGCAGCCTGGGCTTACTGATTCGCGTCAGCCCGCTGTAAGCGAACAACCACAAAAAAGGGCCGCGCAATGCGGCCCTTCGGTTTTTTCGAGGATTAGCCGGGCGAATTCAAGCGGCCAACACCCGGGCCAATACAGCCTTGGCTTTGCCCATGCCCTCCTCCAGCGCACGCTCGATTTGCGCCATGGTGATCACTCCAGCCGACTTGCCAGCCGCCGGGTTGACCACCAGCGACAAGCAAGCGTAGGGCAGCGCCAGCTCACGCGCCAAGGCGGCTTCCGGCATACCGGTCATGCCGACGATGTCGCAACCGTCGCGCTCCATTCGCGCAATCTCGGCCACCGTCTCCAGGCGCGGCCCTTGGGTGCAGCCGTAAACACCATGACTGCTGAACGCACAGCCCTCGGCCAGCAGACCGCTACAGAGTTTCTCACGCAACTCGGCGTCGTACGGGTGGCTGAAATCGATGTGAGTAACATGTTGCAGCTCCCCCTCAAAGAAGGTGTGCTCACGCCCTGCGGTGTAATCGATCAACTGATGCGGCACGCAAAAATGCCCGGTGCCCATCGCCATATGAATGCCGCCTACCGCATTGACCGCGATAATTGCCTGAGCACCCGCCTCCTTCAACGCCCACAGGTTGGCGCGGTAATTCACCTGATGCGGTGGAACCCGGTGCGGGTGACCATGGCGAGCCAGAAACAGCACATCGCGCCCAGCGTACTCACCACGCAACAAAGGGGCAGACGGCACGCCATAAGGCGTCTCACGATTCAATGCCGCCGTGATCGTCAGGCCGTCCAGCTGGGTCAGGCCTGTGCCGCCAATAATGGCGTAAACAGTCATCGGGTTAATCCTCAATCGATTAATTGCGCGGCGCGTAATGCGCCGACTGCGGCCAGCCAACGCGGGCTTTGCCGGTATTCAATGCCAGGGAAAGCCTGCCGACGCATACGCGCCAAGCCTGCTGGGGCGGCCACCCGCAGGCGCTGCAAGGCGCTGAGGGCAAGCTCCGCGGCCCCACGGTCGTTACACACCAGGCCCATGTCGCACCCAGCCGTCAACGCTGCTTCGATGCGGCATGCGGCATCGCCCACCACATGGGCGCCCGCCATCGACAAGTCGTCGCTGAAAATAACCCCGGAAAACTGCAACTCGCCGCGCAGAATGTCCTGCAACCAACGCCGCGAAAAGCCTGCGGGCCGATCATCGACCTGCGGGTAGATCACGTGGGCCGGCATCACCGCCGCCAGTTGCCCGGCGAGACGGGCGAACGGCTGCATGTCCTGTAGACGAATTTGCTCAAGGCTGCGCTCATCCAGCGGAATCGCCACGTGGGAGTCGGCCTCGGCCCAGCCATGCCCAGGAAAATGCTTGCCGGTCGCCGCCATGCCTGCCTGGCGCATGCCGCGAATAAAGGCACCAGCCAACTGCGTGGCACGCGCCGCATCGCCGTCGAAGGCACGGCTGCCGACGACTGCGCTGCGCTGATAGTCCAAATCCAGCACCGGCGCAAAACTCAGGTCGAGCCCTACAGCCAGCACTTCCGTGGCCATCAACCAGCCACAGTGCTCAGCCAGCAGCTCGGCATTGGCGTTATCGGCCAACGCCCGCATGGCCGGCAAACGTACAAATCCCTGGCGCAGACGCTGTACGCGCCCACCCTCTTGGTCCACCGCCAGCAATAGATCGGGACGAACCGCACGCATCGCCGCCGCCAGCTCACGCACCTGGCGCGGGTGCTCGATGTTTCGCGCAAACAGAATCACCCCGCCGACCTCAGGCTGCCTGAGGATCTGTCGATCCTCGGCGCTCAACCACGTGCCGGCGACATCCAGCATCAACGAGCCTTGCATGCTTGAACTCACGAATAATCCTTAATTGAGTGGCGCCGCCGCCCATGCCGAGCAAGGCGCCTCATCGATCTGTACCGCACAATGGACGGGCACCCGCGGGAAGAGTTCCAGCAGGTCGGCATTGCGCAACCGTACGCAGCCGTGAGAAAGCGCTATGCCCATTGGCTCACTGTCCGGGGTGCCATGCAGGTAGATATAACGGCGAAAGGTATCAACCGCACCGAGGCGGTTACGCCCTGGCTCGCAACCGCTGAGCCAGATGATCCGCGTGAGAATCCAGTCGCGACCGGGAAACTGCGCCGCCAACTGCGCGGACCAGATTTCACCGGTCCAGCGCCGCCCACGCAACACCGCACCCAGTGGCAAGCCCTCGCCCACCTTCGCCCGTACCTGATGCCGGCCACGCGGCGTGCAACCGGAGCCACTGAGCTCGCCTGCACCATTCAACGCAGTAGACACCGGAACGCGCAGCAACAATTGCCCGTCGGCAAAGCCGTACAGACACTGATCAGCGAGGGAGATATGCAGAAAATCGAGAGCGCGCATGACGCCTAGCTTAGCGGATCACACCCCGCAAGCCCACCCATGCGGCCTCACACCTTGGCAGGCACACCGGAGCTTTTCGCGCGCGGCTTGAGCTGTGCACTGGCCAGCGCCTCATCGGTCACGCCACTGTCCGAACGCATACCGGCAGCCAGAAACGGCACCATCAAGCGCATTACCTGCTCGATTGAGGTATTCACCCCGAAATCGTTCTCGGCCATGGCGCGCAACGCCTTGATTCCGGACATGCTGAAGGCCGCTGCGCCGAGCATGAAGTGCACGCGCCAGAACAGTTCCAGTGGTGGAATACGTGGGGCCGCTTCGTGCACCAACAGCATGTAGCGGCGGAAGACCTTGCCGTATACCTCTTCCAGATACTTACGCAAATGGCCTTGGCTCTGACTGAAGGCCAACCCCAACAAGCGCATGAAAATAGACAAGTCATTGCCACTGCGCGGCTTCACCGCCAAGGCTTGCTCGACCAGTAGCTCCAGCAGTTCTTCAAGACTGACTTTGCTGTCCGGCTTGGCCTGACGGCGATCCAACTCACGCTCCAGGCTGCTACAGAATGGCCCGAGGAACCGTGAGAACACCGCCTGAATCAATGCTTTCTTGGAGCCGAAGTGATAATTCACGGCAGCCAAATTGACGCCGGCCTTGCTAGTGATCAGGCGCAATGAGGTTTCGGCGAAACCTTTCTCCGCGAACAGCTGTTCTGCCGCATCGAGAATGCGTTCAACGGTTTCCGACTGGGCCATGACTCTTCACCTGACAAACACTTGTTTGAAACATACGTTTCAGCCCGCCGCCTTGTCAAGTCGCATGAGCCGCTTTTTGGCTGGGCAGTCACACCGTTATAACAAACAACCAGAGCATCAGAGCAAGACGAGCGCAAAGTCCGCTAAGTAACACGCAGCACCGACAAAACCGCAAGCCTGAATTGGTCCACGAACGCAAAAGGAGGATTGCCAAGCCTCTATCACTGTATATAATCCCAGTCACTGTATAAAAAGACAGAGTCCCGACATGCTAAAACTGACGCCACGCCAAGCTGAGATTCTCGCCTTCATCAAGCATTGCCTCGAAGACAACGGCTACCCGCCAACCCGCGCAGAAATCGCCCAGGCGCTCGGCTTCAAATCGCCCAATGCCGCCGAAGAACACCTCAAGGCCCTGGCCCGCAAAGGCGCCATCGAGATGACCCCCGGCGCCTCCCGCGGCATTCGCATTCCGGGCTTCGAACCCAACCCCCTCGAAGAAGAAGGCCTGCCAGTAATTGGTCGGGTAGCCGCTGGCGCGCCCATTCTCGCCCAGCAGCACATCGAAGAATCCTGCCGGATCAACCCGGAGTTCTTCCACCCCAAGGCCGACTACTTGCTGCGTGTGCGCGGCATGAGCATGAAGGACATTGGTATTTTTGACGGTGACCTGCTCGCCGTGCACACCACCCGCGAAGCCCGCAATGGCCAAGTGGTGGTGGCCCGCCTCGATGACGAAGTGACCGTCAAGCGCTTCAAACGCGAAGGCAACAAAGTCTGGCTGATTGCCGAGAACCCTGAGTTCGCACCGATTGAAGTAAACCTGGAAGAGCAGGATTTAATTATCGAAGGCTTGAGTGTCGGCGTCATCCGCCGCTAGAGGAGGCTTTATGCAGTTCCCGCAGTCGCTGAACCGTACGCAACTCCCACTGTTCGAGGCTTTTCTGGCCACGACGGCGCCCGCGCTGTTGAACGAAGTGGTGGAGACGCCCTGGCAAGATGAGCCGCAAGCTTTCAGTGAAATGTCGCTACGCGGCGCTGCCGGGCACTGTTTGAACCTGCTTGCACCGATTCTGCGCGAGCTGAGCCAGAACCATGATGCCCGCTGGTTGAGCCTCATCGCGCCACCTTCCAGCCTCACCCAGACCTGGCTACGCGATGCGGGACTAAACCGCGAACGCATTCTCCTACTGCACCCTCGTGGCGAGCAAAGCGCGCTGGAGCTGGCCCAGGAGGCATTGAAGTTGGGGCGTAGTCACACAGTCGTCAGCTGGCTACACCCGCTTGCACAGCATGCGCGCCAGCAACTGGAACAGGCCGCACGACAAGGTCAGGCGCAGAGTTTGAATATCAGCCTGGGTTAACCGACTTGTATCGATCGCACAGGGAATGTGCGGAGAACACGCGTAACAAGACGCTACGAACTAAGCGACCTCAACGACGGTCGCAATCGGCACACATCTGCAACCGTCTTCGCTCAGTGCAATACGCGCGGCGACTCATCCTGCTCAAAGTCACCCTCAGCCAATCTGCCAGCCATTTGCACGCCGACATTAAGCATGGCTTTGGCAACCTCGACATGCTGTCCTTGCAAGAAAGCTTTGGCATCGGCCGAAAAATCCAGCACCACCAGAGCCTCTTCATCCTCCGCGCGGCGCAGGGCAATTCGCCCATCGGGCAGCTCGACGATTTCAAGGAAGGATGTAGGCATAGGGTTGGCTCTCCACGAAAGGCCGGCATTGTAACAGCCGACCAAGGCACGCCCTAGTCCGCTTATCTAAACTCAACTCACCACTCGCTGAGTGACTCACGAAAACGCCGCGCCAATGCGCTCAACTCTTGCCGCCATTCCTCCAGCGTTTCACGCGCCACCGGCGGTAACTCTTGATCCAGGCTCACGGCCTCGATCAGCGCTGTACGCGGATCGATCTTGACCTTCTTCGCCGCCTGCGGAGGCTGAAACAGCTCGGCATAGGCGCTCAGCAGCTGCGCCAGCCAGGTTTCTGGTTGCTCCGCCAACTCGACCAATTCAGCCAACTCCGGGCTCGGTGCAGCCTGCAAAATGGCTTTATTCAGTAGCTGCTCGACACGCGGTGCATTGCTTTCGGGCAAACGGTAGTAGCCGGCAATTTCGTGACACAAACCGAGCACCGCCCCATACAGATGGAACAATGCCGCTTCACGCTCGGCCTGCACCAGCGCCTGGGCGTTCATTGCCTGCCCTTCCTGAGCTTTGCGCAGGGACTCCAGCGCGAGCCCGGCGTAGAAGATTTTCTGATTGGTGCGGGTATACAGCTCATGGGCCATAAGGGCGCCCTCCACTACGGATCAAGTCACTATACGCGCGCCTACAACCTGTAGACGCGCACCTGGTCCGATCAGCGTTTGTCTTCGACTTTCCACTTGTCGCCGTCATAGAACGCACGCCAGCCGGTCGGTTTGCCGTCGACCTCGGTCTGCACGTACTGCTCTTTGGTCTTGCGGCTGTAGCGGATCACTGCTGGACGCCCATCCGGGTCTTTCTTCGGCGCATCGACGAGGAAGTGATACTTCGGATCGATTTCGTCCTTGTGCGGAATCAACTCCTGCACCAAAGGCGCGCGGGTTTCGCGGTTCTTTGGAAACTGGCTGGCGGCGAGGAACAAGCCGGAAGCGCCGTCACGCAGGATGTAGGTGTCGTTGACCTTCTCGCACTTGAGCTCCGGCATTTTCACCGGGTCCATCTTCGGCGGCGCGGCTTCGCCACTTTTCAGCAGCTTGCGGGTGTTCTTGCATTCGCTGTTGGTGCAACCGAAAAACTTGCCGAAACGGCCGGTTTTCAGCTGCATCTGGCTACCGCACTTGTCGCAGTCCAGGCTCGGGCCTTCGTAGCCTTTGATGCGGTATTGCCCTTGCTCAATCTCGTACCCCGCACAGTCGGGGTTATTCCCACAGATATGCAGCTTGCGGGTTTCATCGAGCAAGTAAGCATCCATGGCAGTCGAGCAGATTGGACAGCGGTGCTTGCCCAACAACACGCGGGATTCCGACTCGCCCTCATCGTCCGCAGCGATTTCATCGCCCGGCACCAGGTTAAGGGTCGACTTACAGCGCTCTTTGGGCGGCAATGCATAACCCGAGCAACCGAGGAATACCCCGGTGGACGCCGTGCGAATCATCATCGGCCGGGCGCATTCGCGACAGGCGATATCCGTCGGAGTCGGCAGATTGGCACGCATACCGCTATCGCTGGCCTCGGCCACCTCGAGCTTTTTCTTGAAGTCGCCGTAGAACTCATCGAGCACATGCTTCCACTCGCGCTCGCCCTGGGCCACGTCGTCGAGGTGCTCTTCCATGCCGGCGGTAAAGCCGTAATCCATCAGATTGGAGAAGCTCTCACCGAGACGCTCGGTGACGATGTCGCCCATCTTTTCTGAGTAGAAACGGCGGTTGTGCAACGCCACGTAACCACGGTCCTGGATGGTGCCGATGATTGCGGCATAGGTCGACGGGCGACCGATGCCGCGCTTTTCCATTTCCTTGACCAGGCTGGCTTCCGAGTAACGCGCGGGTGGCTTGGTGAAGTGCTGGCTCGGGTCGAGCTTGACCAGTTTGAGCACTTCGCCCTGATTCATTTCCGGCAGCACATCGTCGTCGCCCGGTTTGCTCAGCTGCGGCAGTGCGCGGGTGTAACCGTCGAACTTGAGAATTCGGCCCTTGGCGCGCAACTCGAACTGCGCCGCAGTCACGGTGACGGTGGTCGACAGGTATTCGGCCGGCGGCATCTGGCAGGCGACGAACTGGCGCCAGATCAGCTCATACAGACGCTCGGCATCGCGCTCCATGCCCGACAGCTGAGTCGGCTTGAGGTTGACATCGGACGGACGAATCGCTTCGTGCGCCTCTTGCGCGCCCTCTTTGCTGCTGTAAGCAATTGGATTGGCCGGCAGGTATTTTTTGCCGAACTCGCCTTCGATGAAGTCACGCACCATGCTCACGGCGTCCGCCGACAGGTTGGTCGAGTCGGTACGCATGTAGGTGATGTAACCCGCCTCGTAGAGACGCTGGGCCATCATCATGGTCTTCTTCACCCCAAAGCCCAGGCGGTTGCTCGCGGCCTGCTGCAGGGTGGAGGTGATAAACGGGGCCGACGGCTTACTGCTGGTCGGTTTGTCTTCACGCTTGGCAATGCTGTAGCTGGACGCCTTGAGGGTATCCAGGGCCGCCATCGCCTGAGCTTCATTGAGCGGTTTAAATGCAGCACCGTTCTCGCGAGCCACTTCGAAGCGCACGTTGGCGCCTTTAGCCGTGCCCAGATCGGCGTGCACTTCCCAATACTCTTCGGGGACGAAGGCGCGGATTTCCTTCTCGCGCTCGACCACCAGCTTCACCGCCACCGACTGCACACGGCCGGCAGACAGGCCGCGGGCGATCTTGGCCCACAGCAGCGGCGAGACCATGTAGCCCACTACGCGATCGAGGAAACGCCGCGCCTGCTGGGCATTAACCCGATTGATGTCCAGCTCGCCCGGTTTGGAGAACGCTTCCTGGATGGCTTTCTTGGTGATTTCGTTGAACACCACGCGCTTGTAGCGACTGTCATCGCCACCGATGGATTCGCGCAGGTGCCAGGCAATGGCTTCCCCCTCGCGATCCAAGTCGGTTGCGAGATAGATGGTGTCGGCTTCCTTGGCCAGTCGGCGCAGTTCTTCGACGACCTTTTCCTTGCCGGGAAGGATCTCGTACTGGGCCTTCCAGCCATGTTCGGGATCGACCCCCATGCGCGTGAACAGCTGGCGCTTGGCTTTTTCCTTGGGCGACAGCGCCGGCACTTCGCCTGCCGCTGCTTTGCCGCGTTTGGCCGGCTCTTTGGCGGTGCTTGCCGAGCCGCTGGTAGGCAGGTCACGGATATGGCCGATGCTCGACTTCACCACGTACTCGTTGCCCAAGTACTTGTTGATGGTCTTGGCCTTGGCCGGGGATTCCACGATGACCAGCGATTTGCCCATGGATTGGAAAATTCCTGAAATTCGATAAATAAATGCGGGAGGCGCCACGTAGCCAGCTAGCGCGGCACCGCTATATATAGTGGTGGTTAAGGTGAGGTCAAGCGCAGCAATGGCCCGACATCAGCTCAGGGCCGAGTAAAAACAGGTGTTTCGGCCTGAATCAAAGCAAAGCGCGGAACCGTCTCGCCGTCCACCTCGACGCTTTCGCAGAACATCTCCAGCGGTCGCACCCACAGGCCGTAGTCGCCGTATAGCGCCTGATAGACCACAACCTGCTGCTGCGTCTCGGAATGCTGGGCAACGCCAAACACACGGTACTCAGGCCCTTTGTAATGACGATAAAGCCCAGGCTGCAATTGCATGGCTGAATTCCTTGGAAATTTTTCTGCCGACAAAAAATTTCCGGGAGAAATTTTTCACGTCGCGTAGCGACGGCCCGAAGGGTGGCGGCCATGGATGGCAGGCCAAAAACAAAAACCGGGGCACAAGGCCCCGGTTTCACATCGCCCAACGCTTTAGATGCGTTCGAAGACAGTGGTGATGCCTTGACCGAGACCCACGCACATGGTCGACACACCGAAGGTGCCGCCATTCTGCTTCATCACGTTCAGCAGGGTACCGGAGATACGCGCACCGGAACAACCGAACGGGTGACCCAGGGCAATGGCGCCGCCATGCAGGTTGACCTTCTCGTCCATCTTGTCGAGCACTTTGAGGTCCTTCAGCACAGGCAGAGCCTGAGCAGCGAAGGCTTCGTTGAGCTCGATGAAGTCGATGTCAGCCATGCTCAGACCAGCACGTTTGAGGGCTTTCTGAGTCGACGGTACCGGACCGTAACCCATGATCGCCGGATCCACACCGGCCACCGCCATCGCACGCACCACGGCCATCGGCTGGATGCCGAGGTCCTTGGCACGTTGGGCAGACATGACGATCATGCAGGAAGCACCGTCAGTGATCTGCGACGACGTACCCGCAGTCACGGTGCCGCCTTTCGGGTTGAACGCCGGCTTGAGGGCCGCCAGGCTTTCCAACGTCGTTTCCGGACGAATGGTTTCGTCGTAATCGAACATCTTCAGGAAGCCGTTCTCGTCGTAGCCTTGCATCGGGATGATCTCATCCTTGAACTTGCCTTCGACGGTGGCTTTTTGCGCCAGACGGTGCGAACGCTCACCAAACGCGTCCTGCTGCTCGCGGCTGATGCCATGCATCTTGCCGAGCATTTCCGCGGTCAGACCCATCATGCCCGAGGCTTTGGCGGCGTACAGCGACAGGTGCGGGTTCGGATCGACGCCGTGCATCATGCCGACGTGGCCCATGTGCTCGACACCGCCAATGACGAATACATCGCCGTTACCGGTCTGGATCGCCTGCACGGCAGTGTGCAGGGCGCTCATCGACGAACCACACAGGCGGCTAACGGTCTGGCCGGCACTGGTGTGCGGGATCTGGGTCATCAGCGACGCCATGCGCGCGATGTTCCAGCCCTGCTCCAGGGTCTGGTTGACGCAGCCCCAGATCACGTCTTCCACTTCGGCCGGATCGACCTTGGCGTTGCGCTCCAGCAGCTTGCTGATCAGGTGTGCCGACATGCTCTCGGCACGGGTGTTGCGGTGCATGCCGCCCTTGGAGCGCCCCATCGGGGTGCGACCGAAGTCGACAATGACTGCATCTCTTGGATTCAGGCTCATATCTCTACTCTCGCTCTCATCTGTCCGCGATTAACCGAAGAACTTCTGGCCCTTGGCGGCCATTTCGCGAAGCTTGGCGGTCGGGTGGTACAGCGCGCCCAGATCGGCGTACTTGTCGGCCAGGGCTACGAATTCGGCTACACCGAGGCTGTCGATGTAACGCAGCGCACCACCGCGGAAGGGCGGGAAGCCGATACCGTAGATCAGGCCCATATCGGCCTCGGCAGCGGTCTCGACGATGCCGTCTTCCAGGCAGCGTACGGTCTCCAGGCACAGCGGAATCATCATGAAGTTGATGATGTCTTCATCGGTGACTTCACGCTGCTCGCTGACGATGGACTTGAGCAACTCGTAAGCCTGCGGGTCGGTGACCTTTTTCGGCTTGCCGCGCTTGTCCATTTCGTAGGCATAGAAGCCCTTGCCGTTCTTCTGGCCCAGACGATTGGCTTCGTACATCACGTCGACCGCGGTACGGCCTTCGACCGCCATGCGATCCGGGAAGCCTTCGGCCATCACGTCACGGCCATGGTGGCCAGTGTCGATACCGACCACGTCGGACAGGTACGCCGGGCCCATCGGCCAGCCGAACTTCTCCATGACCTTGTCGATACGCACGAAGTCGACACCGAAACCGAGCAGCTTGGAGAAGCCGCCGAAGTACGGGAACAGCACGCGGTTGACCAGGAAGCCCGGGCAGTCGTTGACCACAACCGGAGTCTTGCCCATCTTCTTGGCGTAAGCCACGGTGGTGGCAATTGCCACGTCACCGGACTTCTCGCCACGGATCACTTCGACCAGCGGCATCATGTGCACCGGGTTGAAGAAGTGCATGCCGCAGAAGTTTTCCGGACGCTTCAGCGCTTGCGCGAGCAGGCTGATGGAAATTGTCGAGGTGTTGGACGTCAGGATCGCATCGTCCTTGACCAAGCCTTCCACTTCGGCCAATACGGCTTGCTTGACCTTGGGGTTCTCGACCACGGCCTCGACGACGATGTCGACATTGCCGAAATCACCGTAGGACAGGGTCGGACGAATGGCGTTGAGAGCTTCGGCCATCTTCGCTGCGGTCAAACGCCCTTTGGCAACGCGGTTGCCAAGCAGCTTGGAGGCTTCGTTCAGGCCCATCTGGATACCGTCTTCACGGATATCCTTCATCAGGATCGGCGTGCCTTTGACAGCCGACTGATAGGCGATACCGCCACCCATGATGCCGGCGCCGAGTACAGCGGCCAGTTTCACGTCTTTGGCGATTTCGTCGTGGTGCTTGGCCTTCTTCTTCAGTTCCTGATCGTTCAGGAACAGACCAATCAGGCTGGCGGCAACTGGCGTTTTAGCCAGTTTGACGAAGCCTGCGGCTTCCACTTCCAGCGCTTTATCACGACCGAAGTTGGCGGCTTTCTGGATGGTTTTGATCGCTTCGACTGGAGCCGGGTAGTTCGGGCCTGCTTGGCCTGCCACAAACCCCTTGGCGGTTTCGAAGCACATCATTTGTTCGATGGCGTTGAGCTTGAGCTTGTCCAGCTTTGGCTGACGCTTGGCCTGGTAGTCCAGCTCGCCGGAAATAGCGCGCTTGACCAGGTCCAGAGCAGCAGCTTGCAGCTTGTCACCGCTGACCACGGCATCCACGGCACCCACTTTAAGGGCGTCGTCAGCGCGATTTTCCTTGCCAGAGGCAATCCACTCGACAGCGTTATCGGTGCCAATCACGCGCGGCAGACGTACGGTGCCGCCGAAGCCCGGGTAGAGGCCCAACTTGACTTCCGGCAGGCCCACTTTGGCGCTGTCGGCCATGACGCGGTAATCCGCCGCCAGGCACATTTCAAAACCACCGCCCAGAGCGATGCCATTGATGGCGACGACGGTCGGTACATTGAGGTCTTCAAAATCACTGAAGATCTTGTTGGCTTCGAGGTTGCCAGCCACCAGCTCTGCATCCGGCAACTTGAAGTTGTCGACGAACTCGGTGATGTCGGCGCCGACGATAAATACGTCTTTGCCACTGGTGACAATCACGCCTTTGATCGAACCATCGGCCTTGATTGCATCAACGGACTGACGCAGCTCGTTCAGGGTTAGACGGTTGAATTTGTTGACGGACTCACCCTTGAGGTCGAATTTCAATTCGACGATGCCGCTCTCAAGAGCCTTAACCGTGATGGCTTTACCTTCGTAAATCATCAACTGATCTCCACGGTATGGAAGCTGAACAGTACACATCGGAGCCAACCAGCAAGCTATCCCACGGCACAGCCGTCGAGAATAGCTCCAATCAGTCTGGCACACCCACCGACGCGATAATCGGGCTGTAAAGGCGCTGCTTTTTCAGGCAAACGCTCAATTCATACGCCCGTTTGATTTGGGTGCGCACACCATCACGGAAAAGCCGCGAATTGTCAATTGACCGTGCAACAGCGGCGGCGCCCGTCATTCCCGAAAGGCCTTGTAGCGGCCCACACTATCGGGAGATTGAGGCGAACACGCGATCATCGGCGCCGATAACGCGCTATTCGTCGGGTCTTTAGGCAACAAGTGTGATCCAGCGCATACCTAGCCAAATCATTTTGCTCCGGGTACAGTCGTCTCAACACGGCCGGATTAGACCGAGCGTGATTAAAAACAAAAACAAATTAAAGCCCTACGGGCACCACGGAGTACCCCATGTCGAGCCGCCGTCTGCTTGCCATTTCGCTGAGCACCCTGCTCGCCCTCACACTTCCCCTGTTCAGCCTGCATACCCACGCCGCAGCCCCCGCCGACAGCCTGCTGAAGCTGCATCAATTGCGCCTGGCCGCACAAAAAAGCCTGGGCGACTTCTATATGTATAACGGCATGGAGGGCGACCAGCGTTATGCGCGAATGATCAGCGAATCATTGCTCGAAGCCAACGAGCGCCTGAATGGCTTGACCGATATGCCTGGCGAGGGCTCGAAGGCACTGCGCTCGCAGCTTGAGCAGCAATGGAAAGGCTACCAAATCGACTTGAACAACCTGACCAGCGCACTGAAAAGCCAGGGATTTACCGACCTGCAACCGGTGGCCGACCTGGCGAGCCGCAATCAACAATTGATGGCGCTGAGCCAGGAGCTGTACAGCAAAATCCAGCAGGAAAGTGGCCAGAATGTCCCGGGCCTGACTCAGCAGAGCCGTGCACAAAGTCTGCTGATGCAGGCGATTGCCGTGGACTATGCTTCGCGCAGTGCATCGGTGGGCGCAACCTTTATGGGCGGCGGAGAAAGCCGACCGATCGAAGAACTGGTCAGCGAGTTCGCCAGCAACCTGGCGACCCTGGAAAAAGCGCCGCAGAACACCCCGGAGATTGCGCAGACCCTCAGCGGTGTCAGTACGAAATGGCGCTATATCGAAAAATCGCTGATGAACTACAACGAAAACAGCGTACCTTTCTTGGTCAACAAGTACTCCGACAGCATCATCGAAGGGCTGGAAGATGTTTCCGCCCAGTACTCAGCGACTCAGCTCTGAGCCGATAACGCTCAGCACATGCCTCATTCAGCTTTTCCGGCCTGCCTGGCCGTTCTTCCAGCCCGGTGCTTGCGCCGGGTTTTTCTTTGCCGCCAGCGCGCCACGTGCTCAGGCGCGCGCCAACAGAAAATCGGCAATCTTGTGCAGCGAATCGGCCTGTGCCCGCTCCCCCCAATACAACGCAACCATTTGCGTTGTCGCCTCGACCTTGTAAACATCCGCCGGCAACTGTGCCAACTGCGCGGCCAGGGACGCATCGGCGCACGGCTCACGCCATTTATTCAGCCACGTACCCGGCTTGGCCTGCCAATAGCACCAACTGTCTACCTGTCCCCGTCGCCGCGCGCGGTGGTATTGCGCACACGAAACCGGCGGTTCCTGGGCCAGCCAGTGCGGCCACTCCTGGCGCGACAACTGCATCGCCAAGCCCAAACGCCGCGCCTGCAAACGCACGTCCATGCGGCCGCGCTGGCGCCGCGACGGCATCAATAAGGCCAACGGGCTGAGCACAACGATCAGGAGCAACAACACGATCCACGGGTTCATAGTTTTCATCTCACAGGCAAAAGCCTGTCGTTAGCGCTCAAGACAGCCATACTTAATAACATTGGTCCCCCTTAGAAGGAGTCACCCATGCCCTACCAGCACATTCTGGTCGCCGTCGACCTAACCGAGGAATGCGACCCGGTAATGCAACGTGCGCAAAAACTGGCCACCAGCAGCGGCGCCAAGCTGTCCGTGGTGCACATTGTCGAACCCATGGCCATGGCCTTTGGTGGCGATGTACCGATGGATCTGTCGATGCTGCAACAGCAACAGTTCGAACAGGCACGTGAGCGTCTGGATAAGTTCGCCGGAAAATACCCGACACTCGCGGCCGACCAACGTCACCTGGCTTACGGCCAGCCGCGCCAGGAAATTCATCGCCTGGCCGAAGAACAGGGCTGCGACCTGATCATCGTTGGCAGCCATGGCCGCCACGGCCTAGCGCTGCTGCTCGGCTCTACCGCCAATGACGTGCTGCACGGCGCACCGTGCGATGTGCTGGCCGTACGCCTGAAGAAAGCGCAATAACCGGGCAACGCGGCGAATGAGGCCAGGCCTCATTCGCCGCGG
>TARA_R100001244_G_scaffold19684_15_pt1 | contig 17107 bp, 17 predicted proteins | sample TARA_R100001244 | Tara Oceans TARA_R100001244 (sample SAMEA2621564) | marine metagenome | biome: marine biome (ENVO:00000447); feature: mesopelagic zone (ENVO:00000213); material: "saline water (ENVO:00002010), including plankton (ENVO:xxxxxxxx)" | depth 790 m
GTCGACCAGGCGCTCGTAATCGCGGCTGAGCATCTCGAACCAGGCCAGCAGGTGATGACCGAAGGTTACCGGCTGCGCGGTTTGCAGGTGGGTGAAGCCGGGCATGATAGTCGCCGCTTCACGCTCGGCCTGCTCCAGCAGGCCCTGTTGCAGACGGGTGATCTCGGCGAGGATCAAGTCGATCTCGTCGCGCAGCCACAGGCGGATATCGGTAGCCACCTGGTCGTTACGGCTGCGGCCGGTGTGCAGCTTCTTGCCGGTCACGCCGATGCGGTCGGTCAGGCGCGCTTCGATGTTCATGTGCACGTCTTCCAGGTCGACGCGCCAGTCGAATTGGCCGGCTTCGATCTCGCTCTGAATCTGCGTCAGGCCGGCGACGATGCTGTCGCGCTCGGCGTCTGTCAGCACGCCGACCTTGGCCAGCATGGTGGCGTGGGCGATGGAGCCCATGATGTCGTGGCGATACAGGCGCTTGTCGAATTCGACCGAGGCGGTAAAACGGGCCACAAAGGCATCGACGGGTTCGCTGAAGCGGCCGCCCCAGGATTGGTTGGTCTTTTCAGTGCTCATGGGTTTCGCTCGGCTGGTGCGCTAAAACAGGCGGGCCGCAGGTGGCGGCCAGCGTGGCGGAAAAAGTCTGCCGATAATAACAGGGTGGCGGGCAAAATCGCCGCGTCGGTTTGTCGGCCGCTGCCACTGCCGACGGTCTGGGCAGTGTTGCGCCGATCACAGATTTGCCGGTTGCACGGCATTTGAGCGGTTTATTTTGCCCGGCCAGAGCTGGCCCGCTTGCCGGTTTGGCGGGCCGCGCGGAAACTGCGCCGATGCATACTCAATGGTTCAACACTAAAAATACCGCGGTCCTGGTCGACGACTTCTTCGTCCCCGAGCTGTGCCAGCCAGAAGCGTTGCTGAGCATGGTGCTGCTCGCCGAGTTGCTGGTGCTGGTGCTGGTGCTGTCCGAGCCGATGTTGCCGGGGTTCGACTGGGTGCGCTTGGCCCTGACGTCGCTGTTCGTGCAGTGGATCGTGCTGCTGTCGGCGGCGCTGCTCTGCCGCTTGCGGCCGTTGATGGCGCGTATGCGGGCGGCGCTGGCCGGCTGCCTGTGCTGTGCGATGGTGGTCGGTCTGGCGCTGGCCTGCACCGCGGTGGCCGATTATTACGACCTCGGCGGGCCGCTGCCGCGCGAGGGTGAGGTCAATCTGTACCTGCGCCACGCGTTGATCAGCCTGATCATGTCGGCGCTGCTGCTACGCTATTTCTATCTGCAGAGCCAATGGCGGCGGCAGGAGCAGGCGGAGCTGCGTGCACGTATCGAGTCGCTGCAAGCGCGGATTCGCCCGCACTTCCTGTTCAACAGCCTGAACAGCATTGCCAGCCTGGTGGTGCTCGACCCATACAAGGCCGAGCAGGCGGTACTGGATTTGTCCGATCTGTTTCGCGCCAGCCTGGCCAAGCCCGGCAGCCTGGTGGCCTGGAGCGAGGAGCTGGAGCTGGCAAAACGATATTTATCGATCGAGCACTATCGCCTCGGCGAACGACTACAGTTGCAGTGGGAGGTCGCCGATGTGCCGCATGATCTGCCGATCCCTCAATTGACGTTGCAACCTTTGCTGGAGAATGCCTTGATCTATGGCATCCAACCGCGCATCGAGGGTGGCCTGGTGCGGGTCGACGCGAGTTATACCGATGGGGTGTTCAACCTGTGCGTCAGCAATCCTTATGAGGAACCCGGCGAGCAGCAGCCTTCGCGCGGCACGCACCAAGCGCTGGGCAATATAGATGCACGCCTTGCGGCACTTTTCGGGCCGCAGGCCAGTCTCAGCGTGGAGCGCCGTGACGGCCGCCATTTCACCTGTCTACGCTATCCTTGTGCGAGACTCACGCAGGAAGCCAGAGCACTATGAATGTCCTGATCGTCGATGACGAACCACTTGCCCGCGAGCGCCTGATCCGCATGGTCGGCGAGCTTGAGGGCTATCGCGTGTTGGAGCCGGCCGCGAGCAATGGCGAAGAGGCGTTGACCTTGATCGACAGCCTGAAACCGGATGTCGTGTTGCTGGATATCCGCATGCCCGGCCTGGATGGTTTGCAGGTCGCCGCCAAGCTCTGCGAGCGTGAAGCGCCGCCCGCGGTAATTTTCTGCACCGCCCATGACGAGTTTGCCCTGGAGGCTTTTCAAGTCAGTGCGGTCGGCTATTTGGTCAAGCCGGTGCGCCCGGAAAATCTCAGCGAGGCGCTGAAAAAAGCCGAGCGGCCGAACCGTGTGCAACTGGCGGCGCTGACCCGTCCTGCGGCGGAAAGCGGCGGCGGTCCACGCAGCCACATCAGTGCGCGGACGCGCAAAGGCATCGAGCTGATTCCGCTCGATCACGTTATTTATTTCATCGCCGACCATAAGTACGTGACGCTGCGTCACGAAGGCGGCGAGGTGCTGCTGGACGAACCGCTGAAGGCGTTGGAAGACGAGTTCGGCGACCGCTTCGTGCGTATCCACCGCAATGCCCTGGTGGCTCGCGAGCGCATTGAGCGCTTGCAGCGCACGCCGCTCGGGCACTTCCAGCTGTTCCTCAAGGGCATGAATGGCGAGGCGCTGATCGTCAGCCGGCGGCACGTGGCCGGGGTGCGCAAGTTGATGCATAACCTATAGGGTCTGTTGCCGTTTCATCGCGAGGCGCGTTGCTGCGAGAAATGGCCCCCCGGTTAGGCGCAGGACGCAGGTAATGGCTATTCCCTTACCAAGTCCTGCAACAACAGCGGGGGGCCATTTCCCGCGCAACCCACGGGGCCGGGCCTGTTTTTGCGCGATGCGGCGTTTCTCGACGCTCATTTGGAACAACCAAACTTCGCGTCTGTGTGACCCACATGGATGTGGGAAATGCCGCAAGCCCGCCGGGAGCGGGCGCGGCCCTTGCCTCGCGCAAAAACAGGCTCCGGCGCGACCGCGAATGAAACGGCAACAGACCCTAACAGGCCGCTAACTCAGGCGCAGGCAGCTCGGCACTCGTCCGGGCTGCCTGCGTGGCTATCCGCTCAGGGCATGTGAGCCTGTTATTATCCCCGGCAGTTCGTTTTCTGGAATTGCCCCATGTCTCGCGAAATTCGCATTGCCACCCGTAAGAGCGCCCTGGCCCTGTGGCAGGCCGAGCACGTCAAAGCCCGTCTGGAGCAAGCGCATCCCGGTTTGCAGGTCAGCCTGGTGCCGATGGTCAGCCGTGGCGACAAACTGCTCGATGCGCCGCTGGCGAAAATCGGCGGCAAGGGTTTGTTCGTCAAGGAGCTGGAAACCGCGCTGCTGGAAAGCGACGCCGACATCGCCGTGCATTCGATGAAGGATGTGCCGATGGACTTCCCGTCCGGCCTCGGCCTGTACTGCATCTGCGAGCGTGAAGACCCGCGCGATGCCTTTGTCTCCAACACCTTCGCCAGCCTCGACGCGCTGCCTGCCGGCAGCGTGGTCGGCACCTCCAGCCTGCGCCGCCAGGCACAGCTGCTGGCGCGTCGCCCGGACCTGAAAATCCAGTTCCTGCGCGGCAACGTCAATACCCGTCTGGCCAAGTTGGATGCCGGCGAATACGACGCCATCATCCTTGCCGCCGCTGGCTTGATCCGCCTCGGTTTCGCCGCCCGTATCCGCGCCTCGATCAGCGTCGATGACAGCCTGCCGGCGGGCGGGCAAGGCGCGGTCGGCATCGAGTGCCGCACCGCCGATGCGGAAATTCATGCGCTGCTGGCGCCATTGCACCATGCCGATACGGCGCTGCGAGTGACCGCAGAGCGTGCCCTGAACAAGCACCTGAACGGGGGTTGCCAGGTGCCGATTGCCTGTTATGCGGTGCTCGAAGGCGAACAGCTATGGCTGCGCGGGTTGGTCGGTCAGCCGGATGGTGGGCTGCTGCTGCGTGCGCAGAGTCGCGGCCCGGCCAGCAGCGCTGAACAGCTTGGCGTGCATGTCGCCGAAGCCCTGCTGGCGCAAGGCGCCGCCGACATCCTGCAAGCGGTGTACGGCGAGGCGGCTGACGAGTGAATCAGTGGCGTTTGCTGCTGACGCGCCCGGCCGAAGAATGCCCGGCGTTGGCCGCGGCGTTGGCCGAACGCGGCATCTACAGCAGCAGTTTGCCGCTGCTGGCGATCGAGCCGCTGGCAGAAACCCCGGCGCAGCGAGCGACCATCTGCGAGCTGGATCGCTACTGCGCGGTAATTGTGGTCAGCAAACCGGCCGCACGCTTGGGCCTTGAATTACTCGCTCGGCACTGGCCGCAGCCGCTGGCGGAGCAACCCTGGTTCAGCGTCGGCGCGGCGACTGCCGAAATTCTCGGTGGCTACGGCCTGAGCGTTTGCTTCCCCAGTCAGGCGGACGACAGCGAAGCCTTGCTGGCGCTGCCGCAATTGCAGCAGGCGCTGGCGGCGGCAGTGGCCCCGCGGGTGCTGATGCTGCGCGGCGAGGGTGGCCGAGAGTTACTCGCCGAGCGTTTGCGCGGCCAAGGCGTGCAGGTCGACGATCTGGCACTCTATCGCCGTAGGTTGCCGGAATACCCGCCGGCGCTGCTGCCCCAGCGGGTGCGTGCGGAACGCTTGAATGGCCTGGTGGTCAGCAGTGGGCAAGGTTTTAGTCATTTGCTGCAACTGGCCGCTGGAGAGTGGCCACGGTTGGCTCGACTACCCTTGTTCGTACCCAGCCCGCGTGTCGCCGAGCAGGCGCGCGCTGCGGGCGCCGAGCTTGTTGTGGACTGCCGTGGCGCGAATGCCGCGGCGTTGTTGGCGGCGTTGCACACGCAGGCTGCCCCCGACCTCTGATGCAAAGGATGGATACGTGAGCGAAGCGACTTCTCCGAAAGAGCAATCCGTGCAGGATGCACCGGCTTCTGGCGCCGCGGCTACGCCAGTCGCCGCCTCGGCTAAAGCGGCATCGCGCGGCAATGGCCTGGCCATGTTGGCGCTGCTGCTGGGCGCGGCCGGCGTCGCGGTTGGTGGTTGGGGCGTGTGGCAGGTGCGTGGCCTGGAGGCCCGCGATCAGCAACAGCTCGGCCTGCTGGAGGCGGCCCGCAGCGAAACCGCGACCCTGGCGCAAGGCGCGCAGGGCCTGAGCGAGCGTCTGGCGCAACTGCCAACGGCCGAGGAGCTGGAAACCCGGAGGCGCCTGGTCGCACAGCTGCAAGGCGACCAGCAACTGCTCAATCAGCGCCTGGAAACCGTGCTCGGTGCCAGCCGCCAGGATTGGCGTTTGGCCGAGGCCGAGCACCTGTTGCGTCTGGCCAGTCTGCGTCTCTCGGCGTTACAGGACATCAACAGTGCCGAGGCCTTGGTGCAGGGCGCCGACGAAATCCTTCGTGATCAGGATGACCCCGCCGCATTCGCGGCCCGCGAGCAGTTGGCCAAGAGCCTGGAAGCGCTGCGCACCACCGAGAACCCCGACCGTACTGGGTTGTTCCTGCAACTGGGTGCCCTACGGGCGCAGGTAGCGCAGTTGAACACCTTGCCCCCGGCGTTCGTCAGCCAAGGCGGGGTGCTCGGCGATTATGCGGCGCAAGGCGATGGCAGCAGTTGGTGGAGCGAATGGCTGGCGACTCTGTCGCAGTATTTCCGCATCGATTTCAACGCCGACCAGAATGTGCGTCCGCTGCTTGCTGGGCAGAGCCTGACGCAAGTCCGCCTGGCCCTCAGTCTGGCCTTGGAGCAAGCGCAATGGGCGGCGCTGCATGGTCAGACCCAGGTCTACCGGCAGGCGCTGCAACAGGCGCGCGAGGTGCTGGATGCGCATTTCAACCTGGATAACCCGGATAGCCGCGCCTTGCGCGCGCGCATCGATGAGCTGGTCGAGCAGCCGATCGAGGTGGCCGCGCCGGACCTGAGTCAATCGCTGAGTGCCGTGCAGGCCTATATCCAGCGCAAGCAACGCACGCGCGAACAGGCTGAGCCTGAGGCACCCGTGGCAACGCCGCCGGTGGAGGACGCCCGCCCATGAAGCGCGTCTATCTGCTGCTTGCCGTATTGGTGGTTGCCGCAGGCCTGGCGTTGCTTGGCCTGGTCATCGCCGAACACAAGGGATACGTCCTGTTCGCCTACCCAGGCTTTCGCTATGAATCCAGCCTGTGGGCCTTCCTCGCCCTGGTCGCGGTGGTATGGCTACTGGCGTACCTGCTGCGGCTGGCGCTGCGCTTGATGATCACCTCCGGTGGCCTGGTCAATCCGTGGTCGCGCCTGCATCGTCGTCGGCGCGTACGCCTGGCTGCCGAGCTGGGCTTTCTCGATCTGGCCGAGGGCCGCTGGGCGCGTGCGTTGCGCCACCTGCGCCGAGCCGCCGAAGACGAGCCGCAACCGCTGATGTATTACCTGGGCGCCGCCCGCGCCGCCCATCACCTGGGGCAGCATCAAGACAGCGATGGCTTGCTGGAGCAGGCGCTCAATCGTCAGCCGCAGGCCGAGTTGGCCGTTGCCCTGACCCATGCCGAGTTGCAACTGGCGCGCGGCCAGGCTGACGCGGCGCTGGACACTCTGCAGGCCATGCGCGAACGCCATCCGGGCCATCACTTGGTACTGCGCCAGTTGCAGCAGTTGTACCTGCAACGCGGCGATTGGTCGGCGTTGCTTGGCCTGTTGCCGGAGTTACGCAAGGAAAAAGCCCTAGGTGATGCCGAACTGGCCGAGTTGGAGCGGCAGGCCTGGCGTGGGCGCCTGATGGCCATCGGGCAGGACGAAGGCGCTAGCGAAACGGCGCTGAGCAGCCTGGCCCACGCCTGGCAGCAGCTCTCCTCGGCGCAGCGCCACGAGCCGCAATTGCTCGGGGTGTATGCCGAGCAGTTACGCCGGCTGGGCGCCGAAGGCGAGGCCGAAGCGTTGCTGCATGCGGCCTTGAAGCGCAGCTATGACAGCCATCTGGTGCGCCTCTACGGCTTGCTCCGGGGCCGCGATCCGGCGCGCCAACTGGAGGCGGCCGAGGGCTGGTTGAAACAGCATCCCGAGGACGCCGGCCTGCTGCTGACGCTGGGGCGCCTGTGCTTGCAGAATCAGCTGTGGGGCAAGGCCAAGGCGTATTTCGAAAGCAGCCTGGCTTTCCAGCGCCACCCGGAAACCTGCGCCGAGCTGGCACGCCTGCTGGCGCAATTGGGCGAGGTGGAACAGAGCAATCGCCTGTTCCAGGAAGGCCTGGGTTTGCTCGACCAGCGTTTGTGCGGCGTGCCGGTTGCGGTCGCGCACTAATCGCCAGGCGCCGGTGCTGCCTGCGGCGGATTGCCCCAGGCAGCCCGTGTGGCGCGACGCATGGCGTATTTCGGCGGATGGCTAGCCGCTCTACCCAGGCCATTTGCCTTGAAAGGCCACGGCGCTTTCCACTACCGTAAGCGCCTTCGCCACCTCCCTCGGAGCCGCCATGCCTTTGGCCAGCCCTCGTTCGTTGTTTCTCCTCGCTTTCGTCGGTTGTCTGGTGCTGATGGGCGCAGCCCTCTACCTGGAACATGTGGTCGGTCTGGAGCCGTGCCCCCTGTGCGTGGTGCAGCGGGTCTGCGTGATCGGCTTTGGCCTGGTCTGCCTGCTCGCCGCCCTGCATGCGCCCGGGCGTACGGGCCGGCGTGTCTATGCCCTGGGGGCGCTACTCTTTGCCGCCGCCGGCGCGGCGACCGCCGGCCGGCAAATTTGGTTGCAGAGCGTGCCCGCGGATCAGTTGCCGGCCTGCTTGCCGAGCCTCGACTACATGATGGAAGCCCTGCCGTTTCAGGACATCGTACGCATGGTGCTGCATGGTTCGGCCGATTGCGCCGAGGTCAGCTGGACGCTGTTCGGCATGAGCATCCCGGAGTGGAGCCTGCTCGGTTTCGTCGCCATGTTGCTGTTTGGCGTATTCCAGTTGCTGCGTCGGGCCTGATCGTTACCGGGCCAGGCCGGCATTCTGAGCGAGCGCGTAATGCTCAAGCGCGTGCGCAGGGCGGCGTGGCGTCGCGATTGGGGTCAGGTCACCCGGCGTTTCTACAAGCCAAGCGCCGTGCGGGGCGCCGATTAAACGCTCGTATGAAATTTTCTCGGTCGTGCGCCTTGATGGCACCGGCCCGCGGGCATAATCTGGCCCGCATACACCGCCGGAAAGTTGCCATTGTGCGGCTGTCTTCCCAAGACCATGTACCGATTGACAAAAAACCGTCTCGGATCGGACGTATAACTAGAGATACCGATAAGGGAAGTGAGGTCATCATGCTCGAGAGTTGTCAGAACGCCCAGGAACGTTGGGGTGGAGTTCACCTGCTGATTGACCGCTGGTTGCAGGAGCGCCAAGAGCTGATCGGCGCTTATGCGGCAATTAGCGACTCCCCGCAGGCGCCCAGCGCCAATGCGCAGACCTTGCAGAGATTCTGCGAAATTCTGGTCGACTATGTGTCCGCCGGGCACTTCGAGGTCTACGAGCAGTTGACCAACGAAGCCAAAGCCTTCGGCGATCAGCGCGGCCTTGACCTGGCCAAGCAAATCTACCCGCGCATCGACGCGATCACCGAGGTCGCGCTGGCGTTCAACGACCGCTGTGACAATGGCGATTGCCGCGACAGCGTGTCGTTGGGTGAAGAGCTGAAGCGCTTGGGGCAATTGCTGCATGAGCGCTTCGAGTTGGAAGACTGCCTGATTGAAGTGCTGCACAACGCCCATCAGCAGCAGGCTGCTGCCCCCGCGCTCTAGCGGGCCGTTGAAAAATGTAGGCGAGGCAGCCGAGACAAGGCAAAAACGGCCGAAAAAGCGCAGTTTACGTGGTGTAAATGAGCATTTTGAGGCCGTTTTTAACGCCGTATCGGCAATGTAGGTAGTTTTGCAACGGCCTGCTAGCGGCTGGCAGCACGGCGATCAGTCACTGGTGTCGAGCAGCTCCAGTTCGAACACCAGTGGCGAATAGGGCGCTATCAGATCGCCCGCACCCTCGGCACCGTAGGCTTGCGCCGAGGGAATCACCAGGCGCCACTGCGCGCCCACGGGCATCTCCAGCAATGCGCTGCGCCATCCGGCGATCACGCTATCCAGGCGAAACCACTGGGCTGTCTGGCTTTCATCGAACTGGCTGCCGTCCGCCAACTGGCCGATATAACGCACCTGCACCCGGCCATTTGCGCTGGGCTTGCGACCTTGACCGGGGCGTAACTCCTGTAGCAGCACGCCGTGCTGCAATTCCCGCACACCTGGCTTGGCCTGCTCATTGGCGAGAAAGCGCGCCTCGGCGGCAATCGCGCGTTCGGCTTTTTCCGGTGCGACGGCGAGTTGCGCTTCATGTTCGGCGAGCAAGGTGTCGATACGCGCGGCATCCAATTGCAGAGGTTGATTGCGATAGGCCTGACGCAGGCCATCGAGCAAGGCTTGCAGCTCCAGATCCGGCACCTCCTCGCGCAGCCGTTCCCCCAGGCGCACGCCCAGACTGTAGGCCAGTTCCGTGGCGTGTTCCTGCGCGTGGGCGAGTGGTGCCAGCAGGCAAACCAGCAGTAATGAAAGACGAGGCATGGAGCGGCTCCAGGCGAAGGTGGCGGCGATTATGCCAGGCCTGGACGCCGACTCAATGCATGCACTGGCGACTGGCGAGGCTGGCGTCTAGTATGGGCTGCATCTCTACCCGCTAGGAGGCCCGTCATGTCGGCCACTAAGAACGCCAAGAAGAAATCGGTTAGTACCCCGCTGCACCTGCTCCAGCAACTTTCCAGCAGCCTGCTCGAACACCTGGAGAACGCCTGCTCGCAAGCGCTGATCGATGCCGAAAAATTACTCGCCAAGCTGGAGAAGCAGCGTGGCAGCGCCCAAGAAAAACTGCACAAGGCCCGCAGCAAACTGCAAGATGCGGCCGCCGCCGGTAAAGCCAAGGCGCAAGCCAAAGCCAAGGCCGTGGTGGGTGAATTGGAAGACCTGCTCGATACCCTGAAAACCCGGCAAACCGAGACCCGCAGCTATATTGTCGGGCTCAAGCGCGACGCTCAGGAAAGCCTGAAGCTGGCCCAAGGGGTGGGTAAGGTGAAGGAGGCCGCAAGCAAGGCGCTGAGCAGCCGCGAAGCCAAGCCGGCGTCGGTAAAACCGGCCGCCAAACCTGCTGTCAGCAAAGCGCCGGCAGCGAAAGCACCCGCCAAGGCAGCGGCCAGCAAGGCCCCAGTCAAGGCGGTCAGCAAGCCAGCCGCCAGCTCTGCGACAAAAAAAGCCGTGACACCGGCGGCCGCCAAGCCAGTGGCGAAAGCGCCAGCAAAACCCGCGACTAAACCGGCTGCCAAACCAGCGGCGAAAAAGCCAGCAAGCGCAGCGGCTAAGCCGGCGAGCAAAGCGCCCGCCAAGCCTGTTGCGAAGGCACCCAGCAAGCCCGCGGCGAAAAAACCGTTGGCAGCGGCCGGCAGCGCCAAACCGGCAGCCGCTAAACCTGCGGCAAATAAAGCGCCTGCGGCTAAAACCGCAAGCAAGCCCGTGGCCAAACCTGTGGTCAAAGCCGTTGCAAAACCGGTGGCGAAACCGGCCGTGAAGCCTGTGGCGAAACCCGCAGCGAAACCCGCGGCGAAAAAACCAGTAGCCGCCAAACCAGCCGCGCCCAAGCCTGTCGCCAGTGCTCCTGTCGCCGCGCCGGCGGCGGCGACGCCTGCCGGTAACGGCAGCACCCCACCCGCTACGTCCTAAAGTTGCAGGGCCGCGGCACGCAGTTGTTCCAGCGCGTCGCGGTCGGCTGCTGTATTCAGGGGCGTCAGAGCCTCCAGCCAGCAGTGCAGATCTTCTGCGGCCCGAGTCGGCCAGTGATCGCTCAGTGATGCCAGGCGCTGCAATTGCACGCGCTCAGCCGCCAGTTCCAGTTGTTTGACCTGCTCGCGCAGCGCGGCCAGGGCACTGTCGTCGTGGGCGGCCGTGCGCCATGCCTGGCGCACGTGCCGCAGAACACTCACCACCTCGCGTTGCCAGAACTGCGCGCCGTTGCGTAAGCACTCGGCCCGCTCGGCATTCCAGCTCACGCCGCGTCGGCCAAGCCAGGCGCCGCAGAGCAGCAGGCAAATATCCGCGCCCTGGCTTTGCAGGTGCAGGCACGCGGCTTCGACGCCGGGGCGTTGGTAGAGGTCTTCGGCGAAGCGCCACAGGTCAGAGGGCATAGTGCTTTCCAGGAATGCGGCGGGCGACTCTGATAGACTCCGCCGCCATTATGATTCGACTCCAAAACCTCACTTTACAGCGTGGCCCTCAGCGTCTGCTAGAAGACGCCGAGCTGACCCTGCATCCCGGCCAAAAAGCCGGTCTGATCGGCGCCAACGGCGCCGGCAAATCCAGCTTGTTCGCCTTGTTGCGCGGCGAGTTGAGCGCGGACGCGGGCGATTGTCTGATTCCCGCCGACTGGCGCATTGCCCACATGCGCCAGGAGATCGACGCCGTCGAGCGCCAGGCGGTGGACTATGTGCTCGATGGCGATGGGCAGTTGCGCAAGGTGCAAGCCGAGCTGCTGCTGGCCGAAGCCGCCCACGACGGCGCTGCGATTGCCCGCTTGCATACCGAGCTGGATAACCGCGACGGTTACAGTGCCGATGCCCGTGCGCGTAAATTGCTCGCCGGCCTGGGCTTCGACAGCGCGCAGATGGACCGCCGCGTCGGCGACTTCTCCGGCGGCTGGCGCATGCGCCTGAACCTGGCCCAGGCGCTGATGTGCCCGTCCGACCTGTTGCTGCTCGACGAGCCGACCAACCACTTGGACCTGGATGCGATCCTCTGGTTGGAAGGCTGGCTGCAGAGTTATCCGGGCACCTTGCTGCTGATCTCCCACGACCGGGATTTCCTCGATGCGGTGGTCGACCACGTCGCGCACGTCGAACAGCGCAAGTTGACTCTCTACCGCGGCGGCTACTCGGCCTTCGAGCGCGCCCGCGCCGAACGCCTGGCCCAGCAGCAGCAGGCGTACGAGAAGCAGCAGGCGCAACGTGCGCACATGGAAAAATACATTGCCCGCTTCAAGGCCCAGGCCACCAAGGCGCGCCAGGCGCAGAGCCGAATCAAGGCCCTGGAGCGCATGGAAGAGCTGTCCGCCGCGCATGTCGACTCGCCGTTCGACTTCAGCTTTCGCGAAGCCGACAAGATTTCCAGCCCGTTGCTCGACCTGAGCGAAGGGCGCCTCGGCTATGGCGACAAGGTGGTGCTCGAGCAGGTCAAGTTGCAGTTGACCCCGGGTGCGCGCCTGGGCTTGCTCGGGCCGAACGGCGCTGGCAAGTCGACCCTGATCAAGAACCTAGCCAATGAACTGCAACCGCTCGGCGGTCGTGTGCAGCGTGGCGAAAACCTGGTGGTCGGCTACTTCGCCCAGCACCAGCTCGATGCCCTCGACGACAAGGCCAGCCCGTTGCTGCACATGCAGCGCCTGGCGCCGAGCGAGCGCGAGCAGACCTTGCGGGATTTCCTCGGCGGTTTCGATTTTCGTGGCCCACGTTGCGACGAGCCGGTGCTGAATTTCTCCGGTGGCGAGAAAGCCCGCCTGGCGCTGGCCTTGATCGCCTGGGGCAAGCCCAACCTGCTGTTGCTCGATGAGCCGACCAACCACCTCGACCTGGAAATGCGCCTGGCGCTGACCATGGCCCTGCAAGATTTTTCCGGTGCAGTGGTAGTGGTCTCCCACGACCGGCATCTGCTGAAAAGCACCACCGACGAGTTTCTCCTGGTTGCCGAGGGCCGCGTGCTGCCGTTCGACGGCGACCTCGACGACTATGCACGCTGGCTGGTGGACTATCGCACGCGACAGGCGCCGGTCAGCGGTGGCGAGAGCAACCTCGACAAGACCGACAAGCGGGCCCAGCGCCAGGCCGCGGCGGTGTTGCGCCAGCAGCTGGCGCCGCACAAACGCGAAGCCGACAAGTTGGAAAAAGACCTCGGTCAGCTGCACGAAAAGCTCGCCAAGGTGGAAGCCCAGTTGGCTGACAGTGCGCTGTACGAGGCCGCGCGCAAGGACGAGTTGCGCGACCGACTGGCCGAGCAAGCCAGCCTGAAAAGTCGCGAGGCCGATCTGGAGGAGCGCTGGTTGCTCGCCCTGGAAACCCTCGAAGCCTTGCAGGCGGAACTGGAGGCTGCCAGTTGACTATCGAACTGCCCTCGTGGGACTGGTTGATCACCTACAGCGAGCTGCTGATCCGCGCGGGTCAGGTGGTGTTGATTCTGCTGTTGGGCTGGCTGCTGCAACGCTTTCTGGCGCGCGGCCTGACGCGTCTTGGCCAGCGCTACCCACAAGTCCCGCCGGAGCTGCTGATGCCGCTGCGCGGCGGCCTGCGCTGGTTGATCATGGGCAGCGCCTTCATGCTGGTGCTGGAGCGCCTGGGCGTTTCGGCAGAGGTGCTGTGGACGGCCCTGACCGGGTTCGTCGCGGTGGCGGCGATCGCCTTCTTCGCCATCTGGAGCGTACTCTCCAACCTGTTCTGTGCCCTGCTGATCCTGACCCTCACGCCATTTCGCATCGGCGACTGTGTCGAGGTCATCGAGAGTGCCGACAAGCCGGGCGTGCGTGGCCGGGTGTTGGCGATCAATTTGTTCTATACCACCCTGGAAGACCTCAGCGGCGATGCGCCAGGCACCTGGGTGCAGATTCCCAACAGTCTGTTTTTTCAAAAAGCCGTGCGCCGCTGGCGTAATGGCGAGTTACCAACCCCACGACCGACACTGCCCAAACACGAGAGTTAACCCACTATGGAATGGCTAGCCAACCCGGAACTATGGGTCGCATTTCTGACACTGACGGCCCTGGAAATCGTTCTCGGCATCGACAACATCATCTTCATTTCGATTCTCGTCAGTCGCCTGCCGAAGCATCAGCAGCCGCAGGCGCGCTTCTTCGGCTTGGCGTTGGCGATGGGCACGCGGATTCTCTTGCTGTTGTCGATCACCTGGGTCATGCGCCTGACCAGCGATCTGTTCCAGATGTTTGGCCAGGGTATTTCCGGGCGTGACCTGATTCTGTTCTTCGGCGGCCTGTTCCTGCTGTTCAAGAGCACCATGGAGATCTTCCACAGCCTGGAAGGCGCCGAGGAAGCCCATAAAGCCGGCGGCAAGACCTACGGCTTCATGGGCATCATCGTGCAGATCGCGATCATCGACATCGTCTTCTCGCTGGATTCGGTGATCACCGCGGTCGGCCTGGTTGACAACGTGCCGGTGATGGTCGCGGCCATCGTCATTTCGGTGATTGTGATGATGCTCTCGGCCAGCACCATCAGCGACTTCATCGACAAGCATCCGTCGCTGAAGATGCTCGCCCTGTCGTTCCTCATCGTGGTTGGCACCGTGTTGATCGCAGAAGCCTTCGAGGTGCATGTACCGAAGGGCTACGTCTACTTCGCCATGGCCTTCTCGCTGGCGGTGGAAGCGATCAATATCCGCTTGCGCGGCGCCATGGCGCGCAAGAAGGGCCAGGAGCCGGTGCACCTGCGCAAAGGTTCGCCGGACTGACCGACGAGGCTGGGCGCGTTACGCTGCCAGGGGTAGGCTGAAGACCTGCCCCGGGCTCTGTCGCCGTTAGCTGTTGATGCCGCTCAGCGTCTTGTGGGAGGCGTTTTAGTCGTGAGAGATGTGCAGTTTTCGCCGTTTTTCACCGCTAAATCCTCGCCCACAAAAGCCGGCCGCTCATGCAGCAGGTGTCATCGGCACATAGCCGTTATCAACCCGTATTGAGGTATCTGTCATGGTGCTTGAAACCTGGCTGGCGTTCTTCGTCGCCTGTTGGATCATCAGCCTGTCGCCGGGCGCCGGGGCTATCGCCTCGATGTCCGCCGGCCTGCAATACGGGTTTTGGCGCGGTTACTGGAACGCCCTCGGCTTGCAACTGGGGCTGGCCTTGCAGATCGCCATCGTCGCCGCCGGGGTCGGAGCGATTCTCGCGGCGTCGGCCTTGGCCTTCAGCCTGATCAAGTGGTTCGGCGTGGTCTACCTGGTGTATCTGGCCTACCGCCAGTGGCAGGCGCTGCCCAGCGACCTCAATGCCGATGCCGGGCAGCGTCCGCTGGGCCGTCCGTTGAGTTTGGTGCTGCGCGGGTTTCTGGTGAATTTCAGCAACCCCAAGGCCATCGTCTTCATGCTCGCGGTGCTGCCGCAGTTCCTCAACCCGCAGGCACCGCTGCTCGCGCAGTACCTGGTGATGGGCGTGACCATGATCTGCGTCGACCTGATCGTCATGGCCGGCTACACCGGCTTGGCCGCCCGGGTGTTGCGCGTGTTGCGCACGCCGCGTCAGCAGCGGGTGATGAACCGCAGCTTCGCCGTGTTGTTCGTCGGCGCCGCCGCTCTGCTGGCCACGGTGCGCCGCGCGCCGGCGTGACGCAGTCGACGCTGGGTGCGTGAACCGGTGCTGCGACAGCTGCATGGCGAGACCCTAGGCTACCCGCTTTGCCTTGTCGAGCCGCCGCATGCCGTCTTCTTCGATTCAATCTGCCCACTACGCCGACAGCCCCGATCTGGCCATCGCCGCCTTGCGCCACCCGCCACTGGAACAGGCGTTGGGCGCGGCTTGCGCCGAGTTGGCGATTGCCGAGGCTTACCTGGCCGCGTTGCGCGACCCGGCGATTGGCCCGCAACCGCGCCTGCTGTTGGCGGTAACGGCGGCCGGGGTGACGGCCCAACGGCGCCTGGCGGCGCTGGTCGCCGAATTGCTGCCGGATGAACTGGAGCTGGACTTGATCGAGCTGGCCGATGACAGCCTGTCGGCGGCCTTGCGCGAGCGTTGTACGCCGTTCTACCGGCGCTGATCACCAGGGAATGGCGGCGCCGTCCCAGGCCCAGAAGCTGCCGCTTGCCGCAGGGCCGTGACGTTCGATCTGCTCCAGCAGGCGCGCGGCGGCGAAATCCGCGGTGAACAGTTTGTCCGCTGGCACATTGGCCTGGAAGGGCTTCGACAACTGGGTGTCGGTGGTGCCAGGGTGCAGGGCGAGCACGCAGGCCTGCGGGTTGAGCCGCGCCAGTTCGATGCTGGCGGTGTGCAGCAACTGGTTCAGCGCGGCCTTGCTGGCACGGTAGCTGTACCAGCCGCCGAGGCGGTTGTCGCCAATCGAACCGACCCGCGCCGAGAGCGCCGCCACCGTGCAGGGATGGCGGCCGCGCAGCAGCGGCAGCAGGTGCTTGAGCAGTAGGATCGGCGCGAACGCGTTGACCTGAAAGGTCGCCAGCAAGCCTTGCAGGTCGAGCTGGGCCAGGCCTTTTTCCGCCTTTGATGCGCCGTCTTGCAGCACCCCGACGGTGCACAACAGCAGGTGCAGGCGCGGAACCGCCGCGCGCAGCTGGGTGGCCAGCTCGCTCAGCGCCTGTTCATCGCATACGTCCACATCCAGGCAGTGCAAGCGCTGACCATGCTGCGCGGCCAATGCCAGCAGTGCGGGTGCCTGGCTGGCCTGGCGGGCGATAGCCCAGACGCCGGCTACATCCGCGCGCGCCAGCAGTTGCGTGGTCAGCGCCAGGCCGATACCACGGCTGGCCCCACAGACCACGACATGGGCCGGTTCTTCCAGGCGTTGCCAAAAACTCATCGGGTCTCTCCTAGCGCATTGCGACAATCCGTCGCGGGCCTTGGTGGATCAAGGGTTGAGGAAAATCGTTAGGGAAGTAACAATCTAATGCCACACATTCGTATTTGGGATTAACTCCTATATGACTTCCGTATTGCGTTTCTTCAGTTGGTTGCTGCTGCCCGTATTGGCCGCGTGCAGCCTGACTGTCATGGCCGAGCCCATCGAGGGCGCGGCGCAAGCGTTGCACCTGCTCGGTTACCTGGGCGCCGACTACCCGGCCACTGTGGCCAATGGGCAAATCATCGACTCCGGCGAATACCGCGAGCAGCTGGAGTTCCTCACTGTACTGCAAGGCCTCATCGTTGCGCTGCCGGCGCGTAGCGAACAGGCCGAGCTGGAGCAGGGCGTGGCGACGTTGCGTCAGGGCATCGAGCAGCGCGTGGACGGTGGCCAGGTCGCCGCGCAGGCGCGCCAGTTGGCCACCACCCTGGCCACGGCCTATGGGGTCAGCCAGACCCCGGCCATCACTCCCGATCCCAGCCGTGGCGCGCCGCTGTTCGCCCAGCACTGCAGCGTCTGCCATGGCGCCAGCGGCGCCGGCGACGGTCCCGCGGGGATTGGCCTGGAGCCGCCGCCGGCCAACCTGCGCGAGCAGGCGCGGC